>Ga0208904_1003038_pt1 | contig 10174 bp, 9 predicted proteins | sample AntAceMetag02UKB_FD_184774 | JGI IMG/M metagenome (GOLD analysis project Ga0208904, IMG submission 184774) | Saline lake microbial communities from Ace Lake, Antarctica - Antarctic Ace Lake Metagenome 02UKB (SPAdes) (version 2) | ecosystem: Environmental > Aquatic > Non-marine Saline and Alkaline... | reverse complement strand
CAGATGGCATTGTAGAGTAGGCCAAAGGGATTGTCGGACGCGACGCCCATTGATCATTTCTCCAACTTAATACCAAGTGCCTTGGCTGCCCTGCGCATATCAGACAGCATCCCGCGGACGGTTGCCCCGTCAGGCTGAACTAGAATCTCGCGGCGCGGTAGGTTCCCTGCGCCCTTCTGGTGAAACTCCGCAATATCGCGGATGGTCGCGTTGCCTTTCTTGTGGCGGGACGGCCCGCCGAAGCCAACATCAATTCCGCCCGAAAATCGACGGTATAGGTTCCCTGGCATTCCGATCGTCAGCGCGTTGAATAGCGTTCCGGTGTCCCGGAGGATTGACACATTCTTAGCACTGCCGCGCGCGGTTGTCTTTGTTGCCGATCCTTTGCGGGCCTTGCGTCTGGTCGGGCCGCGCCTACTTCGGATCGTGCTGGCGGCGAGCGGTGGCCATCCCCCTCCGCCAGACCGGGAAAGCCGATTGAACCGGCGCCGAGTAAACGCAAGATATCGGACGCCCCACTGCCTGAACATGTCATCAAAGGGCGTTCCAGGCGTCGCACGCCTCACGAGGCGCCCATAGGCGCGGAGCGGCCGCGTATCTAGGCGTATCGATATCCGTTGCTTTGCCATTGCGTCACACGGCGACGTGGGGGCCTTGCGGGAGGTGTTCATCATCGAGGGATATCACGCCGGCCAGGACTTGGGACATCTCGAAAACGGCCTCTTCCTGGACGTTATTCAGCTTCGTGTCGTCGTCCGAATCGCGCTGTCCGCGGTTCCTGTAAAGCCATACGCCGGCCAACTTTGCCGTCCAATCGACGACGAGTGTGGAGACTGGCGTGATGGGCACTGCATACCGCGATCCTCTGAATCGGGCGTTAATGAATGCCTCTGCCCACGCGATAGCTCTTGCCACGCGCGTGGTGTCCGTTATCCGGCCGCCCTTGAGGTTTGACCAGATAGCGACGGACTTGAGGCCGTGAACGTCTTCAACGTCAGATTGCGATATGTAAGTGCCCATCACGCACCATCTCCACGGGAACGCCCCACGACGGGCGCAGAGAATAGAGGAACCGGATCGCCGCGCCGATCACGGAGTGGTATGCGCGATGTAGATTGCGGCCGGGACTTTCAGCACGGGGAGGAACGTATCGCCGGCGATCTGTTTGATCGTTACCGGGTCTTTTTCGCGCGTCGCGAAGCTGAACATTCCAGTCGCGATCATAATGTCGGCGACTGCTGATTCCGCGTCGGCGTGCGTCTGATCAACCGACCGCGGGACGGGATAACTTCCGATCAGCATCTCATACCAGTCCGGGCCGACATCTGGCGTGAAGGTGATATTGTCGCCGTCGAAGAATTCTTGAGTGGTTCCGTCGTCGTCGACATAATGCGCTGTCAGCACGGGCTTCCAGTCGAGGCCAAGCAAACCCTTGGGAATCTCGCCAGCCGCGACGGTCTCCGTCATCGAATTGGAATTGTCGATGAGGGCCTTGATGACCGTGTTGCCGAGAAGCAAGGCGAGGATATTCTTTCCGTAGAATGCAGTCGTGATGGGATATCCCGTGCCCTGGATGGCTGCCAGTTTGATGGCTGAAACGTCGCCGACGATATCGGTTCCAGCAGTGGCCCACGATGCGCCAATGATACCGCCGAGCTGATCCTTGTTCGCGGCCGGGACGGCGAAGTCCACAGTAACCGCGGCGCCTGAACTGGACGGGAGAAGGTTCCCCTCGCTGTCGAAGTAGATCGCACCGTTCGCCAGCATCGAGTAGACCGCGCCGAGGCGAAGGTTCGCGAACCGCTGTTTGAAGATTCGCGTCTGGCGGGCGATTTCCTGTTCGCCGAGGGCTTGCACGTCGGTCTTGTCGCTCAGGAGCTGAACGAGCACGGCGGTATTGTGGAGGATATGTTCGATCGCGTGGATGAGCCGGCACGGCTGGTCAGACAGTCCGATCAGATTGCGCCGCTGCGAGGGGCTGCCGTAGTGGGCCTGACGCGCGGTCTGGCGCGTCCCCTCGACGCGTTCGTACGTCCCGGAGTCGCCCGTGATGTTCCGAACGATGTTCCAGAATCCTTCGGGAAGAATCCCAGTGGGAATCCCCGAGCGGATCTTCGTGATGAGCCCGATCAGGGCGGAGGCGCCTGCTATCTGCTGCAAGCTGGCCATTGCGGTTCTCCTTGTGCGAATGCCAGAGATTCACTGCCGCGTCAGGGCGGCGAGGGTGTCGTTCGGTGTAGCGACTGTCCCGGGCTACTATGCCGCGAAGTCGTCGTCGAAAAGGTAGCCGTAGCCGGTGAGCCGCAGCTGCGCCTTGAGCCAGGCTTCGAGGGAGGTGTCCGTCGGGTAATTCACGATCTGCGCCGTCTTGATGACACCGCCGACGCACAGCAGAGGGAGCCCGATGTCCACGCTCGTGGCTCTGTCCTGCGCCGTGACCTGATGGCCCGGGCCGTCACTGATAATACCGCGCGGCTGTTCGCTGCCGTCGGTGGGCTGGACGAGGGACTTGATGACGAAGTCATACGAGCCCGCGCCGCTCGCCTCTTCGGCGGCGGTCGTCTTCACCACGGTGGCGCCGGTGGGGCCAGTGGTTCCATCGACATCTGCTTCCGCGAGATCGGTGGGCGGCAGTCCTGCGAAACCGACGCCGGAGAAGGTCAGAATGGGGATGGTGGCGGTGCCCGTCATCACGGCGCCGACAGACGCCTCGCCGGCCCACACGGTAGCGGCCGCAGTAGAGGCGACGTTCCAGGCGGCGAGGGTCGTCGCGATGTCCGTGTTCCACGCGACACTGACGATGATCGGCTCGCCATCCGGCGTGTAGTATGTCACGGCCAGCTCGCCCGCCGTCATCGCGGCGTCGAAGGTGATGGTCTGGACTTCGTCGACATCGACGGAGAGGGCGGTGATGGTGATGACGCCTGTCGTGACGTTGATCGCCGAATACGTCACGGTAGCCGTCTGGACAATGCCCGCGGCAGTCGGCGGGCCGGTCAACTTGAACGTCCCGCTTGCGCCGAGGCGGCGAACCATTTCGACGGCCACGGCGGCACTGACCGTCATTTCGGTGGTGTCGGCCGATGCGTCGTAGGCCGCAGCGAGGCCACCGAGGACGCTGGGGGCGAACAGACCGCCAGAGGTGATCTTGCCAAGAAGCAGACCTGCGCGGAGGATATCGACGCCGTAGCTGTTCCCGGGGTCGCGGGCTTCGCTTCCGTCGATGATGACGCCGCGCGGGAGGAACACCGCGCCCTGTTCGGACGCCAGCACGGATCGCTGTTCAGAGGTTCGTTCAGTTCCCATACCGGGAAGCCCATTCATCGGGTCGCGGGCCATCTCACTTCTCCTTGCGATAGAGTGTCACGGATCCAAAGTTCGCGGGTATTCGGTATTTCTCTGACGGGTGTCACACGACATACTCGGCGCCAGCGCCGGCGCGGCTGAGCATACGCTTCTCGACTTCCTCGTCAGTTTCCTCGACGGCCGGTTTCCCGTCGCGGCTGAGCATCTGAACGCCGGTCTTCGAGCCGCGCGCGATCGGGCAATTGTCCGTCAGGGCACAGAGGATCTCGCGGGCGAGCGATTTCTCGGCGCCCTTGCCGCGGGCAGCCCGGCTGAGGAGTGCAACGGGCCGCGCCTCTGCGGTTCCTGCCAGGAGCGGCAGCAGCTTGGCCGAGACGGCGGGGAGAATGTCGCAGTTAGTGACGAGTGTGGACAGCTGGGCTTCGACACCTTCGGCGAGGGAATCGCCGGTGTCCGCGTCCAACGTGACAGCAGCGGGCCGGTCGGACAGTTCGGTGCGAGCGGCATCGAGCGACGCCTTGATCTTGGCGTTGTCGTCAGTAGTGGCGCTGTGCAGCTTGGCCGCCGACGCCTGATGTTCGCCCAGCAGCACCGCAGCATTCTCGTCCGTCAGGCTGCCGTCTTCGAGCCCGAACAGATTCTCAATCTTCGTCCAGTTCATTCCTGTTTCTCCGTTCAAAGCGAGTATGAGTTCCGGCCCTTCCGTCTCGATATCGAGCGAGGCCGCGATCTTTACGAATCCTCCCTGGCCGGATACTACCGGCCGCGGTGTGAGCGCGAGTCCGACGATTGCCTCGCCGAACTGGCGCCCGTCACCATCGACGAATGACGGCACGACTTCGACGGATACGCGATTAACGCGCTGGCACATTTCAATGGCGCTCTGGCCACGAGCCTCGATGCTGCCGTAAAGCCATTCGCCGTCAACATCAGCACCGCGGATGTATCCTAGCGTATGCTCAGAGCCTGGCTTATGGTCGCTATTCAAGGGCAGGTCGATCCCGAGGGCAACCATCTGTGTTATGCCCCGTGCCCAGCGCTTGAGCCGTTGCCGGTCAACACGCAACGTCCACTTGCCAGTGCGTTCTACGAACGTCCCCAGACGGATCATCTGCTTTCTGAACATCTGAACAGGCACATCGCCGTCAGCAGTCGTCAGCGTGACTTCAGGGGCCTCGCCGAGACACGTAGCGACGAACGCGCCTAGTCTGGCAGATTTTCGCTTCATCGGGGATTTTCTCCGTCGAATAAACACTAACATTCACTCAGGATTATATAATACCATACCGCGCGCAGGCGAGTCAATTATCCTCCTCAAAGAGTATCCCGCCGTCGCCCGCGACCGGGCTATCGTGCTGGTTCTCCCCGCGCAGAATGTTATCAGGGATTCCGTCAGGGAATGCGGTGCAGACCACGAAGTCAGGATCGCCGGTGTCCTCGTCTGCAAGAATGAATCCGGTGTAGTGTCGGCACCGCAGCACACGGCAGATCGGTTCGTCGATATCTGTCATCAGGCGATCGCCTTTCTGCTATCGCCCTATCGTGGCCTTTTCAGACCGCGGAGTCCGCGGGCACGGCGGATCTCGTTCGCCGCCCGTAGTGTCTGTTCGTGCGTGAGCCCAGCTGCGGCGTCCGCGAGGCTGATGCCCATCTTCTTGTAAAAGCCCTTCGCGCCTGGCGTTGACACGCCACGGATACCGCGGCCCTTCCGAACCGCCAGATCGAATATGTCGCCCAGCATCGCCGTGCCTGTCCTCGCCCTGACGGAGCCCATATGTTCAATATAGATGTGCGTGCCGTCATCAGCATAGGACACCGCGCCGGCGAACCGCGGAACGCCGAAGTCACCGGCGCCGGCCTTCATATAAACGCGGACTGTGCTGCCCTGCGGGGCAGTCGCCACGAGGATAATTTCCTCCTCAGCAAGGGTAAGGGTAAGCTCCTGATCCACTTTCAGCATCAGATCGTCGATGTATTCCCGCGGGAACGCGTCGAAACCGTTATTGTTCCCGGGCTGCACCGTCCGCGTCTTGTAATCGTAAACAGTCTCCGTGACCACGGGAGGGGGAGGGGGAGGCGGCGGCTTCGGCTTCGGTTTCGGCACTATCCGCCGTGTTTTCGCTTTCAACCCATACTCCGCCAGGTTCGCAGCGCCGACGTCTTTACCCGCAGCGTGAGCTGCCTCCACAAGCGCTCGATGCTGGAAGTCAATCTTGACTTGCTTGGAGGAAAGCGGCGCGTATATATCACCCTCGTCGAGCGTATTCTTAATAATGAGGCCGTCATAGTCGCCAGTATCCAAGGCACGCATAATCGCCTTATTGTTATCTGATTTGTTCAGCGCGTCAGTCATGAATTCATTGGCAGGTTTACCCTTGGCATCAACAATCAGCGGATTGCGCATCTTCACGCGCGCCTCGACAACGTGGGAATTGGGTAGTAGATCAGCGAAACGTTGCGCCACCTTCCTGTCAGTCGAATAGTAGCCGGAGAAGCGCTTGCCTTTGGGGAAAAAGTCTTTGCTCCTGATCTTCCTAGCATCGATATCGATAATCCGTTTGCCCGTGCGCCAATCAGTCTTCGGCAGTCCCTTGAATACGGTTATACCATCGCCGAGGAATTCATCGCGCGTCATTTCGTGCTTCGGCTTCGGCTTCGGCTTCGGCTTCGGCTTCACTCCTCCCGTTGGGAGTTGCATGTTCGGATGGATGTTCGCGGGATTCCACGACCACCCGGGATCGGGGCCAGCGATAGAATCGCCGCCGAGCATATCAGATTTCGTTCTGGCGGCCCGCTGATTCTTGAAGATCGTAATCATCGCGCAGCGGCAGTTGAATCCGTTCGGAGTGGCGAGGTCATTCCACCGCGGATCATCCTCTGCCAGGCGCAGACCGTCGAGTTCTCGGTGATTGTCCCTGACGCGGTCATCACCTACTGTAACATACTCGTATCCCCAGAGGATTTCGGCGATGGCCGGATCAGAATTCGCGTGCTGCCGGCCAGCAGAATACGCGATCGCCATCTGAGTCCGGACGAGCGTTTCCAACAGATAGGGCTTGACCGATCCCATACCGGCCGCTGCGAGTTTTCGCCGGAGGACCTTCCGCCCGGCCGTGACGTGCAAGCCACGGCCAACGGTCTCCTGAACAGCCGTCTGTGCGGCCCGCTCGACTGCGGGCTTTACTCCCCGCATTACGCGCGTAGCCTCATTCCCATAGTGGCTCGCAATCCGTGCGGCCTCGATCTCGTCCATCCCCGCACGGCCCTTGAGGAATCCGACGGCGTCCCGGAAGATCGGGACGCGGGCCAGCTCCATTGTGGGATATGCCGCCCTGACCTGATCCATCGAATGCTGATGGCCGAGGATGTATCCAGCGATCTGTGCCTCCGCCAGGGGGAAGGTGAAGTCATCCAGGATGGCGGAAGCGATACCGTGCGTTTCAGCACCAACTGCGAACGCCTCGACTACAGCCGTCGTAATGTCCTGAGCGACCGGGCGATATGCCTTGATATAGTGCCGCTCGTCGCGTGTGCGGGCGCGATCCATCTTGGCCGCAAGGCGCCGTGCGGCTGGTCTGCTTGGCATCGTGCCCTACTCCTCTTGACCACGCGCTGCGAGTATTCTTTCCCGAATCGCGTGAGCTGCCTGAATGAAGCTGTTCCCATACGTCGCCCGGCGAGCCTTGATGGGCGCTGGCGGCGATCCTGGCTTGCTCGGCTTGTCTGAGGTCGCGGGATCATCGTCGTCCTCTGTAGGGGCCTCAGGGGCCTCAGGATCAGGCTCTTTTTCGACTTCCCGAACGACAAGGCCATCGCCGTCGCCGGCGGGGAGCCCAACACCCTCGACGATCGCTTCGAGGTCTAGCAGCTCCATCGCAATGTCCAGGTTTGCAGCTGGCGTAAGAATGGCCTTCACGAGGTCGCGATAGAAAGCCTGCTGCGCCCGGTTCAGCCCCTCCGCCACAACCTTGACGGTTCCCGCAGCCTCCGGGCCGAAGTTGAAAACGAGAAGCGGGTCGACGAGATACGCATTGATATAGCTTATTGCCGACAATAGCCTTTCATCGGCTGCGTTGATCGCAATGTCACCGTGGACTTCCGCCTCGGCTTTCGTTCCGTATTGACCTTCCGTCGCTGCACGTTCCGGAACGAGCCAGCCCCGCAACATCAGCGACTCAAAGTGTTTCATCTGGGCGATGAAGCCAGCCGCGTGATCACCGCGCGTTTCGAGTAGCTGGAGGTGCCACGACTTGATCTTGTCCATCGGAACGCCGGCCTGAGCCATATCCACAGCGAACCGCGACAGCGTGTTCGGCATCGCGATCCCGTTCCCAGAGCCGAGGGCCGCGAGTAGCTTTTCGGCGATCTGGTAATTATCAATAACCGAACCGTTCTCGTCGCGGCTCTTCCCTTCGGGATATTCAAGGATCGGAATCACGCCCGCGACCTTGCTGCTGAACTTCGCACGTTTCTCGTTCGCCGTCCCCCAGTCCTTATGAGACTTCTCGATGTTCAGCATTAGACTGCGGCCGTAGTGGTTTCCGCATTCCATATCGTGCGAGAAGACGAACGAATTCTGAACAGGGAGCGTTACTTTTCCCTGGCACAATCCGCCGAACGCACCGCTTCCCTTCTCCACTACGATCTTTGTATTATCCACGGTGAGCGGCTTCATCTTATCGATGATCAGCCTGCCGTCAGCATCGAGCGCCCATACCTTCTCGAATGGCGCCCATCCGTAATCCAGGGCGAACAGCATATCAGTGATCAACTCTTGCCAGAGAGTGTCGATCACGCCAGTAACGAATTCCTCTGCGCCGGCCGGGGCGCCGTCTTCCTCATATGAATACCTTGCGCCCTTGACAGGCGCCTGAGCTACTGCCCGCGCCAGGGCGACGGTCGGATTCCTTCGCATTGCACGCCACCGGCGATACTGGGAGTTCTGCATTCCAGCCGCATCGATCTCTGAGTGCGACACCACGCCGGGCGTTTTCTGGTCAACGGTCTTCTCCCCCGGGGAAGGAGTGGCCAGGGACGCAATCGCGCCAATAGCACGGCGGGCGAGTGTAAAGGGATTCATCATTAAGGCAGTTCCTTTCAGTTGCGGCCGATTACCACGCGGCCACCGACAGAGTCTTCATCGAGCCGGGCGCGAGCCGGCCTCTGATAGAATACGCGGTATCCTTCCGCATCGGACGAGTGGGAAAACTTGGCCTGTGACTTATCGATCAGACCATCCCGATCTCTGTGCATTTTCTGTAGATCAGCGATCAGGCGTTCGCAGGATGGGTGACAATACCAGTGCGGTTTCCCGGCCACGTCGGATAGCGCCGAATTGAACGCGTTCACACGGTCATTGACGGGAGGATTCGCGGCTGGGACACGGACGCGATACGGCCACTCTGTCGCATTCAGACACTGGCGCACGATGGTATAGTTTGTTTCGCTAGTCGCGCTCCACCGGGCGTTTCCCGTCGCGTCGCCGAAGACTTGCAGCTCCGGCCAGCGCCATTTCCCGAGCTGGTTGATCTTGATCCTGACCAGCTTCATCAAGCCCATCACGTCAAGCGACTTCTCGTGGAACTCGCAGACGGCCTTGAACATGTCGCTTTGAGGATCATACTGGCCGAGAATACCGTGCATGCCCGGCGATATGTTGAAATCGAGGGCCAGCTGCAAAGGGAATCCATCGGTGAATTCCAGGGCGGGATCAACGTGTTTCGCGCGATCGAACGAGACGTATACCGCCTGACCGCGCGTCTTGATCGCCCCGCCGTCGAGGTATTGTTCCTTTAACTCCGGCGAGAGGTGTTCCAGCTGCGACGCGTAGAACTCCGCCGCGGCTGGATTCTCTATGGTAGAGGCGCGGTATAAGGCGTGTGACGGCCGGCCAGCACGAAACCGCTCATAGATCGATGTAGTATCTCCCTCGTTCGTGTAGGTAAACATCAGCTGAACAAGCCTGGCATCGACACCGCGAACGCGGCCGGTCAACTGGAGAAAAGCGTCCTTGACCGGATCGCTTACGCCGCTTGAGCCCTTCCATCTGGCGGGCTCATCGCCCCACGCCGCGCCTACTTGCCAGCCGGTGATCCGTTCGGGCATCTCGGCGGAACGCACGATGATCTTGCTTAGTCCGGCAGCGCGGGAGGATAGCATCGGGACAATGAACTCTGAATCCATCGATCGCCATTCATAACCGATCCCGCACTCATCGAGTGCTCGCCGCAGTTCTGGGATAACGTAATCTTTCGCGTTCGGGAACGACGGTGCCAGGGCTGCAGACCATACGCCAGTCAGATTGCCGTCAGGGAGGAGACCATTATACAGATGGAGTGACACTAGCTTCCTCGCACCGATATAGGTCTTCCCGCTGTTCCACCCACCTTCGAGCGCGATGAACTTGTTTGTCCAGTCCTCTGCAAATCCTGCCTGGCCGCCGGGATTCGGCGTAGTGGACGGCGAGTCGACTTGATATTCGATCTGCATTACGCGTCATCCGGCAGTGCCAGGGCTGGGCGGATAATATGGACAGCAGAGTCCCCAACGGGGGCCTTGCTCGCACCGATGACCTGCGCAAGGGCCTTGCCAACATCAATCGCCCTGCGGGCGGGCATCTCAGCGATGGCCATTACGTCACGCATCGATCGCGTGATTCGGTTGATCTCCTTCGTCGAAAGGGCGCTGAAATATGAGTCAGCGTCCATCCCTGCCGGAGGATTCAAATGACTTGCAATCATCGCAAGCCCGCGATCAACGATCGTCCTAACCATCGTGTTCGTGCTGTCGTCCGTGCCGTTCTGCGCGGCCGCCGATATCATCATCGTTTCGAGGTATTCGCGAACAGAGGCGATCGCCCGCTGATCGT
>Ga0208904_1003035_pt1 | contig 10180 bp, 8 predicted proteins | sample AntAceMetag02UKB_FD_184774 | JGI IMG/M metagenome (GOLD analysis project Ga0208904, IMG submission 184774) | Saline lake microbial communities from Ace Lake, Antarctica - Antarctic Ace Lake Metagenome 02UKB (SPAdes) (version 2) | ecosystem: Environmental > Aquatic > Non-marine Saline and Alkaline... | reverse complement strand
TTAGAAAATCGCCCACCTTGATAATTGCATCTGGATCCATAAGCAATGCACCAAGAACGGTGCGCTCCGCATCTGTAGAGTGCGGTTGTGTGCTGATAGCTTTCGCAGGTGTTATTTTAGTTGCCATAGACAGAGAGGAGGGAGGAGATGCATTGTGCCCCGCACCGTGATCTACAGCAACGCATAAACCTTGCAGGCATACATAAGTCCTCTCTTACGCGCGGGTGAATTGTGGAAAAGCTGTGGAAAAGAAAAACCCTTATGCTTCAGCTATTTTTCGGATTTCCTTATCTAGAGCGCTAGCGATCTTTGGATTTTCCATAAGGAACGTGCGTGCCTGCTCACGACCTTGGCCGAGAGTGTCTTCTCCGTATCGGAAGTACGCTCCTGACTTTTCTAGAACACCATATAGAACACCAAGGTCTAGTATGTCTCCCTCCTTGCTAATACCGCGGTTGTAGATAATGTCGAACTCTGCCTGACGGAATGGGGGAGCGACTTTGTTCTTTACTACTTTTACACGTGTACGATTTCCAATAATCTCCTGAGAATTGGCACCTTCAGCTCCAGGAATCTTTTCAAAAATTTTACCAATACGGCGTACATCCAAACGGAGTGATGAATAGAACTTGAGTGCCTGACCACCCGAGGTTGTTTCAGGATTTCCAAACATAACGCCAATTTTCATACGGATCTGATTTATAAAGACAACCGAGCAATGTGTTTTACCCACAATGGCTGTGAGCTTGCGCAGCGCCTGGCTCATGAGCCGAGCCTGCAAACCCATGTGGCTATCTCCCATCATTCCATCTATCTCTGCCTGTGGAGTAAGTGCAGCAACCGAATCAATAACGATAATATTTATTCCACCTGATCTCACAAGTGTTTCTGTAATTTCTAGAGCTTGCTCACCGCAATCTGGTTGTGAAACCAGAAGATTATCTATGTCTACACCAATCTTCTTCGCATATTGCACATCGAGTGCGTGCTCAGCGTCTATGAACGCAGCACGACCTCCTGCTTTCTGCACCTCTGCAATAGCGTGGAGCGATAGAGTTGTTTTTCCCGATGACTCAGGGCCATAGATTTCTATGACACGTCCTTCTGGAATTCCGCCACCAAGTGCAAGGTCGAGTGAAAGTGAACCGGAGGAGAACTTTACAATATCACGATACGCGTCCGCATTCATTTTCATAATGGCGCCTTCGCCGTATTGCTTTTCAATCTCTGCTAAAGCCAACTGGACAGCGTCGCTTGTTGGCTTTTCTTTTTTTGGAGTGCTCTTTGGGGGAGTGGGAGTCATAGTGGTTTTCGAAGATGCTTTCGTCATAATAGGGGAGTGGAGAGGAAGAATAAAGATAGGTGAATGTTCGTACACCACTTTATATAAACAAGCTAATAGTGCAAGTATTTTGTACTTGCCAAGTAAATAGAAAATGGTGGTGTACTAGTGTACACCTTCTATTGACTATCAAAATTTGAGTCTGTAATGTCCCATTCCCATATCCAAGTCTTCATCAGGTACGGCAGCACCAGACGATATCACTCTATGTAATGTGATGGACCACATGCAGGGGATGGAACAGAGATTGAGAAAAGAAATTAGATCTCTAGATATTAAACTAAGCAAACAGATTGATAACGTTTGTATTCACATCGATAGAATGGATGTCAATTTTAATACTCAGGTTGATGGGATTGATGATCGTGTTGATGATCTCGAAACTAATCGCATACCACGCATAGAAAAACACGTTGGACTCACTGCTTAATAAATCAATTTATAGTGGACGACACACGCCAATATCATTTTCGGTGTCTGTAACTTCGCAATACGATCCCTCTGGACAGAGGATGCCAGCAGGACCACCACATGGTGTTCCTGTGAGAGATCCTGTATTGGTTGTCTCCATAGAATAGGAACTCGACCCGAACTCAACAGAGGAGAGGACAGAGAGCCACTCATCACGAAGTGTCTGTGGATCAGGATGTTCTCGCGGAGTGAATAAGAACGTTACAATCTTATTGCCATGGTGAACATATACGGCCTGATTTCCGTTGCTCTCGTTCACAATCCTCACAGCAGGGTTCCCATCAACCACAATGGATTCCCCGAGAGGGAACTCGCCCGCGTACAGTTCCTCATCCAGTGTAAGCACAGGCTTTTCCAGTCCATCAACAAAGAACTGCACCTGCCCATCTTGATTTCTCTGCTGCCATGTTCTGGGTGATGTGAGAGCGAGATCAATCTGACGAATACCCCAGTCTCTGGTTGTCGACTCAACATCTACAATTGAATCTACTACAAGAACCGGCAGAATCTTTGGATCGATGTTCGGCTCTATAACTCCTCGAAGTGTAACCACCTTTTTCTCGTATTTACGTAGTGTAATTACAGAACTCTCTACGAAGTATGTTTCATCCTCACCCTGAACAAGTACGTGCGTTCCACGTCTCACAAGTGAAAGTTTCGTAGGAAGAAGGACACCCGATAGAGTCTGTATTCCCTCAGGAAGAGGGGACAGTTCATCTCCACTACCTCCACAGGAGGTTAAGATAAACGCCACGAGAAGTAACCCTGTACCAGTCGCTCTTTGTAGAACATTTAACACAGAACAACCGCGCCGGTACGGGGCAAGTCCCCAATATCGTTTGATCATAAGCAGACTGTAGACCTATTTCTTAGAAGCCTCAAATGCATACACCGCACGACCAACACGTTTGAAATACGGCATTTTCTGAAGGTTGAGGGAAATAGTCCCGACCTTAACGGTACGCTGTTTTGCAACTTCAATAATAATCTCTTTCTTACTGAGAGGTCCTTTCTCTTTCAGGATCCTCTCAATAACGTCTGCAACTGTTCCTGGCTCATAGCCCCACTCACGCAATGCGTAGAGTCCGCGCCCAACGAGAACAAACTGCGGATACCGAATTAGCTCGTTATGAACAGCCTGAACAGTAACGTTCTTATGATCGAATTCAGCTTCGCGAATGCGATTTGCAATCTCCATAAAGTGGAGAGGCTCGCCTGTCTTCTTGAGAATAATTTCAACTTTATCTCGAATACTTCGTGGTCGTACAAAACGCCAGTCGGTAAGACCCCATCCTTCAGTAATTTCTTTCAAGCGCTCGTCGATACTAAGACAGCTAATAATCAGTTCCTTGCTTGGTACACGTCCATCAAAAAGATTCAGTGATTGAATAGCAGAAACAAGCTCATCTGTAAGCATGCAAGATTTTCGCTTTTTAAGGATCTTAACAATGCTATTTACTATGAGCGTGATGTCATCCATTGCGAGAGACTCAAGTCTCCAGAATGGCCAGAATGTATTACTCTTTGTTCCTCGCTGAAGTTCACTATCTATGGAAAAGGAAAGTCGGAGAACTGCTCCATCTATATCCTTACTATCCTGAATGAGTTTGAGAACAGAACTAATAAGAGCATTCTCAGCCATCACACCACCATGTGCCTGAAGAGTAGTCTTTGCTAGCTCGTTTACTTCCTCAAGACGAGTTGTGCGTACAGTGCGTCTTAGCTTACCAAGGGCAATACTCTCGATCTGACGTATTCGCTCTCTGGTTACATTGAAATGCTTGCCAATTTTTTCGAGTGTTTGCTTTTGATTACCCTGAAGAGCAAAGCGCTTCTTAATAACAGTCGCTTCCTTGTCTGTTAGGACTAGGAAAAGATTGCTGAGTAGCTCATCGAGATTGAGCACGAGTTGCTTACTTTGTGCTTTCTGTTGAGCAATAGTTGATTGGGCAGTTAGGTCAGACATAGAATGAAGGAAGAGAACAACCCTTGTTTTACCAAATTATTGACAGAATTGGAAGTTAACAGAGAGGTTTGAGTAGACGCACAAGCATAGTTGTGGTTTACCAACCTTTCAAAGGCAAACAGAGTTGTTTCAAAGATCAAAGGATACTATTTTAATGATATTTATATATTTGTCAACAAATTACACAGACCTTTTCTCTCGCTCTAGGAACGTCAAAAGAAGTTGACATGCAGCAGACGCATCTCCATCGATTTCAGTCAAATTTGGGGTCGTATAGCGCTCATCAAGTAGGTGTATTTTAATGCCTAATTCTGTAAGTAAATCGGTAATTGAGTGGACATATTCGCACTGTTTTCCTTCTTCTCCAGAGAGGAGAAGGGGCAATCCACAGATAACTTCACCAATCTGCCTCTCGTCTACGAGCAATTTCACCTCCTTTATAAGGCTCTCATTATCTTTAGATTTTATTGTATCCAAGGCAACAGGAACTCCTGTTTCTGAGCTCGAAAAAGCAACACCGGTTCTGCGCATTCCAATATCAAGTGCTAGGTAGTTCATATAGGTATCTAACCCTTATTTTTTGTCTCCTGCAACAAGTCGAGCCATTCGTGCTTTCTTTCTAGCTGCATTATTTTTGTGAATAATGTTCTTCTTTGCAGCAGTATCAATCGACTTGTATACACCAGGGAGGAGAGCTTCTGCCTCTTTAGTCTTACCTTCTTTAGAAAGATCCACGACCTTACGCATCATAGTTTTCATATGAGTTTTGAACGGAAGACGACGAGCACGTCGTACTTCGTTTTGTCTTACCCGTTTGATGGCTGACTTAATAATTGGCATAAAGCTGAGAGAGAGTAGGGGAGAGCCCTATTAACGTCAAATAAATACGGTAAGAATCACACTACCTTCTTTCCCGTTTAGTTGATTGACTAAATCCCGTTTTTTCGCTTAGATATGCGCATATGTGTGGGATTTTCGGGTACGTAGGTAAGCGTACGAACGCCGGCCAAGTTGTGATTGATGGGATTAAAAACCTTGAGTACAGAGGATACGACTCATGGGGTATTGCCTGTAAAAGAGAGGAGAGCATCACTATAGAAAAAGACACAGGCAAAATTAGTACTGTGGATAGTAGCCAGTTTGCAGAAAACTGCAGTCAGGCTATTGCTCACACACGCTGGGCCACACACGGAGGTGTGACCAAGGAGAACGCGCACCCCCACCTAAGCACAGACCGTACTATTTCTGTTGTACACAATGGAATAATCGAAAACTATCTTGAGTTGCGCGAAGAACTAAAAAAGAAGGGGCATACATTTGTTTCAGAGACAGATACTGAAGTAATCCCTCATCTCATAGAAGAAGAACTTAGGAAAACTGACGATTTTGCATCAGCAGTACAAAAAGCTTGCCAGCAGTTTGAAGGACGTTATGCCGTGCTTGTTATGCACACTACATCTAATACGCTCGTCGCAGCACGTACAGGTTCTCCTCTAATTGTCGGTGTTTCGAAAGATGACGGGTACTACATTGCATCTGATATTCCCGCTTTTGCAGACATAACACGAACAGTTCAGTACTTAGACGATGGAGAGATGGTCGTAACGGACGGTAAAAGCATCATCTTCACAAGTATTGAAACAGGAGAAGAAATTCCTAAACGTGAAATTGAGATCACTTGGAAAATCGAGGAGGCGCATAAAGGAAATTTTGAGCACTACATGCTTAAGGAAATTATGGATCAGAAGGAAAGTATTGCCCGCGCAGTGAATCAAGATGAAGAACAGATCCGTACACTTGCAGAAGCCGTTCGCAATGCTCGTGGAACTTTCCTAGTTGCATGTGGTACAGCAGGAAAAGCCTGTATGGCTTCGGAGTATTTCTTCTCGGTCATTGCGAATCATCACGTGAACTTTGCTCCTGCTAGTGAATTCAAGCTTTACCATCACTTCTTGAAACCAGAGAGTCTCCTTATAGTAGTGAGCCAGAGTGGAGAAACTGCTGATGTGCTGGAGGCAATGAAGGTAGCAAAGGAAAAGGGATCAAAAGTGTTAGCTATCGTAAATGTGGAAGGCTCAACTATCGCCCGCGAAGCAGACTTCTCCCTCCTTATTAATGCAGGTCCAGAGCGTGCTGTTGCTTCAACCAAGGCACTCACAGGCCAACTCGCCGTCCTCATGCTTATTGCCTACGCCATGTCAGGAGATCTTCGGGAGGGAAAGAAGCTTCTTCTAGAAACGTCCTCAATGATCAACGATATGCTGAATCCTCGTTACGTACAGCGTATTCAAGATCTTGCAGACCGTATAAAGGAGAATGAAGACCTCTATATAATCGGAAAGAGCTGGAATTACCCTATGGCGCTCGAAAGTGCCATCAAAATCCAAGAAGTGAGCTATATTCATGCAGAAGGATTCGCCGGTGGAGAACTCAAGCACGGACCTATTGCTCTAGTAGAAAAGGGGACTCCTTGCATTGCACTCGTAGGGAATGATGAAGTAACAACTGATATTCTCAGCAATACCATAGAACTCAAGGCTCGTGGTGCATTTACCATTGGAGTTGCACCAGAAAACAACGAAGCTTTCGACGAGTGGATAAAAGTTCCAGATGCCGCTCATGCACAAGCACTCGTAAACATTATCCCGATTCAAATTCTTTCATACTTCCTAGCTGTTAAAAGAGGTAAGAATCCTGATATGCCAAGGAATCTCGCGAAATCAGTAACTGTGAAATAAATTTGTCACACTGAGCACAGACGAAGTGCGATAAATTTGTGGTTGTCATAGTTCGACTCCGCTCACTACGACAATCTTCTACACCTCGTCCGGTGGAATGCCGTAATATTTAAAGAGGAACGTAGCGATGTCTTTGAACACGGGAGCAGCTGTGATTGATCCGTACTCAAGTCCACGAGGACGATCGAATTTAACAAGAACGATGAATTGTGGATCACGAGGAGGAGCGTAGCCCACAAAAGAAGTTAAGGATGAGCCCGTTCCACTCTCGTACTTTCCACCTGGGCCTGCAATCTGACTGGTTCCTGTTTTACCAGCTATACGATATCCGGGTACCTTTCCTGTTTTCGCATATCCCTTCGTGGTAGCACTCACAAGCATAGATGTAATTGTATCTGCTGTTTCTGTTGTGATCACTTGATCTACAACATGTGGTTTTGTGTACTCCACAGTCCCATCATATTTAATAGTGCTATCCACAATTGTAGGGCGCATAAGCCTGCCTCCATTCGCAAGAGCAGCAAAAGCAGTAATCATCTGTATAGGTGTGGCAGTAATTCCCTGACCGTACGCTGCAGTAGCAAGCAGAGCATTACTCCAGTTCCTCCAAGGAAGAATATCTCCCGGGAGTTCATCTTCCAGCTCAATACCAGTAATGTTGCCAAACCCAAAGGCGTAGAGCATACGGTGATATAGTTTTCGTCCAAGCTTGCCGGAAACATATGTCATGCAGGTATTTATGGAGTTCTCCAAACACTGTGTCATGGTGACCTTTCCAAAGTGACGGTTAAAGGCGTTGCGAATGGTGTATTCGTCTACTTTCACAGGTTCTTCATCCAAATAAGTATCAGATGGAGTCACCTCACCTTGATCAAGCGCAATTGCCATCGTTACTGGCTTAAGAACTGACCCTGGCTCGTAGATTTCTTGGATGTTTCTATTCAAATACGCACCAACACCAATGTTGTTGTCGTACTTGAGCCAGATATCCATGCGATCTGTGGGGAATATCTCCCTTCGGCTGTTTTCTCCTATATACATGTAGTAACGCACTACATCATCAAGGTCGTAATACTTCACCACTTCCTTCACTGCATTTTGTTTCTCTGGAGTTAAGTTCATGAATCCTTCTTCTGAGAATACATCTCCCCAGTAAGCCTTTAAGATGAACTGACGAGTATCAGGGTGATATAGCTCAACGACAATTTCCTTCTGTTGCTTATTATCTAAGTAGATGGGAATTTTCTCGTAAACAGTTCCGTATTTATTTGAATCAAAGAGGGGTGCATTTGCCATGGCAATAATTCGACCAGTTGACGGATCCATCACAATTACCTGAGCACTATCAGCGTCGTATTTCTTAACAGCTTCTTCGAGAATATGTTCGACTTCGCGTTGTACGTAGCGGTCTATGGTCAGTACTACAGTATCTCCATCTCTAGGATCTATAATTCTCTGTTCTGCAGTAAGAATTTGACCACCGGAAGGGTCGTTAACACTACGAATAAGACCTTCCTGTCCGCGCAATTGAGGATCAAATGTGCGCTCTATCCCATACTGAGCTTCCTGGTTAGTATTTAGAAATCCTATAATGTGCGAAGCAACAGTACCATCAGGGTACAGTCGCCAATGCTCCGGGATGAGTGCAATACTCCAGAGTGGATCGTTGATGTTTTGTGCAGCCTCAGTCGTTGGTGCATTTTTCCGCTTCTCCTGTGTCTCACGCAGAGACGCCTGCTGCATCTCACGAATCTTAGAGGAGAGAAGGGGAGGGAGGCGTCGCATAACAGGTACGTACCGAAGAGGACGACTGCGAAGCATGCGACGAAGGACATCTGGATCTATCTCCAATGGGTCCGATAACTTGCGTGCAATACCAGATGTTTTTCCTTGATCTATCTCTTCAGGATCTCCAAAAATCAGTCCCGATTCTCTCGCAATATACACGCCACCAATCGCAAGATCTTGCACGAGTTTCATCTGCACTTTATTTGCTCCATATAGGATTGGAACAAATGTCACACGTTTTTCTGCGATACGATTTTCTATGTTCCGAGCGAACTGTCTTCGTATTTGATTAATATCTATCTGCTCCTCAAGAAAAGCCGTGGGCAATTCATCCGGTACAGGTTCCAAAAGAAACCCAGTCCCAATCTCCGGAAGTTTCTCAAGAGGATCAAACGCAAAGGAGTAAAACTTCATAAGCTCACGTGGACACTGATCATCTCCACGAGAGCAGAGCTCATTAAATTCTTCGGTAACGAGCAAATTTGCAAGTTGTATAGCTACGAAGGAAGGGTCTTCCGTTATAAGAGGATCGACATAAACCAAATCGAGTGTGGTGTTAGTAGCCAAAATACTCGTTTCATCATTTTTGCTATTGCGACTGAGTATCTCACCACGCTTGGCAGGAAGAACCACACCACCAAAATGCTGTGCCTGTGCCAAATCGTGATACTCACGACCACGTATAATTTGAAGCTCCATAAGTCTGGCCACAATCACAAGTCCACATACCAAAAGAATCCCAAATACTATAAACATACGCTGTTTTACAGAGCGCTTCCGTTGGGTCTCTGAAATGGTGTATCGGTTCCTGGCTGGCACTTAACGGAGCGTAGCACAGAAGCCAAATTCGTGGTACAATGTCATGATGACTGAACCTCAAGAAGACTGGGATAATTTTAATTGGGATAAACTCGATGGCACTAATCTGCTGGAGAATCTGCAGAAGTTCAGTGTAGAAAAAGGTATCTCAGACATTCATACATCTCCGGAAAAAGAATTTGTCCGACTTGAAGTACGTCTGCATGGTGTGCTTCTACCTGTTGCGAAGCTCACACATAAAAACTACATCGACTTAGTTAGGCGCGTTAAGTTCCACTCAAAACTAAAACTGAACGTTACAAACATTCCTCAAGATGGACAGTACACATTCCCAGCCCCTGAGCGAACAGTTAACGTTCGTGTTGCAAGCATCCCATCACGTTTTGGTGAAACATTTACACTGCGTCTTCTGGACCCAAAGAAAGGAATCGTACCACTCGAGGAACTTGGATTTCCGAAAGTAATTTACGACAAATTGGCTGAGCTCGTACAGATGCCAAACGGACTTATCTTGGTAACAGGTCCTACCGGATCAGGTAAAACAACCACTCTATATTCGCTTCTCAATACGATAGTCGGAAAGGAACGCAATATAATTACACTGGAGGATCCTATCGAATATGAACTAGCTGGAATTGTGCAAAGTCAGGTAAGCCCGGAAAACGATTACGATTTTTCCCGAGGTCTCAGATCTATTCTTCGTCACGACCCGGATGTTGTACTTGTAGGTGAAATCCGTGATATGGAAACAGCACAGACAGCCATAGATGCTTCGCTCACCGGTCACCTTGTGCTGAGTACGCTCCACACGAACTCTGCAATAGAGGCAATTCCTCGTTTCCTCTCTATGGGCGTAAGTCCATATACATTCGCACCATCACTTCGTGCCATAATTGCACAGAGACTTGTCCGAACAATCAGTGACGAATGTAAAGTAGATGGATCAAACTGTGATCCAGCCCTTCATACAACGTACAATGGAGTAAAGGCACTACCCGAACTGTTGGTAGCAACACCAGAAATTCGTGAACGCATACTCACAAACGATACAGCTGC
>Ga0208904_1003033_pt1 | contig 10188 bp, 9 predicted proteins | sample AntAceMetag02UKB_FD_184774 | JGI IMG/M metagenome (GOLD analysis project Ga0208904, IMG submission 184774) | Saline lake microbial communities from Ace Lake, Antarctica - Antarctic Ace Lake Metagenome 02UKB (SPAdes) (version 2) | ecosystem: Environmental > Aquatic > Non-marine Saline and Alkaline... | reverse complement strand
ACTTTGCCTGAGCCAAGAGGATCATGCTGAATAGATACATAGTATTTTGATTTAAAAACTCGGATGGGCAATCTATTCATCAAATAGCCAGGTACTTAAATACCGTTCACCGGAATCCGGTAGAACAACCACAATGTGTTTCTCAAAGGAGTCCTCTCTTTTTGCCACTTCAAGCGCAGCCCACATGGCAGCACCAGATGAAATCCCCACCAATATTCCTTCTTTTTTGGCCAGACTGCGGGCAGTTACTCCCGCATCTTCGTCACTGACTTTGACGATTTCATCAAGTATTAATGTGTTCAATATTCCTGGAACAAACCCGGCGCCGATTCCCTGGATTTTATGTGGCCCTGCAGCGCCTCCTGAGAGGACCGGTGATATTTCCGGTTCGACTGCAATCACCTGAATCTTTGGATTATACTTTTTAAGTACTTCACCGACTCCGGTAATGGTTCCACCGGTCCCTATTCCAGCGACAAAAATATCGATTTTGCCATCTGTGTCCGCCCATATTTCTTCTGCAGTCGTTTTTCGATGGATTTCTGCATTCGCTTCATTGTTAAACTGCTGTGGAAAAAATGAGTTAGGTGTCTGACTAATCAATTCCTCAGCTTTTTCAATTGCCCCTTTCATACCAGCTGCGGCAGGCGTAAGGACTAGTTCCGCTCCAAAAATCTTCAGGAGTTTTCTTCTTTCAATACTCATTGACTCGGGCATGGTCAGTATTAGCCGATACCCTTTAACAGCAGCAACATAAGCCAAGCCAATCCCGGTATTTCCACTGGTGGGTTCGATAATGACGCTCTCCACATTTAATTTACCTGATTTTTCAGCATCTTCTATCATGGCAAGCCCGATTCTATCCTTAACGCTGGATAAGGGGTTGAAATATTCAAGTTTCGCATAAACGGCACTATTTCCTGTTTCGTTCAACCTGTTTATTTTAACCAAAGGCGTATTTCCAATTAATTCTGTTATGTTATTAGCTATTTTCATTCCCAATCCTTTTTAAACGACTAATATTGTCGTATATTGCTGCAAAAAAAACTAAATCCCGGCGCCACCCATAAAATGCGGTTCAAATACTTCTTCATTATGAACCGGCAAGCCTTGAAATATAACCTGTAATGTAGCCTTATCCATCAGTCCGTTTGCATAATTACGGACGTCCAAAAAAAGTCGCCGGAATCGACATACAGGTTCCTGATTACAATGTTTATAGTTACGAACCGAGACACAGGCAATAGGAGACAATACCCCGTCAAAATGCCTTACAACCTCTCCTGCGGTAATTTTGCCAGGTGATTTTCTTAAGCTATATCCCCCTTGTTTACCCATCATACTTTGCACCCAACCTTGTGCCTTCATTTCCAGCATAATATGCTCAAGAAATCGTTTGGGGACATCATTCCGTCTGGCAAGTTCTCGGATAGGAATTGGACCACGGCCGTAATGTTCTACCAGTGTAAAAAGCACACGTAAAGCGTAATCTGTTTTTTTTGAAATTTTCATGTTTAGTTCTTTATACGATTAATATCGTCGTATTTTAACAATCGACCTTTTTTCTTGTCAACCCTATATTTTAAGTTATTGTAAACAAGCAAGTAATGGAGGTTAATGAAAAGGCTACTGGGCAGTTTAGGTAGCCTGGGATTTGAGCGTGTGTTATTTTCGTATTTTGATTTGATGTTCCACCTTATCCATACCACTTCATCGCCAAATCAACTTAGATTACGCTTCATATATTTAAACTTAAATTTTGGAAATCGTATGGAAGCACTGAAAAACTACTTACAAAACCATCCTCAAGATATAAAGGATTGGCTAGACCAATTCCCCTGGGACAATTTCGATTCAGAAATCACAATCCGTGAAGACGAAGAAGAAAGCATCGTAATTGCCAAGAAAGTCAGTCTCCAAAGCAATGCAGAAATTACGGGATTGCTTATTTGCCAAGAAGCTGAAATTGGAGAGGGGGCTGAAATATTAGGAACTATGGTCTGTGATAAAGGAATTCTAGGTCATGAATCGGAATGCAATTATCTTATCGCCCGAACTATTACTCTTGGCGAAGATGCCGAAATTCGATCTGCAATTATAACGGAGTCCCTCCAAACGGAAAATGGTGCTGAAATTGATGAATTGGAAACGTTATTTTCCACCACAATGGATTTACACGACCAAAGCCTGATTAAAAAGGATAAAAAACTATCAGCGGATGATTTCAGGGTAGGGATTAGCCAACGTTTTCAACTTGTTTTGGAGAGTGCCATACGTTATTTGAAACAAAAATAATGGAATTGAACCTCAACCTTTCGGAATAAGCCAAACCCCAACCATAGAGCAAGTTATGCGAAAATAAGAGAAAAGTATTGGATTGAAGGAAAACCGCAGCGGGGCAAAAAAGGACACAATTTCATCGTCGTTCCCTACACTCCCTTGAAGGGGTGCAGAGCTTACAAGCTTGACCCATGACATGGTTACACCTTACAATGGCAACTTTAATCTGAAGAGACTGAAAACTATTAGTCGACTACAGATGAGACCAGGAACAATTTTTTTTGATAATTTATATCAACTTGAAGAAGTCAAGCAATTCAGGGAATTGCTGGTTATCTTGACCGATGGCGCAAAATATCCTTACATAACTATAAAAACAACTTCACAACCCAGTAAAGATCGCGGTAATCAAGCAGGCTGCCAAATTTATGATGACCTGCCAAGCTTTTTCCTGCCGCTACATTCAACCTATTTAAAAGAAGATACGTGGATTCGATTGGATCATTTTGAGAATGTTGATCCACTGATATTGGAAACAAGAATAGATAAGGGGGAGGTTGATCAGGTATGCAAACTTCCACCTAAAATCATGAATCATCTTTTGCTCTGCGCTATCAGTAGTAAAAAAGCAACTGAGGAACAAAAACAGGAATTATGGAACACTCTGGAGCATATCGAGGGCTTTGCCTAATCCCAATATTTTACACCTCATAAATATTTTTTTTTGACATAAAATCAGATAGTCAAGAATTTACACATTCGGTTTTTTATTATCATTTCAGTCGAAGGTGGAAAAAAAATGAAAGATTACGCCATCTATCTGGACAGACCCATTGTTTATGTCATACAAAAGATCAGACATTTTTTTCCGATATCAACCGGGTTTAATCCAGTCAGTTAAAAGGGAATATGAGCCAGGATCTACCTTCACTTGATGCGATTAAATATTTTGAAGCATCCGCTAGACATCAGAGTTTTACTAAAGCAGGCAAGGAACTTTTTTTGTCCCAGAGCGCGGTCAGTCAAAAGATTATCCAGCTTGAGGAGTTTTTGGGGTACAAACTTTTTTTCAGGCGTCCCAGGTGCCTGGTCTTGACTCCTGAAGGTGAAATTCTCTTCAAGTCTGCTCAAGAAGCACTTAACCTGATTAAAAATACACTGCGTTCCATTGAAAACCAAAGCCTGGAAGGCAACCTGACAGTTATTGCGCCCCCTTCTGTAGCTAGTAAATGGCTGATGCCTCTGCTGCCTGAGTTTTTTGACTTGTATCCTGAAATCAACCTGGGAATCATTGCCGATATTACTATTGCGGATTTTGAAACCGGTCAACACACGTTTAAAGATGCCGGAATCGATATTGCGATTTGTCATCGAATTATTGAATCCAATGATTTCTTCCAGGAACTACTGTTTGATGACTTCCTGTATCCTGTTTGCAGTCCGCACTTAAAAAATATCAACCGCCTAACATCCCCTGAGGACTTGAAGCATTTTCCGATTCTGTATGAAGCGTACCCCAAGATGGATTTTGGAGCAGACTGGCAGGTATGGCTCGATAGTATAGGGTTGGAAAAGATTGAATCAACGACCGAACATGTTTTTAACAGACTGGACCTGATGATCCAGGCCGCAGTTCTGGGGCAGGGAATTGCGTTGGGCCGACATTCTCTGGTGGAGGAAGATATCAAGGCAGGCAGGTTGGTTAAACTCTTTGAGGGTGTCCAAACCAGTTCCTACTATCTTGCAACCCTCAACGAACTTCGTGAGAACCCCCGACTAACCGCTTTTATCAACTGGATGAAGAAAAGGTGCCAGATGTGAGAAATCTCTCGGCCTGATCGCCTCCGCCACTTTGGTTCTCATCGGTTTTTTTAAGACTTCCCCAAAAAGTACCAATAACTTTCTGTAATTATTTATTATTAACCTTCCTAATTGACTTTATCTGAAAATTCGAAAAATTCCTTGACAGATGCATTAGCATACTAGTATATCAGTTTTAGATTGGTAATTTTCCGTACCCGGTATTCTTCTCAAGGTTGTGATTTAGGAAGAATTCGAGGAAACAAATCTGGTTTTTTTCTGTTTGATGGTTTTCCCTAATGATCTTGAACATATTTCAAACGAGAGGATAAAATGATTAAAAAACTGTTTATTCTGTGCCTGGTTGTGGCAATGAGTTTTTCAGTGCAGGTTTTTGGAGCTGGTGGTTCAAAAACAACGTTGGTGTACGCAGCGTATGCTGATATCAAAGATTGGGATCCATCCGTAGCCGCTTCCATGGAAGTTCTCATGTTGCAAAGTGTGTATGAAACCCTGGTCTATTATAATCGATCAGATAGGTAATAATTCGACTACCATTTTGCACAAATGTCTTAGGATCCGGTGGAATTTCACAAAAACCTGCGCTTTCTACCAAATACAGGAACTTCCCGGTGGGATCAATGGTAATAGGGTGAAAAGGGGCAACAGTCCATCCTCTAAAGCTAACCGAGCTAATCAAGTCGAAAGTGCCGGCGATTCGATCGAATTTAAAAATATTAAGAACACCCGCAGGACTCTCTCCTACTGCCTGGGTTTGGGTGGCTCCATAGGCGTATTCCCCGGATGGGGAAAATTCAAGCTGATACATCCTGCCAGCAAAAGAAGTTTCGATATCTTTAAGGGTTAAAAGGCCGTTTTGTTTGTCCCTTGAAAAGGTTTCAATGATCGATTTCTCCTCTTCCTCCTGTTCTTCATTGGTAACCGTATAATAACCGATCACATAAAGAAATTCATCAAGCGGATCCATCACAATCGAATAGTCCGGATAGTCTGCATATTCCGGTGGCGCGGCATTGATTGGTGTATCGATTGAGAGGAGAAAGCCGGGTTCTTGCCCTGTCGTATAGGAATAAAGGAGATCGTCTTCGGTTGCGAGATACACGAACTCTCCCGTTGACGAGGCTGTTATGGATACGACATTTGGGGGAATATAGTCTGATACGTTGCTGCCGAAGAAAGAGGGTAAACCGGAGATGGTATCAATGCTGTAACTAAAAAGTGATTTTCCATCGCCTGTTGCTTCTTCATTGCTATTACTGATCAGTAGAGCGAATTTCGATTCATTGTTAGGATTGGCGTTTGTCGTTTCGTTACCCTGATCTTCTGCGCATGAGATCAATAGCAGCAGAAGGCACAATCCAGCAAAACGATAAAAGCTGGCCGATTTTGGTATTCTTCCAAATTGTCTTTTTAATCGCATTCTTGTTATGTCCCTATGATCAATCGATTTTTCTGATCTGGTGATTCAGGTAGTCCGTGACAAACAGACTTGTGCCATCCGTTACGATTCCGACAGGCAAGCCGAATGATGCGACCGTGCCGGTTCCGTCTTTTTTGCCGATATCTCCCGATCCGGCCAGAGTGGTGACCTCTCCCGCACTAATTTCGATTTTACGTATCATCCGGTTGTAGGAATCGGCGACGTAAAGATTTGTTCCGTCTGACGTGATGCTCTTTGGATAACGGAAACCCGCTGCAGTTCCAGTGCCGTCTGCCCACCAGAATTCTCCTGATCCGGCAAGGGTCGTTACCGTTTTCGAGGAGATATTTATTTTGCGGATCTTGTTGTTGCCTGAGTCCGCAACATAGAGGTGAATGCCATCTGTGGTGATCCCTTCCGGACTATCGAAACTGGCATCGACTCCTTTCCCTTCGTCGGCTCCCGGCGATCCGGATCCGGCCACTGTTTCCACAATGCCGGTTGAGATCTCGATCTTCCGGATTTTGTGGTTCATCGTATCTGCGACATAGAGGAATTCGTTGTCCGTCGTAATACCGGAAGGCTGCAAAAAACTGGCGGCCGAACCCTTACCATCCTCAGCGCCGATTTCACCTGATCCTGCAAAGGTGCTTACTTCACCTGTGATCGGATCTATTTTACGGATCTTGTTGTTTTGAGTATCTGCAACAAAAAGGTTTACGCCGTCAGTCGTGATACCAAAAGGATAACTGAAGCTCGCAGATGTGGCGGTTGCGTCCACCGATCCAAAAAATCCCGAACCTGCTACAGTTGTGACCTTTGCCGTATCGATCTTGATTTTACGGACCAGCCGCAAATTGGCGTCCGCCATATACAGATTCACTCCATCGGTTGTGATTCCAAAAGGCTGGTTGAAAATCGCTTCGGTTCCGATCCCGTTAATGGCACTTGTGTTGACTGCTTCACCTGCAACAGTGGTGACATTTCCCGTTTGTATCTCGATCTTCCGCAGTGTCCTGGCCGAGTCCGTAACATAAAGATCCGATCCTTCGACCAGAATACCCATTGGACTGCTGAAAGTCGCTGACTGGCCGGGTTTATCCTCATATCCCGCTACGCCTGAGCCTGCCAGGGTAGAAACTGTGGCGGTGGCGATCTTGATCATTTTGATTTTGTGATTGCCCGCGTCGGAAACATATAGATACTCACCATCTGTTGTGATTCTTTCAGGATACAGAAAACCTGCAGTCGAATCGGGTGCATCTGACGTACTATCAGTAGTTGCGTCTGTCGTACTATCCTCTTCAACACCTGCGAATGTTGTTACTTCCCCGGTTGAAATCACAAGCTTTCGAATCCGGCTGTTAAATGTATCCGCTATATAGAGATTCTCTCCATCGATTGTGATGCCATGGGGTCGATAAAAGCTCGCTGCTGTTCCTGTTCCATCCGTCGATCCGGAACTATAGGAACCGGCCAGCGTGGTCACTGCCGCTGTTGCAATAACAATCTTGCGAACGGTGTTTCCACCACTGTCTACAACATATAGATCCGTTCCATTGGATGTGATGCCGTAGGGGCTTCTGAAGCCTGCGAGTGTCCCGGTATCGTCCGTTGTGGCATAAGAACCGGAACCCGCCAAGGTAGAGACCTCACGCGTATCAATCACAATTTTTCTGATCTTGTGAGCGCTCGAATCCGTAACATAAAGATTCTCTCCAACGACGACGACGCCATTAGGTGTCATAAACTTGGCAAAGAGCCCGATTCCGTCGTCCGATCCCAGGTCGCCCGATCCGGCAAAGGTCTCAACTTCTGCGGTGGCGATCTCGTACCGTCTGATCTTTCGATTACCGGAGTCCGCAATATAAAGATAGGTTCCGTCGGAAGCGAGGCCAATGGGGTTGTCGAACCTGGCATCAGTACCCGTTCCGTCGATAGAATCTCCTTTGATTCCGCCTCCCGCGAAGGTTGTGACTACTCCGGGAAGTGTCAGGGCTGCGGACTGTACCGAGCCACCTTGGAGTCCGTTGACAGGCGTATAATCGGCTGGAATTACCTCGAAGCTGACTTTGGATTTGGCAACTCCGGTAGATGTGATCATAGTGATCGGCCCACTTGTCGTGTTGGGGACCGTGACCAGAATCGAGGTTGTAGAAGCGGCGGTGACAACCGCTTCCAATTGGTTGAATTTGACATTGTTGTTGTCTTCGATTGAATCGAAGTTGGTTCCGGTGATGGTTACCGTCTCACCCGGGGCACCGCGTAGTGGTGTAAATTCAGTGATGGTAGGAGCCGTCTCATCATCCGGGTCGATTATGACAAAAGCCCTTGTGGACGTTGCTGTGCCACTCAGGTTGGACACGGTGATGTTTCCGCTGGTTGCATCCGGGGCTTTGACCGTGAGCGTGGTTTCGGCTACTGAAATGATTTCTGCCAAGGTGCCATTGAAATGAACCTCATTATTAGACGATGTGAGGTCAAAATTTTCTCCGGATATGGTAACGGTTGTTCCAACCGAGCCGGTTTCCGGCGAAAAAGCAGTCAGGACAGGATCTGTACCACCCAATATAATAATAGTCTCAGCCGATTGAGCTGTGCCTGCCGCAGTAGTAACTGCGATCACACCGTCCGCTGCCCCGCTCGGGACAATTGCCGTCAAAGAATCGCCCGAAGAGTATGAGACTGTTGCCGTTTCTTTGTTTATGGTAACCGCATTGTTTCCAGGGGACGGATCAAAATTGGTTCCATAAATTGTTATGGGCCGCCCAATCGCCTGTCTTTCAGGAGAAAAGTGCGTTATCTCTGGAGGTTGCAGCTCAGATTCATCGGCCGGATCATTGAGCGAACCATTACACGCAACAATCAACACAGGAACCAACAGGATTCCAAACCGCTTTAATACCGTTGTCATCATTAGAAACCAACCGTTGTTTGTAGCAAGACCGTTGAGCTCTTAATGGCGTCTTTGCCAAAGGGCATCTTTTGTTCCTTATTAATGAGGTTCAGCTGTAACTTCATATTTTGCTTTTTCAGATAATAGTTGACCCCGCCCGTGGTCGTCATGTCCGAATCATTCCCATATTTTCCCTTTAGAATACTGTTCCCGCTGTCGTATTCCAGGGATTCAACTCGAGCGGTAAATGCCCATTCCGGAGAATAGAAATATAAAAATTGAGCGGCAATGGCCGTCTGTATACTGGTAACCGTTCTTTTTTCCTTCAGCGAAAAAGAGTACTGCCACCAATCTATGGTTCGATTCCCGATTTCAAGCGCCAGATTATAATTTTTGAGGGCAAAAAAGAAATCAGCCCCAGCCCCATTGGAACTCTTAAGCCCGGTAACGCCCTCAAGGGGGCCATCTTCTGTAGGAGAAGATGCTGTCATGTAATGACTCAATCCAAACATCATTCTTTTTTTACCCTTTGTGTCGTAATAGGGGCCTGTCGATTTTGTGTAACCTTTGGATATATACTCGAATCTTGTACCGATGAGCATGAGTTTATCAGAGTCGCGTTCTGCGAAATCGGTCGTGAAGATTTTATCGTCATCAAGATAGTCGCTGATTAAGTTTGTCTCGGCATTTTCATTGAAATTGCTGTTCCAAAGCCCTCCCTGAAAGATCAATTGTCCACCGTAGGTTTTCCAGGAACCTGAGATACCAACGTTGCGGTCCGGCGCAATCCTGGACATGATACTTCTTTCGATCAACATCAACTTTTTGTCATCTACAAAAATTTCACCACCAAAAGGGACGCGATGATTTCCGGCCAGAATTTCAAAACTGCCACCCTGATACATCAGATACACATCTTTTATATCGGGTTCTCCCTGCCCGAATTCCGGTTCCAGAACCAGTTTGAAATTTTTGTCTATTTGGCCCAAAAAAGTAAGCTTCAGTCGCCTGATGAACAGTTCATTCACTGTCTGCTCATCGGAGCTGCTACTGGTATTTTCGTACTGAAACTGGAAAAGGCCCTTCGACTCAAGGCTTAAGGCAAAGGTACTGTTTCCCCCTGAAACAAAAATAACTGACGCGATGATCAGCGCGGGCAAAATTTTTCTTTTCATGGCTATCAGGTCCATTATTCTCCCTTTATTTAACACTTACTTTTTTACTCAAGCCTTTATGTTTGACTCACCCGTTACATTCCCGGAAGAACAATGACAGGGTCTACGAGCCCCATCACCTGCACCGGTTCGAAACTATTGGCTTTGGAATTGTTACCCAGCTGGCCGTGTCCATTATATCCCCAGGCCCAGGCAGTTCCATCGTTTTTCAGAGCAATTGAATGATAGGTGCCTGCAGCGATTGAAATCACATCAATAAGATCCGGAACCTGTGCCGGAGTGGGGTTGATACTGTCATTTTTTTCTCCGGTGCCCAACTGCCCCTGATTGTTCTTACCCCATGTCCAGACTGTCCCGTCATTCTTAAGTGCAAGATTGTGGTCCTCTCCTGCCCTGATCTCGACAATATTACTCATGCCTGCAACCTGAATGGGTTTGATCCTGCAGGGAAAGGTATAGGCGCTGGTTTGTTCGCAAGTTAAATTATCAGAATCTGAACTATCGCTTGTAGGATCGAACCCCAATTGCCCATAGTCATTTCTACCCCAGGCCCAAACTGTCCCGTCTTCAAGCAATGCCAGGGTATGTCCCCGGCC
>Ga0208904_1003031_pt1 | contig 10191 bp, 18 predicted proteins | sample AntAceMetag02UKB_FD_184774 | JGI IMG/M metagenome (GOLD analysis project Ga0208904, IMG submission 184774) | Saline lake microbial communities from Ace Lake, Antarctica - Antarctic Ace Lake Metagenome 02UKB (SPAdes) (version 2) | ecosystem: Environmental > Aquatic > Non-marine Saline and... | reverse complement strand
AGGCCTTAATAGAAAACTTGAAGCATTATTACCTAGTTTAGAGAAATGTAAAAAGAGAGGAGTTAAAATTAGAATTGCTGCTCCAATTGATAAAAATAATTTAAAGATTGCTAAAGATTTCAAATCTGTTGGAGAAGTAAGAAATCTAGATAAAATAAAAGCTAGATTTGTAGTTATTGATTCTACACAATTAATGTTTATGCTTCTTGATGATGAGAAGTTCCATCCAAACTACGATATTGGAATATGGATTAACACAGAGTTCTTTGCTCAAGCTCTTGAACAAATGTTTGAGTTGGCTTGGAATGAAATGAAAGCTGTTAAATAATTTTAAATAAAAGGTGATAAAATGAATTTAAAAAAGTTCGACAAGAAAGTTAAGAAATTAGATACATTAGACATTGGTTTGACAAAATGGGCTACTGTAGCTTCTGTTTTAGTGATTCTAAGTGCTTGGGATGCTGCACGATACTGGGTTGCAGACACGCATTGGGGATGGTTTTTAGCTGCTGCAATAATTTTTGCTTGGCGACCAATTAAAAAATGGTTTAAGTAAAATTCCATAATAGAAAGATTTAAATAATAAGTAAGATTTGTCTTACCATGGAAAATATTAACATTACTAAAATGAGTTCTAAGGGACAAATAGTAATCCCTCAAGACATGAGAAAAGAAATTAAAGAAGGAGAAAAATTAATCATTATTGCAGTGGAAGGAAAACTCATTCTAAAAAAAGCTAATGATTTAGATGAAAATTTCAAAGAAGATTTAGAATTTGCTAAACGTGCAGGAGATGCGTTTAAGAGAATTGAAGATGGGAAATTCATAAGTATTGATTCTAAAAACATTTCTGAAGAAATGGATAAATGGTAGAAATTCGTTTTGATAAAAAATTTGTTTCACTTTTTTCCAAACTTAAAGAAGAATTATTAAAAACCAAAATAAAAAAACAAATTAATAAAATTGTGATTAATCCAGAAATAGGGAAACCTATGAAATACTCTAAAAAAGGAACAAGAGAACTATACATTAAACCATATAGATTATCTTATTTTTATGATTCTAAAAAACATATAATTTACATTTTGGATTTATATCACAAAAATAAACAATAATCAATTAAATTAATAACAAATTTTATGATCTAGTTAAAAATCTTAGTCTTGTTAAAAATGCTTATGCAAATCTAAATTAATATTTCTCCTACCTAAATCTTTAAAAATTGTTTTTGTAAAAATAAAATATGGTTAGAAAAGAGTATGTTGAAAAAAATCATTTTGAACATGATTCAATTGGAGTTAGAGAATATCTAGAGAAAAATGTTCCAATAACTCATGAAGGCATTAATCCAATATTTACAAGTGCACATTATAAAAATTGTGAAGTGAGAATGACTAGAGAATTTAACTATGGCTCTGGGAATAATACTACGGACCTATGGGTTTCTCCCAATGGTGGAGGAAACGCTAAAGAAGTTTTTGCAGAACTAGAAAAAATCCTTCTAAGAAAAAATGATTTAAAAAAATAAAAATAAATTAATTGAAATTATTTCTTGATTATTGCTAATATTGCGCCTGCGATTGTTGTAACTACTACAATCCATCCAATAACCAATGATACCCAAAGTCCACCTTGTGTTAATCCTCCAAGCCATGAAGGTAATGTTAATACACTTTCAATCATTGCGTTACCAACAACTAAAGATACAATCACACCAGTAAACCAAGCAAGTAAACTTATCATATTTCCTCTTTGTTTTGCCATATAAATCTCCCTTTTTAATTATTTTTAAATAGAAAGCCTGGTTTAAATAAGTTTTGATTTGAGGGGAATAAAAAAAATTATTTACAAAAATGTCCTATTGTATACCCTACTCCATATATTGCTGAAGAAGCTATTCCAGTAAAAAGATGTCCTGCAATCATGCCATCTGATTTTGAACTTCCCTCAAGCTTTATTATTTTGAAACTATTTTTTTTAGGATTATAACTTAAACATTGTTTTGGGCCTAGATCGTATTCTTCTTGAAAATTTTGTTCACACATCCGACTAATTTTAACATCATTTGATATACATGCTAGTTGTGGGATCCCTCCAGCCACCAATAATTCCAAGGGAACATTTCCAAGAGAATTTCCACTGCCATGGATCATTCCAGCGATAAAAGGTGATACTGTCTTTCCAAGATATGAGACAAATTCCGAGAAACTAGGAGGCATATTTCCTCCTCCAGAATAATCATTAGAACTAGAATTAAATAAAATTGGATTGGAAATCATAATTCAATAATATTATTTGAACTTATAAAGATTTATTTGATAAAACACTTACATCTCATTCATTGTTTCAATTCCTAAAAGACCTAAAGAATTTTTCAAAACTTGTGTGAATGCTTCAACTAAAGATAAACGAAATGCTTCTTGTTTTGAATTAATTACCGGACATGCATGATAGAATTCATTGAATGTTTGTGCTAGTTGATAAGAATAGTTAGCAATGATTGTTGGATTGTAATGTTTATAAGAATTCTCAACTACTTTGTTAAACTCAGATAATTTTTTCACAAGTTCTATTTCTTTTTGTTCTAATTCTAAAATGTTTATTTTGCCTTTTGTCTTTACGCCTTTAGGTGATGCTTTTCTTAAAATCGACTTTGCCCTTGCATAACTATACAACAAATAAGGACCTGTATCCCCCTCAAAAGAAAGTGCTTCATCTAAATTAAATAAAATTGATTTATTTGAATTATTTTTTAGTATTGCATATTTAACTGCACCAATTCCAACTTTCTTTGGGTCACCCTTTGTTTTTCTTTTTGAAATTCCTAGCTTTGCTTTTTTAACTGCTTGATCTAAAAAATCTTCTAGTAAAACAACGTCCCCTTTTCTTGTTGCCATTTTTTTAGATTTTCCTTTTTCAACTAAAAGTACAAAAGAATAATGAATAACTTCTGGAGATTTTATTTTTAGTAATTTAAGTGCTTCTGTAATTTGTTGGAAATATAATTTTTGATCTTCACCTAAAACAATTATGTTTTTTTCTGCTTTTTTCATTTTTTCAAAAGTATATGAAATATCTCTAAGGGGATATAATCCTGTTCCATCACTCCTTGTTAAAACCAAAACAGGTGAACGCATGCTTTTTTCTACAGAAGTTCCTTTTTGATCTAAAACCATTCTATTATCTTTATCCTTGAAAAGTTTCTTTGTCTTTTCTAACTTAGCTAAAATCTTTGGAGAATCTTTAATGTGTTTAGATTCATAATCAAAATAATCATATTTGATTCCCAATTGTGCAAGTATTTTTTCTTGACCATTTACACAAGTTTTTGTAACTTTCTGGAATTTCTTTGTTACTTCTTTATCTCCTTTTTCAAATTTATTTAATAATTCAAAAACTTGCTTTTCTAGTTTAGGTGATTTTTTTACTTTGGCTGCAATCTCAATATATTTTTTCAACATTTCTTCAAATTTTAATTTATCTGCCTTTGCTAAAACCAACATTGCAATTTGTTTCGAAACATCATTTATGTAATAATGAACTTCTGGTTTGAAATTTACGAATTTTAAAATTTGTACAATACTATCTCCAATTATTGCATTTCTTGCCCTTCCCACGTGGGGCGAAGCATTTGGATTTATGCTTGTATGTTCAATTAATACTTTTTTTCCTTTTCCAATATCTATTTTTCCAAAATTATCTTTTTTCTTTAATATTTCTTTAACTAAATTTTCTGCAAGAGAATTTCTATCTACAAAAAAATTAATGTATGGTCCTAAAACATTTATGTCTTGAAATTCAGAAGGAATTTTTTTAATTTGATCTTTTAATTTAGATGCGATTTTATCTGGAGCTTGTCTTAATTGTTTTGCAAGTGAGAAGCATGGAAATGCATAATCTCCCATTTCAGTTGATTTTGGAATTTCAATTAATGCGATTATCTCTTTTTCTTTTAGATCAACATTATTTTTCTTTAATGCTTGTTTTAATAATTTGGCAATCAAATCTTTCATTTAATTGTTAATCAAAAAAGATTAATAAATGTGTTGGAAAAGTTTATTAATGAAGTTTTGTGAGAATTTATATGGACATAAATAAAGATAATCTTGAGGAGGCACTTGAAGGTAAAGATGCTCCAAAAGAAGCTCCACAGATTTCTAAAGAAGAAGAAATTGGATTTCACAAAGGAGCTTTGAATACTTTGGTTGCAGAGAGAAATGAATTGTTTAAGATGATTCAGAATATTGAATCTATTATGCAAGCCCACATTAAGAGACTTGAAGAATTAGGCGTTAAAATACCTAAACAGTAATTGGGAAGATTTTTATATGATTGAATTGTCGTATTTTTAGTATTTAATGCGAGGGTGCCGGAAAGTAAAGTGCATACACTTTTCATTCGAACGCTCAAGCTGATCGTCCGAGTGGCAAGCCACTCCTAATACGATGAATACATAATGCGAGGGTGCCGGAGTGGTCAAACGGGCAGCCCTTAAGAGGCTGTAGCTTAGTGCTTACGCAGGTTCAAATCCTGTCCCTCGCATGATTAGATTTCTAACTAGATAAAATAAAAAAAAGAAGAAAAATAAAGGAGAATTAAATTGCTCTTATTTCTAGCTCTCTTTTTAGAGTTGATATGAAAGAATTCATAACTTTCAACTCTTGTTCAAGGGCTAGTTTTTTGTGGGCAATTCCATAAAGTTCGTGCCTTAATTGATCCACAGCTGCCATGATAAACTGAATACAATCTAGTATATAATAAGTTATATTCACCCTGGAATTAAACCTGTTACTACCCAAATAAATAGTGACATCCTACACATAAATCCTTAAAATAAGGGTGTTAAATTCTATGAAACTCTAGAACATGGTTCCTCAAAGTTCCTCATTTTACACATAAATTCTTAAAAAGAGCAATACTCTTCAAATTTACAATCAAAATGGATGGATTAAAATCAAGGAAAAAGCAAAAAAAAGAATTTACCCCAAAATATGATGATTATTCTTATCCTCTTCTTAAACATGTTCTGGGAGATGAATCCTTAAAAAATAAATTTGAAGAGATATCTACATATATAACTAATTCTGATTTTTTTAAAGAAATTGGATCAAAACCAAAAAGATCTTTTCTTTTTGTTGGAGAACCTGGAACTGGAAAAACATTTTCAGTTAAAGCCCTAAGAAATGAATTATTTTGGAGCAATAAAAAAGAAGTTTGTTACTATCCCTACTCAATAGGAACCCATGGAACATCCTATATCAATGAGGGAGCAACTAACCTGCAAGAGTTTTTTGATATAGGAAGGAAAATGGCAAATAGGGGTTATCCAGTCATTTATCAATTTGATGAAATAAATAATATAATGGGCAAAAGAAATAGCTCCCAAAACCATAAAGAAGATAATAAACTTTTAGAATGTTTAATGGTTAATTTACAAGAAATAAATACTTACTCAAAAAATGAATTTTTCTTTGGAATGACAAATTTTAGGGAAGCTTTGGATGAAGCAGCAATTCGTAATGGGAGGATAGATGATATTATAGAATTTCCATTGCCTAGCATAGAAACCTTGAAAGAAACATATAGAAGTAAGGTGAATAATATAAATAAAAAACATTCTAATAAATTTCCATACTATTCAAAAAAATTAATCTTTAGAGTAAATTATGATAAAATATCTGGAGAAAGTGAGGGGTTTAATTTTGCAGATGTGGACAAAGTGACAGAAGATGTTTTGAGAAAACTTGCATTTAAATTTTTAAAATCAAATGTTGGGGATCGGAAAGAACTTTCAAGGCTAACCACACGTCATTTTTTAGAAGAAATTCATAGCATTAAAAAAGAAAGATATAGTTCAAAAAAGAATATTGGTTTTAAATAAATTTTTGTGTGCAAAAATTACATCATCTAAACTACTCTGGAGGGCCCAATTGTTTTAAACGTTAAATTTTTAATTGTAGCTTTCTTATTAACTTCATGAAGAATAGGAAAAAACAACTTATTTTCTTAGTTATTTTGGTAGTTTTGTTAATTGTTGTTAATTACTCCCTTATGGATAATTTGCTCACTAAGACCTTTATGGACCATGATATGGGGCTTGTTGAAAGAGTTATTGATGGAGATACGTTGGTTATTAATGGGACTTCTATTAGGTTGCTTGGAATTAATTGTCCTGAGAAAGGGGAGGAATATTCTGATGAAGCACAGGCATTCTTAGAAATGATTGTCTTAAATAAAACAGTTGAACTAAAATATGGGAAAGATAAGTACGATAGATATGGGAGAACTTTAGCCTATATTTTTTACAATGGGAAAAATGTTAATTTAGAATTGGTTGATGAGGGTTTAGCTAACTTTTATTTTTTTGATCATAACAAATATTATGATGATTTCAAAGGGACTTGGGAAAATTGTGTAAGGATGAATAAAAACTTATGTGAGAAATCAGTGGATGTTTGTGCAGACTGTATTAAGTTAAAAGAATTTAATCATAAAAAGCAAATTGTTGTTTTTGAAAATAAATGCCACTTTTATTGTGATTTGGAGTCATGGGATGTTAAGGATGAAGGAAGGAAGCATTTTGAATTTCCAGAATTTAATTTGAAAGCAAATGGTGAAGTTAGTTTAATTGTGAAAGAAGGTATAGATACAAATGAAAGATTATTTTGGACAGGAGAAGATTATGTTTGGACAGATACTGGAGATACTTTATTTCTAAGGGATGCTGTTGGAAGATTGGTTTTATGGGAAAGTTACTAGAAGGATTTAAATAGTATTATATATACTTATATAACATGAAAACTCAAACAATTTTGCATAGTCCAACTTTAGAATCTGTTTTAATGGTTGAAAAAATAACCCAGGAAAATAGTCAAGAATGTGGAAAATACCAATTATGGAAAAAACTGCCTAAAAAAATGATGTACCAAACATTTCAAGTAATATTGAATTATTTAGAAGAATCTGGAAAAATAATCATAGATTCGGATGGATGTGTAATTTGGACATATAATCCTGAAAGAATAAAGAAACTAATTAAAGAAAATTTAATTATTAAATGAATAAAGAAATTTTTGTAGCATTTATTTCTCAAAAAGTTAAGAAAGAATTTGGAAAACTCCAATCAGGAAAATTTGAAGATGAAAAATTATATAAAACCCCTTCTCTTTAATCCATTACAATGGCTGGACCAAAAGAAGAATAAAAACTAATTCAATTTCCAAAGATTATAATTAAGTATTGAAGCAAAACTTGTCCAAAGTAAATAAGGGATTAGTAAATAGCCAGATATTTTATTTGTCTTGTAAAAGAAAAATATTGTTGTTATTATCATTATTATTAGGATGATTATTTCTATGAATGCTCCTAGGGGATTTGATGGTTTGGGTTTGTAATTAACATCTTTTAAATCTTTTTTCTAAACTTCTCTTGTATTCTATTGCATGGATTATCAAAACTTTTTTATTTTTTGGGCAAGTAGCTATAGAAAAATAAGTCTTATTACTCATACGATAAAATAATTCATACCCCACATCTCCATATTTTAATTTATCTTTTTCTATTTCAAAAACTTTTTCAAATTGGGGAAAAATTTCCATGACTTTAGAATGAAGGATATCTTTTTTTAAAATTCCAAATTTATAATAATCTGTAAATATTAACTTTTTTCCCCTAATTTTTTCAGAAATTATTTTATCTATCTCTTTTTTATCTGTTATTAAGATAGTCATTTTTTAAGACTGAGTCAAAAGAGGCATCTTTGTAGATTGAATATTATAGGGGATTCTTTCGACACCTTTCTTTGTTTCTAAAATAAAATAAATAAGGCATCCATCCCTACATTGCCTGAACATTAAATTCGCATTAGTTAAATTATCTAAAATTTTAGGGTCAATATTGATTGATTTTAAGAAATTTGAAGCTTTTTTTAATTCAATATTTGCTATTTTATGTTGTGAGGTAAAATCTATGACTAAATTCAACATCCTTACGCTTCCAGTAATTTTTTCTGAATCTTTTTTACAAGAAATTAATAATCTATCTGAAAAATCATCATACATAAAAGAGCTTTCTTTTTTCATGATAATGAGAAGGTTTGGGAATTTATAAACTTTTCACCAAAATAACCTTTCCCTTCTTAACTTCAGCCTTTAATTCACTTGTGCCGGGAATGAAATGAGGCGGTATCACCTTCTTTGAACCCAGAGGTTGTGAGAAAGAGTTTTGGAATCAAATAAAGATTTTAATTAATTCAATTTCCAAAGATTATAATTAAGTATTGAAGCAAAACTTGTCCAAAGTAAATAAGGAATTAGTAAATAGCCAGATATTTTATTTGTCTTGTAAAAGAAAAATATTGTTGTTATTATCATTATTATTAGGATGATTATTTCTATGAATGCTCCTAGGGGATTTTGTGATTTAAAGAATAAAAAACTCCAAAGTATGTTTAAGATCATTTGAATTATGAAAAAAGTTAATGCTAGAGTTTTGACTTGAGAATTTTGTGAAGTAATTACAAAGTATAGAGCAATTCCCATTAAAGTGAATAATAGGGCCCAAGCAGGTCCAAAAAGCCAATTAGGGGGATTGAAGGATGGTTTTTTTAATTTTTCAAACCAAGTTCCTTGTCCAGTACTTGTAAAAATTGCTCCAATAGAACCTAGCAAATTTATTAGAATGATTAGGCCTACAAGTAACCACCAATTTATTTCCATGAAATAGGGGAGGGAGAGGATTATTTAAAATTATTGCTGAGGGGGATAAATATTTATACTAAAAAGAATACTATTTATTATGGAAGAAAGTAGGGCTAAATTTCTTAATGCATATGCAAATGTCCCTTCTAATTTTAGAAAAGATGTTATAGCAATTATAGATAAACAACCATATTCATGGGAAACAGCATATTTTGAAGTAAGGGAAAAAACAAAAATTGGGGAGAAGATTTTAAATAAGCTGAAAGAGATTAAATTAATATGACTGAAAACAATAAAATCAATGAAGAAATGAAAGAACTAGTAATTGCTAGAATTGATGCTCAGATGCCTTCTAAACTTAAATTATTTGTTGGTTCTCACAACGGAATGAGCAAAGAAGAAATGATTGGACATATCCGAAAAGGGGATGAAATTGGACAGGGAATTATAAGAAGTCAAAGCAATTTTATCAAATCTTTAATGGATGGAAAATTTATGGAGGCAGTAAATTCTGTCTAAAATGGATTCTGGATTAATAATAACTCTCCCACAATATGATGAAGTCACTGAATATTTTTCAAAATTTTCTGAAGAAATAATTGAGTTGGCAAAGAGCAAATCAATAAAAATAAAAAAAATACAAGATAAGGAAATTAATAAAAATAATGTTGAAAAAATTTTGACAAAATTAAAACATTCTTTGATTGTGTTTAATGCCCATGGTTCTTCAGAAGTTATTTGTGGTCACCAATCCGAACCAATTTTAATTAATGGCCAAAATGAATATTTATTAAAAGATAGGATAACTTATGCTAGGGCTTGTAATGCTGGGCAAACTATAGGTAAAAATGCCGTCAAAGAAGGGGGATGTTTTATTGGATATAAAACCCCTTTTGAATTCTTTGCAGACCCTGAAAAATATCACAATCCATTAATAGATGCAAATGCCCAATTATTTCTAAATCCCTCAAATCTTGTTCCACTTTCATTATTAAAAGGAAACACTGCGATTCAAGCACATGAAAAATCTAAAAAACAAATGTTAAAAAACATGAAAAAAGTTATGATCTCCAAAAAGAAAGATAATATCTTGATGGCTGCAAGTCTTTGGAATAATTATGTTGGTCAAGTTCTACAGGGGGATAATGAAATAACAATTTAAATTACTTTTTCACCAAAATAACCTTCCCCTTCTTAACTTCAGCCTTTAATTCACTTGTGCCGGGAATGAAATGAGGCGGTATCACCTTCTTTGAACCCAGGGGTTGTGAGAAAGGGTTTTGGACCAAAAGAAGAATAAAAATTTCTAATTCACCTCCCAAAGATTATAATTAAGTATTGAAGCAAAACTTGTCCAAAGTAAATAAGGGATTAGTAAATATCCAATTGTATCATTATGATTAGGATGATTATTTCTATGAATGCTCCTAGGGGATTTTGTGATTTAGGGGATAAAAAACTCCAAAGTATGTTTAAGATCATTTGAATTATG
>Ga0208904_1003030_pt1 | contig 10191 bp, 8 predicted proteins | sample AntAceMetag02UKB_FD_184774 | JGI IMG/M metagenome (GOLD analysis project Ga0208904, IMG submission 184774) | Saline lake microbial communities from Ace Lake, Antarctica - Antarctic Ace Lake Metagenome 02UKB (SPAdes) (version 2) | ecosystem: Environmental > Aquatic > Non-marine Saline and Alkaline... | reverse complement strand
TAAAAACATCCATCGCTTTTTTATTTTTTATCTATTTGTTATAACGAATTTAATATTATGAAAACATCTGCAAAAATACCCCTGAATGGCCGTCAGATCAATGAAAATCTATATTTCCCGTGAGTTTGAATTTCAACATTTTTTCCAAAAACAATCCAAATTTGGAAAAAAATCGGTAAGAATCACTGTTTCCGGTCGATCATATGAATTTAATACAAAACTCAAAGTATATTTTCGTTCATAACCCCATAATTCCGTTCGTCAAGGCAGCCATATCAGACCCAGCCTCTACATCGACTTGACAGACTTATTGAAAAATAATGAGATTAAAAAAGAGGTCATCACACCAATCAAAAGAGACAGGAAATTATGGATATCGATAGAAAACAAGCTATTTTAAAAGAGATATACAGGATTCACGAAGACGCAATTTCTGATCTGGATCTAGCATGTAAAATCAAATGTGCTGAATGTTGTACACGAAATGTCACCATGACCACACTTGAAGGGGTGGTCATCGATCAATCCCTTACTAACGATACACGTGACGATTTCTATCGAGATCTGTCTATCAAAGCTGACAGCAAACGCTTTCAGCCGACGATCACCGTCAACGGAATGGCAGATCTTTGTGCAAAAGGAGAAACACTGCCGGAGGAGCATCTCGACCCCGACTGGGGAAAATGTCCACTCCTGAAAGACAATCAATGTTCAATATATGAGTCCAGACCTTTTGAGTGCCGGTCTTTTGTCTCGACGCGAAACTGCGTAGAAAACGGATATGCAGACATGTCTCCTCTGACGATCAACATTAATAATCTATTCCGTCAATATATAGAACATATAGACGCCGATGCCGCCAGTGGTAATTTAACCGATATTCTGCTCCATCAACAGGGCAGAGATAATACATCGCTGATATCAAACAAGCCCATATCAGTACTGATGATTGACCCGGAGTTTAAAGATCAATTAGACCCAATATTGAAGGCATTAAACACCATCCAGGTCTAAGGCTAATAAAAAAAACAGGCAATTAACTCTTTTTAAGTCAACCTGCTTGTGTTATAAATTGGTAGACAAAAAACCATACTGGCAAACAACGCCTCTACAAGGATATCTAATGAAGGCAGAAGAAACGACAACCAGGGTTGTAAAGAATGAATACATTTTCCTGGACCATGAAAAATTCCGAAATCGTCTGCAGATAGATCAGAACTTGTTTTCACGACTAATGAATCACGGTAATCTGACTGACGTCGTCCAAACAGCGAAAAAGAAGAGTGACGATGAGGATAAGCTGACATTGAATGAGATTTTTTCTGTGATGAATGGGTTGGGTCAGCTATCATTTGGCGTGATGGTGGCTGTGCAAACCACCGGCTGGACTCCAGGTAGTCTGAAATTGTTGAGTACTGAAGGGCTTGACATTGCGGCTGTCATCAACGATGTGGAACGACTATCCAACAGCAGCCCCGTTAAGACCGACAGTCTTCTGGGGCTGCTGGCCTGGGAGCTTTTGGAACTACTGATCTATCCCTGTTTGAAAATCGCCTATGCAGATGGCGAATTCTGTGAAGATGAGCGCGAATTGATTATCACTCTGTTGTCCGAAGATTGGGGATACCATCGACCCTTTGTCGAAAAACTGATTTTCGAAACCGAACCTCATCTGGGAAAATTCAGCTATACCGACTTCAGCGCCAACATTAAAGAGATCTGCAAGATTTTCCCGGAAATCAATTGCGAAGCATCCAAAGAAGAACTGCTCGCCATGGTGAACAAAGTGATCCTGGCAGACGGTTTTGTTCATCCGAATGAACAGATCGAGCTGGATAATCTCAAAGACTACCTAGCCTCTGACGAGAAAAAAAGACGGAACAGTCCCTTCAACATCAATAGTCTTTGGGGATATATCTTTAAAGACGACCATCGGGACGAGCATCTCAAAGTCACCGATGTTCTGAAGCAGATTCCGCTATTTGATCACCTGACAAAACGTGAGCTGAAAACGATATCCACTCTGGTTCACAGCCGGACCTATCAGACAGGAGAGTATGTCTTTCAGAAAGATCAGCCTGGTGCTGCGATGTTTATAATTAAAAGGGGTTCTCTCAATATCGTCCTTCCCGAGAGCGATGGCAAAGAAATCCATCTGGCGACCTTGAAATCAGGTACTTTCGTAGGTGAGCTCGCCTTACTGGATAACACCCCTCGCTCTGCCTCAGCCAAGGCCAGCGAACCCACCGAAGCACTGGCATTCTTCAGATCTGAACTGAACAAGCTTTTAACTACTTATCCGGCCATCGGCAGCAAAATCATGAGAAAACTCGCCCTGATCATCGGCCAAAGATTGAAAGCAACGAACGAACAGCTATATAAAAAATAAACCCATGGATGCCGTCACAGAAAGGAAAAACCGGTCACGACTCTTTTACCGGATTATTGTTTCACTGTCATTAATCCTGTTTCTAGCCATTATATGGGCGCTCCGTACCATGATCGTTCCAGCAACGGTCGGTGCTCTGCTGGCCTATGCCTGTCTGCCCCTGCTCAGAAAACTAAAAAAAACAGGTCTGCCGGATGGGCTGGCACTGCTGATTCTGCTGGGCACATTTGTACTCGGCATCATGCTGGTTACTGATCGCATCAAACACATCATTCCGGATGAGACCGGCAAGATTCTTCTCAGAGTCCGGATACAGTATAAAGTTTATGAACGGTATAATGATGTTGTCGGCGGTGAAAAGAATATTTTCACTCAAACCATTGCCAAGGAGATTGATCCGCTGTTCAATGATTTTGTGGGAATTTTGTCTTTGAACCTTCGAGAGCGAAATGACCTCAACCGGTATTTCGAGGACAACAAGAGTAGAAATCCAACTCTGCATCGATATTATCAATATCACCAGGTCAATCTGGCCAGGCAAAAACGGCTCAAGGACAAGGAGGTAGCTGAGATCTCCGAACTTGAAGAAGAAGGCACTGGCCCCGCTGCGGCCAGTCAGAGCAGCGTACTGTCAAAGGTCAGTGATGTGATTTCGATCTGGCTGGTTGCGCCTTTTGTCTTTCTCTTCCTGTTGGTGGACAATGGAGAAATCAAGCGCAGTATGATCAGGCTGACCCCCAATCGCTATTTTGAAATGATGCTGACCATCATCGACAATGTCGATGATGCCATCGGAAAGTACTTGAGGGGTACTTTGCTGGAGTGCTCCTTGGTGGGTTTCACTTTTATGGCTTGCCTTTTCCTGATCGGCATTGACCTGCAATGGGCGCTCTTAATCGGTATCATTGCCGGATTGTCCAACGCCATCCCCTTTCTGGGACCGGCCATCGGTATGGTTGTGGGCATGTCATATGCGCTGATTGCTGAAGACATGCAGCCGGTACTGCCTTTTATCGATCCGGACAATATCATCATCTGGGTACTGATCACCGTCGGAATTGTGCAGGCACTGGATAATGTTGTCTTTCAGCCGATAGTCTTGGGAAGTGCGGTCAGCCTTCATCCGCTGGTGGTGATCTTCGGTGTGATGGGTGGATCGGTCATTTTTGGATTTGCAGGCATGCTGTTTGCGATCCCCACGATAGTGATTGTCAAAGTGGTCCTGGCTACACTGGTACACGAAATGAAGGCCTACCATCTAATCGAATAGGCCCTCGGTTTCGGACGGGCCTACAATCACTTCCCCTTGAAAGCGGGTGCCCGTTTCTCACCTCTGGCCACCATTGCTTCGCCAAAATCAGCCGTCGTGAAACACTTGTTCAGACCTTCATTTTCCAGATCCAAAGCCTGTTCCACCGCTTCGATATAAGGTTTGTGCAGGGCCCGCTTCATCTGCTGAATCGCATAACCGGCACCATCAGGTGGGATCAGCATTTTCGCCTGCTCTCTGGCATGATCAAGCAGTTCGGCGTGGGGTAGAACCGCATTGACCAGATTGAGTTCCAGAGCTTCGTTGGCAGTCAACTTTTTTGAAAAATAGAGGAGCTCCTTCGCTTTTTGAAATCCTAGCACACGGGGCAGCAGGAAAGTCGACGCCAATTCCGGTATTATCCCAAGTTTTGAAAACGGCATCTGAATCCAGGCATACTCCGACATGTAGATCAGGTCGGCTCCTGCCAGGGTCATGGTGAAGGCCCCGCCGATCACCAGTCCATTCACGGCGGCAATGATGGGTTTGTTGCAGTTGAAGAACTTGACAGTCGCTTTCTTCTGGGCAATGTCTGTCAGATCGATCTGTGCCATCACCTCTTCCGGGACATCTTTAAAAGCGTTCGGGTTGAAATACCCACCACTGCTGTATGCCTCGTTTGCGGGATCGTAGTTCTCCGGATCCCTGGCCCCGGTCATGATCATCACACCCGCCTCTTCGTCCTTTTCAAAATGGTCCACGGCCCAGAATATCTCCAGAAACGAAACCGGGCTGAGGGCATTCTTCCGTTTGGGTGTATTAAATGTCAGGGTCACAATCCCTGACTCATCCTTTTCATAGGTAAGATCTTTAAAATCTTCAATTTTCAAAATATGACTCCATATCGTATTCAAAAAAAACTCACCACGAAGACATTGAGTCCACAAATCCCTTCTCATCTCTCGTTGTGACCGGCAGGCACCAGGCCTGCCGGAAATCAGGGTTAATCCCCGGAATTAATCCCGGCCAATAACCGAAACAGCACACACATTCCAGGCAGGCGTTCCACCCAGATTGTGGGTCAGACCCAGACGGGCGTTTTTAACCTTCCGTTCTTCAGGAACCCGATCCAGGAGCTGTTCATACATAGCATAAATCATCCGCAGACCAGAGGCACCTATGGGATGTCCAAAACATTTCAGTCCGCCATCCACCTGGCAGGGGGATTCCCCGTTCAGATCAAAACGACCGCTCATGACATCCTCGTAAGCCCCACCCTTGGGGGACAGACCCAGGTCTTCCACCGTTACGAATTCGGTGATTGAAAAGCAATCGTGCACTTCCGACATGGAAATCTCATTCCTGGGATCCTTGATGCCCGCCTCTCCATACACCTTATCCGCACAAACACGCGCAGTGGCAAAATGGGCCCCGTCCCAAGTGTTGAATCCTTGTTCCTCACCGGAGCTGGCAATGACCTGAATGGATTTGACCTTGATCAAATCCTGGTTGGGTTTCAGGCTCTTGGCAATCTCAGGAGTGGTCACAATGGCTGCTGCAGAACCGTCACTGACACCACAGCAGTCAAAGAGTCCCAGTGGATAAGCGATCATTGGCGCCGCCTTGATCTGCTCTTCTGAAATCACTTTCCGAAGATGCGCCTTGGGATTGAGTGCCCCGTTGGCATGACTCTTGGCAGAAACATGGGCAATGGCATCCTTAATTTTATCCATGGGCAACCCCCACACCCGGCTGTAAGCTGTAGCCAATTGTGCAAATCCCCCCGGGGCCGTCGAATTGGATCCTGTCATAAAGGAGTCGACACTGTTGATATCAGGCAATCCCCCATAACCGGTATCTTTCAGTTTTTCAACCCCCAGGGCCAGAACAATATCATAGGCGCCCGATGCCACGGCATAACAAGCAGCCCGGAACGCTTCAGTTGCTGTGGCACAAAAGTTTTCCGTCCGTGTGACGGGGATGAAGGGAAGTCTCAGGGTCAGTGACAGGGGTGTCGCCGCCTTGGAGACGTTGACTTCATCAAAATGAGTCCCGAGATAGGCTGCCTGGATCTCTTTCTTTTCGATCCCCGCATCCTTGATACACTCTTCAAACGCTTCCACCATCAGGTTTTGCGCACTGGATTCCCAACGTTCCCCAAATTTGGTGCATCCCATTCCCAGGATGGCGACCTTATCTCTAATTCCGCTTGCCATTATTTACCCTCCTTTACAGGAACCGCTTTCCAGAAATATCCAGAGATGTCCCTTTTTTCATCATAGTATTTTCGCCTGAAACTCATCTTGACCGGCATTTCGGTTACTACATCATCCAAACTGCAGTCAGTGAAATCAAACATGAATTTGCCACCCCCTTCAAACTCGATCTGCCCATAGATAGCCGGCGGATTCACCGAAGCTGCCAGGTTGTCCCCGGTAAAACTCAACACATGACCGGTTTTACCGGCGAATGAGTAAGGCTCTTGTGTGTGACTGGCATCGCACTCGGGATTAACACAAATGTCTTGGGCCGGCATCTGGGCAGTGCCGCATTTGCTACATTTACCCCCCTCCAATGCCAGCATCAGTTTACGATTCCGCCACATCGCCGAAAAACGGGTCCAGTGATCCACCTCTTTCCGTTTGCCGAAATCAGCCGGCATAATATCACGCCAAACCAGCATCTTGTTGTAATTATCCAGCTCAGCCTTTTCAGCCAACGCTGTGGAGAGCGCATTGCGATTGTTCAGTTTGCCGATCTGCTCGGTCACTTCGAAACAGAGCGCGTCGCAGCCACTGCCAAAGCTGATGACCATTAATTTATCACCGGGATTCGCGTCTTCAAGGGCTTTGGCCAGCATCACCAACGAATGAGGCGTTCCGGATTCCCCCACTTCCATCTGCAGGTTATCCTGGTCCATCTCCGGTGTGATACCCAGCTTCTTGGCAATTCCTTTGCGGGCTGCCGGATAGATGCAGGGATAGATCACCTTGGAAAAATCGGTGATCTGTAAGCCTGTTTTCTCCAGAAGACCGGTCACCGCCTCCGGAATGAACTGATCCAGACCCAGATCTCTGATCCAGCGATCTTCCCACTGGTTGTCATATTTGGAGTTGGCTCCCCGAAAGTGATCCCCGAAATCGTAGGTCACCGAATAGGACCCCTTGAACTCAGCAACTACATTTTCACCACCAACCACCACTGCGGCTGCGGCATCTCCAAAAATCATCTCCTGGGGAGAACCCGGTTTTCCGAGACGGCAGTCAGCGGATGCCACCAACACTTTTTTGGAGTCACCATCTTTAACACCGTCCAATGCTGCCAGCAGGGCCGTCGTTCCGCATTTCAGAGAAGCGGTGAAATCAGCGGCACGCACCTGATCCTTTAACCCAATGGCCGGGCCCATAATTCCGGCGTTGAGACGCTCTTTGTAGGGTAGTGTCGTAGATGCGAAATAGAGGACTTCCACCGTTGCCGGATCTACATCCTTCAGCGCAGCCCTCCCGGCCGAAACCGCCAAGGTAATACTATCCTCATCGAAATTGGCTACCGCCTTCTCACCCCGGGCGTTGCCGATGGTTGCCGGGTTCATCCAACCCATGGCTCCGAATATCAGCTTCCGATTCAACCGGTAGCGTGGGATATACCCACTATATGAACATATTCCAATCATAATGAAGCTCCTTTGGTCTTCTTTGATATGTTAAACTGATGCACCGGGCATAACAACAGCGTGTTCAACAAATGCCCGACACATTCAAAAAGTTTGACGAAATAAGGCATTTCGCCAGGTCCCATAAAAATTTATGAAGCCGGACCGTATAGCTTGATGAAGTCGGGCTCCTCGTTTTCCAGTTCACAAGCGATGCTCTCCAGATGCAGATCGGTCCCCCAACTGAAAAAGTTTCATACCGGACGCGGGAGTACGTGCCACTGTCTATTTCTCAAGCCCGTTAACCCCGACTGCCCGCCAAACAACTTCAAATACAGGCTCCAGCTCGTCTATCAAAGCTTTTCCTTTCCCTCTATATATCCAGTCTATAAATGCCCAACTGGTTGTGAATGTGATCAGATTCACACACATCGACGTACGGATTCTGGTATCAATCACTCCCCGTGCCTGCCCTTCCCGTAGAATCTCCAGAATAATCTCGAGCAATGGATTTGACTCGTAGGTTTTGTCTGCCATCCAGGCAGAATTGGGAGTTCTGATCCAGATAATCCGGCCGATATCCTCGTGCCGCTCAAAATAGTCCAATTGGACCCAGATCAGTTTACGCAGCTTCTCCCGGGTATCCTCAATGCCCTGCAAATGATCCCGAATCCGATCCTGAAGAATCGAAAACCAGTACCGAATAAAGGCGAACAACAGGTGATCCTTGTTTTTGTAGTACTTGTAGATGGTTCCGAAACTCATCCCCGCCTTGCGGGCAATCTCACGCATATTCGCCTGATAAAAATCGACCTCTGAAAACACATTAATGACAGCCGCTTCCAGCCGCTTGTGAATCTCGTCGCTGGCACGGGGAGTCCTCTCCATATTTGAACTCTCTCTGTTATTCATTGCCGACCAATCCATGGTAATTTCGCCTATACCAACCCCCATCAAATGATGGAGCAAATTCCAAGTAGATGATAACGTTATTACTATAGGAATTTGTCATTCCTGTCAATAATTTCATATTGCATAATATCAACAGTTTATCTTGGGTAACCAAATTACCCATCAAATGATTGGTAACAAAAACCATACCGACAAAAAAGCGTATTTCCCGAGTTTGCTTGATTAATAGCTTTACCTGCCAATCAATCCACAAGCGGCAGGAGTACTATGATGGTTCTTCGCAAGAGCGAATTCTTAAAATCACAGAATTATTCAATGGAATTTGTCATAGATTATAAAATGGTCTCTTTTTGGTTTGTCTGTTCGAAAAATCAGCATTAATCTAGTGATAGTATGGATGCAGTCGAGGATAGCTCGCGGGAAAATGAGTTGTCCCACATCCACTGATATTGATAGCTGATCGCAGAAACACGCCTGAATTGCTCACAGAATCAAAGCAACGGAAACAGTTATGTACATGGAAACCCATCTTCTGATTACCTACCTGATCGCAATCACGGTCCTCTCCATCACACCGGGACTAGACACCATGCTGGTCATTCGCAATACGGCCAGGAGTGGTTGGCGGGATGGCGTTACCAGCAGTTTCGGAATCTGCAGTGGACTCTTTGTGCATGCTTCTGTCTCAGCTGTGGGGATTTCTTTGATTCTGTTACAGACGGCTTGGGCCTTTGCCGGCTTGAAGATGGCGGGTGCCTGCGATATTGTCTGGCTGGGAATAGGGAGCCTGCGAAAACTGTTTCAGGAAACAGCAGCACCTATAGCGGGAGAGGTTGCCACTGTCCAGCAACCGTTTCAGATGGGTCGTTCCTTGAGGGAAGGACTACTTTCAAATGTGCTCAATCCAAAGACCGTGGTTTTTTACATGGCCTTTCTCCCTCAATTTATCAACCCTCAGCACTCTGCCTGGGTTCAATCGCTGATTCTGGCTGGATTGCACTTTATCATCGCCATGATCTGGCAGTCATTTCTAGCACTGCTGGTTGTTCAAGCCCAAAACCGCGTGTTTCAGCCAAAAGTGGGCAAGATTTTTGATGGTCTGACTGGCACCATACTCGTCAGTCTGGGAATCAAACTGGCGCTGGATAGCTGATAAATCTCAGGGTGCCATTTTTTGATCCATGGGATACCGCCTCCTCGGATATTTCAGGTAGGGAGTAATATGAATAGCTTCGAATATTTCGATCACTTTTTTAAGTGCCACTTCTTTAGAGATAGCAAAAAGAAAGGTATTATATAAAATATCCATCCCCCTGGTGATTGCTGAATCTGTGCTGCCTTTAACATGCTCATAGAGCCTGATCATGCACCCCATCTTTTTCAGCATTCCACCAAACATATCTGCAAAATAGGCATTCAGCGTAATTTTCAAGAAAAGTCCAAATGGTAGTTTGAAAGTTTTCCGTTTTCAATTTGCTTTTCAGACCTTATTTCGAATAGAATAATGAACATATGTATTTTTTTATGCCGATGAGAATCGTTCCTGAACTCGCTATTCTCCAACCGCGATATTGACTCCAAATAGTGTCGTGAAACTTGATCGACAGCAATTGAAGGATCCCGGTCGCAATGCAACCGAAGTTAACGAATCCTTCGATAGCGTTTACAGTCTGTGCAGTCAGCATCCTGGGATATGTCCCCAGACTGCAGGACAGATCGCTTTGGGTACGGGTTCCGATTTTAGGCCAGGGAAGCTATTGTTCAGTATATGGCGCGAAACGTATTCAGTGCTCAGAACATTACTTACATTGAGAAAACCGGGAAAGTGATTTATCGCACAGACAAAATACAAAAAGGTCAAAATAAAAAGAATTTCGCGGTTTACACAGCCGAAGAATTTATAGCCGCCATAACCCAGCATATTCCGAAAAAATCGTTTCAGACTACTCGTTACTATGGCTACTATTCGAACAAGCTAAGAGGGCTCAG
>Ga0208904_1003027_pt1 | contig 10198 bp, 8 predicted proteins | sample AntAceMetag02UKB_FD_184774 | JGI IMG/M metagenome (GOLD analysis project Ga0208904, IMG submission 184774) | Saline lake microbial communities from Ace Lake, Antarctica - Antarctic Ace Lake Metagenome 02UKB (SPAdes) (version 2) | ecosystem: Environmental > Aquatic > Non-marine Saline and Alkaline... | reverse complement strand
GATGGGGTTTATTCATAGCGCAGAATGCGACATAATGCATAATAGTGCATTGATTAATCTTAATATGGCTGAAACTGCCATAAAAGAACTAGGGGTTCCAAAATTCTTTTTTTCATCTTCAGTTTGTGTTTATAGGGACATGAATCCTGGAGAAAAAATATTAAATGAAGAAGATGCTATCCCTGCAAATCCAGATAATGAATATGGTTGGGAAAAACTATATTCTGAGAGGCTTTACCAAGCTTTTGGGAGAAAATATAATACAAAAGTAAGAATTGCAAGATTTCAAAATTGCTATGGTCCAGAAGGAACATGGAGAGGAGGAAGAGAAAAAGCACCTGCTGCTCTCTCAAGAAAAATTGCGGAAATAGAAGGGAATTCTGGAGAAATAGAAGTATGGGGAGATGGAAAAGCTAGAAGGCAATTTGTTTATGTGAAAGACATGGTTGATGCAATCTATAAATTAATGCATTCTGATATTGAATCATCAGTAAATATTGGTCCTTCAGATGATATCTCTGTAAATGGTTTAGTTGATGTGATTTCAAAAATTTCAAGAAAAGAAATTAGAATAAATCATATTGAAGGACCTGTTGGAGTTCAATCAAGAAATTTTAGCAATGAAAAGATTCTTTCTTTAGGATGGGAACCAAAATACTCTTTAAGACAAGGGATGGAAGAAACTTATGATTGGCTTGAAAAGAAGGTGAGATAAGATGGAGAATGAATATAAAAATTATGCGAAAAAAATAGATTCTTGTAGGTCTTGCGGTTCAAAGAAATTACTAGATATCCTATCTCTTGGAGATTTATATGTTACTAATTTTGTTGATTCTAAAAAAGAACAAGGTCCAAAAATTCCTTTAGAATTAATTTTATGTGATTCTGAAGAAGGTTGTGGTTTACTTCAGTTAAAGCACACAACACACTCTGACCTTTTGTGGGGAGACCAATATTGGTATAAATCTGGAATAAACTCAATGATTAGGGCAGATTTGAAAGATATTGTTGAAAAATCAAAAGCAATTCTCCCTTTAAATTCGGAAGACACAATTATCGATATAGGGTGCAATGATGGAACTCTACTTGGGTATTACAACGTTCCAGGACTTAATCTTATTGGATTTGAACCTTCAAAAAATGTTGCGATAGAAGCACAAACAAAAGGGATAAATGTTATCAATGATTTCTTCAATAAAAAAGCATATTTTTCTAGAGTTGGTAAAGAAAAATCCAAAATAATAACTGCAATTTCGATGTTTTATGATTTAGACCAACCAAATGAATTTGTAGAGGGTGTTGCAAAATGTCTTGATAAAAATGGCTTATTTGTCCTTCAACAAAATTATCTCGCTACTATGCTTAAAAATAATGCGGTAGATAATATTTGTCATGAACATTTAGAATATTATTCTTATAATTCCTTAGAAAATTTGTTAAATAGGCATGGATTTGAAACTTTTGACGTTGAATTAAATGAAATAAATGGAGGAAGTATAAGAAATTATATTAGATTTAAAGGAGGAAAAATTGCTCAATCAGATGAAGCAAAAAAAAGATTAAACCACCTTATACAATTTGAAAAAGAGATTAAATTAGATAATACAGAAACATATAATCTTTTTGCAAAAAGAATAAATTTAATTAAGAAAGAATTATTGGATTTTTTAAATGAAGAAAAGAAAAATGGAAAAACAATCTGTGCATTAGGGGCATCAACAAGAGGAAACACCACATTACAATACTTTGGATTAAATCCTGATTTAATTGATTGTATATTTGATAAAAATCCGGATAAAGAAGGAAAGAGAACAGTAGGTAGTTTAATTCCAATTACTTCTCCAAGGAACATTAAGAAATATGATCCAGATTATCAATTAGTATTAATAGGCCATATTTTTGAAGGGATTGGAGAAGATGAAAAAAAGTTTGTTGAAGAGGGGGGAAAATTCATCTTACCTTTACCAAAGATGAAGATTATTGGAAGTTCTAAAAAGAAATTATAAAAAATTTCAGTTAATTTTCATAACAAAATGAAAATTTAACCAAAGATTTGAATGAATCTCTTTAAGATTCTTTCCTCATTAAATTCTTTAGATTGTTTATTATCCTTATACCATGATTCTCTAAGAATCTTTTCATATAATTTATCATCCTTATCAACTTTTATGATATAATCTATAAATTCATTTATATTTTTAAAATCATTAAAATTGATAAAACTCTTTGGATTAAACTCTTTATTAACATCTTTATGTCCAAAATAAATAGGAATGCTATTAACCAACATAGGGTGTGTCAATTTTTCTGTTGTCCATCCAGGCTGGTAAAAATTTTCAAAAGCAATTGTAAATTTGTAAGGTTTTAAATAATCTATTTTTTCTTGAACCCAGTTTAAAGAGATTCTTGATTTTTTAGAACTATCACTTTTGATAGGTGGAGAGTTTGTCATGCACCTTCCAGGTGCATCTATTTTTTTATATTTATTTAATTCTTTAAAGAAATTATTTCTTGAAATAATCTCTTGAGAATAAATAAAATTACAAAATTTTGTTTTCTCTTTTTTGATTCTTTTAAAATTAATTTTCTTTTTTATTGGGGGAATGCCTGAATTTTTTAATTGATAATCATTAAGTATACAGAAGGGGATTCTCATATATCTTGGATGATTTATCTCTTCTTCAAAATAAGAAGAAAAAGCCCAATCACATTCATCCATCTTTGGTTTTGTATATTCTGCACCAAAAAATATTTTTACAAACTTGCCTTCCGGAACTAAAGGTTTACCTTGTAACAATAAATTAATTTGAGAATATATCTTTCTTAATAAGATATATAATTTTGGAGAGATTTTTCTAATAAAATCTCCTTTTTTTGATAAATCTTTTCTTGGAGAGGTTTCTGGATAAACTGAATAAAAAAGATAATCTGGTTTATCACTTATTTCAACTTTATATTTTTTTCTGAGAAGATTAGTGAAAAAATTGTTCTTTGGGTCAAAACCTTCCCAAAAATTTTTAAAATTTATTTTAATTGTTTTCTTTTTCATTATTTAAAAATAATTTTTCTATTTATAAAAGTTACTTCTTAATTAAGTTCTTAACCAATTCCCAATCTTCTTTTCCTACGCCTTTAATCAAAATTAAAACCCCAAAATAAATTCCTGCTCCGAGGATTATTTCTAAAATTCCAAAAAATAAATTCATGTCAACAAGATTATTAAAGATTAAAAGAAATGATACCATTATAAGTGTTGCGAAAATGGGCTTTCTAAGGCCAATGCTCTTTATATTTAAATTTAATTGGTGTTTTGCACTTACAATTAAAATTCCTAGAAGAAATACTCTGCTTACAACTGTGGAAATTCCCACTCCGATCATTACATATTCTTGGCTGAATTGTAAAAGATATTTTATTAAAACATAATTTAATATTATATTTATCATTAATGCTAATAAAACACTTCTTGCCAAAATTTTTGTTTTTTCTTTTGATTGAAAAACAGTCATATAGAGTGCAATTATTGGACCCGTTATAATTAACAAAGATAAAACATATAAGGTTGACGTTGCCAAAAGATATTCCTTTCCATAAACTGCAAAAATTAAATGTTTCCCAATAAACAAAATTCCTGCTGTTGCTGGGAGGGCTATAAGCATTAAATATCTAAATGTTTTTTGAAAACCTCTTTCAAATCTTTTTTTATGTATCTGAGTAAACATCGGCAAAAGGATTCCCGATAAAGAAAACAAAGAAGCAATAGTTATAATTAGACTCAATGCCGCCCTATAATATCCAAGATAACTTGATTCAACAAATTTTCCTAACATTAAAATATCTATTGAACCAAAAAAGACCAGAGAAATGCTAGCGACACTCATAAATCCAAGATAATTATTAATTCTTTTTTTATCAACAGATTCTTTTTTCCCAATAAATAATGTCTTATCTTTTTTATATAAAATTAAAACACATAAAAACAAGTGAATAAACCCTGCTAACGCGAGTGTAAAGAATAATCCTGCAACTTTAAATTCTGAAGATAAAATTAATATTGCTAAAATTGAAAAAGATATCTTTGCTATTTGGTGCAACAATTCTAAGAAAGGAATCGGTTTTAGATTTTTTGTTGCCAAAAAAAGTTGTCCGATAAAACTTTTAAAGGATTCTGTAATAATAAACAGACAAGAAAAGATTAATGGGTAAAACAAAAGAGGTTTATTATAAATATCGTAAGATAAAAACCTTGAGAAAAGCAAAATAATTAAAATTACAACAACAACCAGAACGACTTTTATTTTCAACAAATATCTGAAATAACTTCTTGCTTTTTGATTATTTCTTTTGCCTAAAGCATCTGAAACATACCTTAGAACAGTCTCATTTACACCCAAATTTGTAAAAGTTATAAAAATAGTTACTAAAGATAACACAAGAGCATAGATACCAAATAATTCTGGAAGCAAAAATCTTGCGATTAAGATTGTAAAAATTAATCCTCCAAATTTATAAATTAGGGTTCCTGCTAAACTATAACTTGAATTTTTTATTGCTATTTTTGAAAGATTTTGATTTTCTATACTATTTTTTAACATAATCTTTAAACAGAAATAGGGTTTTTAAATAAGATGAAGAAACATATAAAAAGGTCAGATTATAAAAAAGAAAATGGCCGATCCACTTTGTACACTTATGGGAATCGCAGACATAATCGCCGGTCTTTTAATAATATTTGGATTTGGAATGAACTCTCTCGCGATTGTTTTTGGGCTGGCCATGATTATTAAAGGAGGTATAAGTTTTATATGATTAAAGATAAAGTTTTGTTGGTAACTAGTAGCTTTGAGGATGTTCTACCTCAAGTTAAAACTAATGAAGAATCGCATTATCCAATAGGTTTGGCATATCTCCATTCTTATCTTGAATCTAATAATATTGACGTAGAAGGTCTTTATTTAAATCATAAAGATTATCAATATTGTTTTAAGAAAGTTATAGAAAAGATAGAAACCTTTTCTCCAAATTTTGTAGGTTTTCAAATGTTAACCTGTAATAGGGTGAGCAGTTATCGATTAATTGAATATATTCATAAAAAATATCCTAAAATTAAATTAATTGTTGGGGGGATTCATGTTACTATAATGTACAAGCAATTGATTAAAAAATATCCTTTTTTGACAGCAGTTCTTGGAGAAGGAGAAATAACTTTTATAGAATTAATTAAAGAGTTGGATAAGAAAAAACCTAATCTGAAAAAAATTGATGGAATTGGTTTTTATGAAAAAAATAGTGTGACTAGAACAAAGCCAAGAAAATTAATAAAAAATCTTGACATATTACCATTTCCAAAACATGAATTATTTTTCAAAAACCCAAAGAGATACTCAGGATGTCTTTTAACTTCAAGGGGGTGCCCGTTTAATTGTTCTTTTTGTTGTTTAAATCCTGAAGCAAAAAGAATAGTGCGGTTTAGGTCTGTAAAAAATGTTGTTGATGAAATAGAATATATGGTTAGTAAATTTCCGCAGATGACTGAGATATTTATTCATGATGATTCTTTTTTTATTAATAATGAAAGAGTTATAAAAATTTGTGATGAAATCATTCGGAGAAAGATAAAAAAAGATTTTGTATGTAGTGGGAGGTTTAAACCAATAAGCAGGGAATTAATTAGAAGTTTGGAAAAAGCGAATTTCAAAAGAGTTTTGCTTGGCCTAGAAAGCGGAGATAACGGGATTTTAAAATCTTGCCATAAAGAAATAACTCAAGAGGATGTAATAAAAACTTTTAAATTATTTTCAAAATCCCCGATAAATCTTAAGACATTTTTAATTATGGGATTGCCTGGAGAAACCATCTCAACAGTTAATGAAACTGCAAGATTCATAAAAAAAATACAAAAAATAAAATATGTTTCTTATGGAAATTTTGAGAATTTTCTATTTGTTTATCCAGGAACAGAAGTTTATGAGATTGCAAAATCAAAGGGAATGATCAATGATGAATTTTGGTTATCTAATGAAAAAATACCTATATACACTGCAGAAAATAGTTATGAAAAATTAAAAAAACTAGGGAATATTCTTTTAAACAATATTGCTTTTGAGAGAATTATAACTCCAAAAGGATTAAAAGCACAATTTGAGATGTTGCCTTATCTAACAAAATATATTTTTTTAAAACTAAAAGAAAAATTTTTAAGAAATTTTAAAAAGAAAAAACACAAATAAATATCATGAAAAAAACAATTGCAATAAATCTTGGAGGTATTTCAAACAGAGTAAAATGTTTAATCTCAATGTGGAGACTGGCAGATTTATATGGCAGAAAACTTATTTTATATTGGCCAAAAAATCATACTTGTGGTGCTGAATTTAAAGATTTATTTGAAAATGATTTTCAGGAAATTAATAAAAAGCAATTAGAAAACATAAGTGGAAAATACCTGCAGATTTTTGGAGAGGATTCTCTAACTATAAAAGATTCTTCTAAAAAATATCTTGTTTCCGGAACATGGAGATTTCTTTTAACCCCAAAAGAATTAGAAAAGAATAGTTTTTTAAAGGAAAAAAGAAATTTTGAGGAAAACGGTATTGATTTTAATCTTTTAGATGTTCCAAAAGAAATAAAAAAAGAGATTTTAAATTATCTCAAAAAATTAAGAATTTTAAAAAGTCTTCAAAAAGAAATAGATAATTTTCAGGAAAAATATAATCTAAAGGAAATGATTGGAGTTCATATTAGACGGGGGGATTTTTCTGACAGACCAACTAGTCCTGGAAAAGTTTCTTCTGATAAAAAATTTATTGAAAAAATGAAAGAATTAATTAAAAAAAATCCCAAAACAAAATTTTTCCTGTGCACTGATTCTAAAGAAATAGAAAAAATAATTGAAAAAGAATTTCCAAACAGAATTTCCAAATATCCAAAAACAAGTTTTGTCAGGACAGATGTTCGGGCAACTCAAGAAGGTTTGATAGATTTGCTTCTCCTATCCAAAACAAAACAGATACTTGGAACATATAGAAGCACGTTTACAGAAATGGCTTGGTGGTTTGGAAAGTGCAAACCAAAAATGGAAATTATTATAAATCCTGAAAAACAAAAAGAGTATTTTAAAAATGTGAAACAAGAAAAAAAGAGAATTATTCCAAAGATAAAGAGAATTATTTTGATATTAATTGGTAGAAAATTTTATGATTAAATAAAATTGATTGTTTTAAATCACAATAATCTTTAAAAAAAGGTCTTATGTATCTAACAAATATACAAAAAATGAAAAGAATTATTAGAACAGGAGATTTTAAATTTTCAGATGAAGAAAAAGAAATTATAAACAAAGTTTTAGATAGCAACAGAATAACCGAGCACAAAGAAACAAGAAAATTTGAAAAGAATTGGGCAAAAAAAATAGGAACTAAATATTCTGTTGCAGTTAATTCTGGAACAAGTGCTTTGATTGCAGGTTTATGGGCTTTGAAATATCTTTCAGAGGATGAAAAAAGGAAAAAAGTAATTACAACACCTTTGACTTATATTGCAAATGCAAATGCAATAAGACTCTCTGGATTAGAGCCTGTTTATGGAGATATAGAAAGAGAAACTTTCTCACTAAAACCTTCTGAAATAGAAAGGATTTTAAAAGAGCAAAATCCAAAAGAATTTTTAGCAATTTTGCCTGTTCATTTAATGGGTTATCCTTGTGATATGGATAAAATAAATAATATTGCTAAAAAACATGAATTGTTTGTTTTTGAAGACGCCGCACAAGCTCATGACAGCAAGTATAAAGGGGAAACCTTGGGCTCTATTGGAGATTTGTCTAATTTTTCATTTTATATTGCACACAATCTTCAAGTAGGAGAGTTAGGAGCAGTAAACACTAATAATCCAGAAATAAAAAAACTTGTTAGAAAAATAAAATCCAATGGGAGGCTCTGCTCATGTGATATTTGCACGAGGATGGAAGGAAAATGTCCTGAAATATTAAATAATGCTAAAAAAAGGGGGGATGAGGATTTTGACCCAAGATTTACTCATGATATTTTAGGGTTCAATTTTAGAACAACGGAATTCTCAACTGCTCTTGCAAATTCTAGAATAAATCACATTGATGAAATAAATAAAAAAAGACAGGAAAATCTTTTATACTTAAATGATGGTCTTAAAGAACATGGGCAAATTCTTCAATTGCCAAAATTTTCAGAAGATGTAAGTTATCTTGCATACCCTCTAATACTTAAAAAAGGTTCAAGGGGAAATCTTATGAGAAAACTTGAAAATAAAGGGATTGAAACAAGAAGCCTATTTGGTTGCATTCCAACACAACAGCCAAGTTTTTCAGATTTGAAAAAAGAATATGAAGGAAAACTTCCAAATGCAGAAGAGATTGGAAAAAAAGGATTTTATATAGGAATTCATCAGTTTCTAACTAAAGAAGATTTAAATTATGTGGTTGATTCTTTTAAAGAGGTGTTAAAATGACAAAAAGTTTCTTAGAAGATAAAAGAATATTAGTTACAGGCGGAAAAGGATTCCTTGGAAGTGCATTAATTCCTCTTTTAGAAAAAGAAGGTGCAAAAACTTTTATATTTAGTTCTAAAGATTATGATTTAAGAGAACAAAATGATGTTCGAAAGTTGTTTAGTGATGTAAATCCTGAGATAGTTATTCATCTTGCTGTCGATGGAGGAGGGATTGGATATATGAAAGAACATCCTGGAAGTGTCTATTACAATAATATAATAATGAATACATTGGTACAAGAACAATCTAAATTAAAAGGTGTTGAGAAATTTGTAGGAATTGGGAGTGTTTGTTCTTATCCAAAATTTACCCCTGTTCCTTTCAAAGAAGAAAATTTATGGGAAGGATATCCTGAAGAAACAAATGCTCCTTACGGGCTTGCTAAAAAAATGATGATGGTTCAAAGTCAAGGTTACAGAGAACAATTCGGATTTAATGCCATACATTTAATGTCTATAAATCTATATGGGCCTCGTGATGATTTTGATTTAAAAAATAGCCATGTTGTTCCAGCATTAATAAGAAAAATGGTTGAAGCAAAAAACAGAAATGATAAAGAAATAACATTATGGGGAACTGGAAGTGCCTCAAGAGAATTTCTTTATGTTGAAGATTGTGCAAGAGGAATTTTAATGGCTACAAAAAATTATGATAAACCAGAACCAATAAATTTAGGAGCAGGTTCTGAAGTCACTATTAAAGATTTAGCAGAAAAAACAAAAGATTTAGTTGGTTTTGACGGAAAGATTATCTGGGATACAAGTAAGCCAGATGGACAACCAAGAAGATGTTTAGATATCTCAAAAGCAGAAAAAGAATTTGGATTTAAAGCGCAGACAAATTTAAACGAAGGATTAAAAAAAACAATTGAGTGGTATACTTCTCAAGCACAATAATCTTTAAAAAACATCATTAATCTATTTCTTTATGGGAAAAAAAGCCTTGATTACTGGTATTACAGGGCAAGATGGGAGTTATCTTGCGGAACTTCTTTTAGATAAAGGATATGAAGTGCATGGAATCGCCAGACGACTTGCTATTGAAGACCCTTCTCATAGATTAAATCGAATTAACCATATCTTAGATAAAGTAAAATTGCATTCAGGAACTTTGGAAAATTATTCTCGGTTCATAGAACTTTTTGAGGATCTTAAACCAGACGAGTGTTATCATTTGGCTGCCCAAAGTTTTGTCCACGAATCATTTGAAGATGGTTTTTCTACGATTGAGATGAATATTAAAGGAGTTCAACATGCATTATCTGCTCTACACAAAAAAGCTCCAGAATGCAAATTTTATTTTGCTGCTTCTTCTGAGATGTTTGGTAAAGTGGAAGAAATCCCTCAAACAGAAAAAACTCCTTTTCACCCAAGGTCTCCTTATGGGATAAGTAAAACTACTGGATTTGATTTAACAAGAAATTACAGAGAGTCCTATGATTTATTTGCGTGTTCTGGAATTTTATTTAATCACGAATCTCCAAGAAGGGGATTTGAATTTGTGACGAGAAAAATAACAAATGGGTTAGCAAAAATAAAATTAGGTTTAGAAGATTCTTTGTCTTTGGGAAATTTAGATGCAAAAAGGGATTGGGGTTTTTCAGGAGACTATGTTGAAGCGATGTGGATGATGCTACAACAAGAAAAACCAAAAGATTATGTTATTGCTACAG
>Ga0208904_1003020_pt1 | contig 10207 bp, 13 predicted proteins | sample AntAceMetag02UKB_FD_184774 | JGI IMG/M metagenome (GOLD analysis project Ga0208904, IMG submission 184774) | Saline lake microbial communities from Ace Lake, Antarctica - Antarctic Ace Lake Metagenome 02UKB (SPAdes) (version 2) | ecosystem: Environmental > Aquatic > Non-marine Saline and... | reverse complement strand
ACATCAGTAAATTCATTCGAATAATCAAGCGGACTGTGTGTATCCCAAAAACGAGCTTCTTCCTTTTCAGATTTGAATTTAGGTAATTTTTTCATATTATCTCACCCCTTTTTTCTTTCTATAATAATGATAAAGAGGCTTACGAAACAGGATTGCTTCTTCAACTTCAAAGATAGCAACTCCATGTTCAGCTATATGATTATCATTCTTCTCATCCCAATCAAAGGCACAAATGTGCATCAAAAATCCTTCTCCTTACTCTATTTAAAGAGTACCACAATGTAGTCACATTGTCAAACAGAATTTGCAAATGAATCTTAGCACTATCCATTTAATCCATTCAATATATGCTTAATAAATACATAAAGGTCAATAGCCTCTCTCCATACCAAAAGTTTCCGAAACCCCCGATTCAAATTCCTGTTCCTCTCCAAAATCCCCTCATCCATCACTCTACCACCCCATAGCACCCAAATATTTTCATCCACCCATCCTAATCATCCAATCATCCAAATCATCCAACCATCCTATTCATCCATTCATCCAAGCTCCAAAGGAGCTCATCCATTCATCCAAATCATCCTAATCATCCAAATCATCCCAATTCATCCTCCCCCTCCTAAATCATCCAATTCATCCAAGCTCCAAAGGAGCTCATCCATTCATCCAAATCATCCTAATCATCCTAATCATCCACCCATCCTAATCATCCAATCATCCAAATCATCCAACCATCCTAACCATCCAATTCATCCAAATCATCCCAATTCATCCTCCCCCTCCTAAATCATCCATTCATCCAAGCTCCAAAGGAGCTCATCCATTCATCCAAATCATCCTAATCATCCACCCATCCTAATCATCCAATCATCCAAATCATCCAATCATCCTATTCATCCATTCATCCAAGCTCCAAAGGAGCTCATCCATTCATCCAAATCATCCTAATCATCCAATCATCCTATTCATCCATTCATCCTATTTTTTCTCCACTTTCTGCCTTCCACCCTCCGACCTCCGACTTCTGACCTCTTCTCTCCCCCCTCCGACCTCTGACATCCGACATCTGACCTCTTCTCTCACTGACATCTGACATCCAACATCTGACATCCGACTTCTGACCTCTTCTCTCTCCCCCCCCTGTCCTTAATGCCTAACCCCCTCCCTCCTAATAACCTTCACAAATGTCTTCAATAATATCTTAAAATCAAAAAATAGCGATCTATTCTTTAAATAATATTCATCAAATTCAACCTTTATTGGTATCGGCAATTCGTCCCTTCCGCTTACCTGCGCCCAGCCGGTAATTCCCGGAATAATTTTATCTACCCCTTTATTTGTTCTTAACTCGATTAAATCAGCTTGATTGTATAGTGCCGGACGCGGGCCAACAAAACTTATATCTCCCTTAACAATGCTATACAATTGTGGTAGTTCATCCAAGCTAAACTTACGTAAAAAAAGGCCTATTGAGGTAAGATATTTGCCAGGATTTTTCATAAGATGAGTTGCAACCACAGGAGTATCAATACGCATAGTCCGAAATTTAGGCATCCTAAATATGCTATTATTGATTCCAACTCTATCTGACCAATACAAAACAGGCCCTGGTGAAATTAGTTTAACTGCCATCGCGATTATAGCTAAAGGAACACTTAGAAAAATCAATAGCAAAACCGCAGCAATTAAGTCAAAAATCCGTTTCATCATAACCTATAGTATTTGCCCATTTCACTGATCCTCTCTTCCGGGATAAACGACGTATTCCAGCCAAACAGGTTTTGATTTTTACAAATTCCCTGCTTCCAACACCAATCTTTTCATTTGTTCTGCCATATAGAGCGGTAGCGTTAATACGTTATCATACAAAGATAATTTCTCTTGCGAAAAACGTACACCAAACAATGATTTCTTTTCTTTAATAAACAGTTTTAATGATTTGAGTGTGCCAGTTTTTCCTGCTTTTACCTCTAACGGAAATACCCGAAAATCTACCGCCGTAACAAAATCAACTTCAGCTGAGCTGTTTTTTTTATCCCGCGCCCAGAAAAAGAGGCCACGCTCTAAATAACTATCAGAATAGGCCCTTAATTCCTGGCCAATAAATTGTTCCGCTACTGCGCCTGAATTAATCTGAACAAAATCATTAATTAAGGTAAGTTCTGCTTGCAATCCGCAGGCATTCTGCATTAAACCTACATCAAGAAAATTCAATTTGAATTTCTTCTCATTAATCTGCGCTCCCAAAGGAAGCCCTGAAGCGGCAGTAGCATATACCGGATAAATAATGCCTGCTAATTCTAAAAGGTTAAGCGCCTGTTTTATATCCCGTGATTTGCTATCAGAATCAATATTTGAATACTTAAGGCGACTGCCAACAAGCCGCGGAGCTTCATATAATACCTTTTGCAAATACTTGTGTGCAGAAGATTTAGCGTATTTTCCAAAATCACTTCGATATGTTTGAAGCAGGGAATTTTGGATTCTCTGACAATTTAAAAGATCTCTGCTTTCGAAATACTCATTAACCACAGCCGGCATACCTCCCACAATAAGGTATACCCGTAATAGGCCCATCAGTTTCTGATGTACTACTCCATCGATTACGCCATTTAATCGTATCTCCCCCAGATAATGACGCAACTGTTCATTCCCGGACGCCGTTAAAAATTCGCCAAATGATAAAGGTTCAAGATATATAAATTGAACCCTTCCTACCGGCATTCTAAAATCTGAACTGCTCAGGGCAAATTCCATCAGTGAGCCCGCACCAATAACTGCAAGCCGATCATGCTTTTCTTTGAAATACCGCAGGGCCATTATCGCGTTGGGACATTCTTGTATCTCGTCAAGAAAAAGCAATGTCTTCTCTGCTTCTATGGCTTCCCCCATAAGAAGCTGCAGCTTATTAATAATCTCAACAGGATCAAGCGTAGTAAAACACTGTTTGAGTTCAGGCCTAAATTCAAAATTAACGATAACGATATTTTTGAATGCCCTTTTCCCAAACTCTTCCACAATATAACTTTTACCTATTTGTCGCGCTCCTCTCAACAATAAAGGCAACCTGTCTTTACGCTCTTTCCAACTAAATAAATCTTTTTCTAAGTCTCTTTTCATTCCAAACCCTTTCTACATATGGTCAATATACAAGGATATAATATAACAAATTTGGCTATAATACAAGGTATATTTTATAAAAACATCACCTCCAAGCACTTCGCACGAGAATAACACTTATAGATAACAAAAAAGACGCAATATCCCAATCGCGCCTTAATCCAACCCCCCAACCATCCATCCATCCATCCACTCATCCATTCATCCACTCATCCATTCATCCATTCATCCCAAATTCATCCAAGCTCCGAAGGAGCTCATCCAATCATCCAAATTTATTCATTCATCCTATTTTTTCCCTGCCCTCTGATCTTCGCCCCCTGCCTTCCGACTTCTGACTTCCGACCTCTGACTTCCGACCTCTGACTTCCGACCTCTGACTTCCGACCTCTGACTTCCGACCTCTGACTTCCGACCTCTGACTTCCGACCTCTGACTTCCGACCTCTACCCCTTTATTATAACCAGTTGTCATTGTTTGACTTATAATGGGACAGTAGTGATTATTTATAGACAATTATTACACTATTTAAACTGGACAAAGGTTTATTATATGTTATAATTGTCAATGATGAATGGACAAAACGGACACAAATTAAACTATCTCTTGAAAGCTTGGCCAAAGGGCACCGTTGCAGTAAGCTCTTGGTTTAAGAAGCAAGGGGTCTATCGTCAGCTTTCTGAGACTTATGAAAAATCATCTTGGATAGAATCAATAGGTCATGGGGCTTTTAAGCATTCAGAAGATAATGTTGATTGGCCCGGAGGCTTATATGCGCTTCAGGAGCAGTTAGAATTAGATGTTCATGTTGGTGGGCGCAGTGCAATGGAATTGCAAGGCCAGATGCATTTTGTTCCGCTTGGAGAAAAATATCCAGTCTTTTTATTTGGTCTTAAGAGATTCTTGCCGGTTTGGTTTAAAGATCATCAGTGGAAGCAGCCGGTTAATTATGTTTATACAAATGCGTTTCCCTATAAAGATAAGATAGGTTTAACCAAAAAAGATATAGGAGCCTTTTCGATAACTCTTTCATCAAGCGAATTAGCAATACTTGAAGTCCTCTATTTGGTAGATAAAAATGAAACCTATGAGTATGCTTCTCTTTTGATGGAGGGGTTGAAAACATTAAGACCTGCTGTCGTTCAGGAGTTATTGGAGAAGACAATGTCGATAAAAGTTAAACGGTTATTTATGCATCTTGCGGAAAAATATAATCATGCTTGGGTTAAACACATAAAAGTAGCGAACATAAATTTCGGTAAAGGAAAAAGGTCGATAGGTAAAGGTGGTAATTTTGATTCTAAGTACAATATATCTGTTCCAAAAATAAATATATAAATAAGGAAGATATGGAAATAAATACAACAACAAGGGGGTTAGACCTCGAAGTTAGAAGTTATCTCCTCAACCTTCCTCTTTACTCCAGGATTTTCTTTTATTAATCTTTCAATATTAAGAGCTGCTTTACTTATAGCGTGATATTCCATTTTAAAAATATCACCAATTTCTTTGTTGTTTAAACCAGTAAATCGTTTTAAAAGGTAAATTGCTATCTGTTTTGAAGTCATCGGTCGACTTTTCACCCGGCACAATTCCTTAGGGCTTGTTCAAGTATTTTTCTATTTATATGCTCAGATAATTTATTATCCTGCATATTTCCTGCATATTTCCGGATAATCTATTTTCTGTTTTTATCAATCGTATCTTTTCCTCTAAGCTTCTGGCTGTTTCCGATAGCTTTATGTCTCTTGATGCCTGTATTCCAAATAATACTTGGTGTAAAAATTTCTTTTTAGGCAGCTTTTAGAAAGCTGAACAAACTTTTTTAGTAAAGATGGTTCTCGTCGGAAAAGGGTCCATATCATGACATGGGTTGTTTTGAGATCTCTCAATATAGGTTGAGTGTGAAGGCTTTTTCTCGACGATAAAGCCAAATTTAGCGTTTTGGTGGTTTTTAAGGTTGACAAAGGCATTTTAGAAGGGCCTTAAATGGCTCTTATTAGGCTTCTGTGGGGCTATTTTTGGGTAGGCAGGGGTAAGAGAGAGAGGGATATGTCTTGAGGTTTTGTCCTAATAGATTTTTTCTCTTTCATTTTTCTAATTCTTTATTGTGAATTAACCGCATAGTTCTCTCTACGTTACCTATTCCTGCAACCTCATTATCACAAAAGAAAAATTCTATATTTTCGATACCTGTTTTCTTGATCATTTTTTCTTCTAATTTAGCAAGTTCAATATCGTAGTGACCTTGGATCTCTTTAAATTCTTTCCGAAAAGGTCTTAATTGTTTAAGTAATTTTTTTGTTATTTTTATCTTATGTTTTTTCCGCATTATTTTTCCTCTCGTCTAATAATATACTATTTATATCGTCGATTTTTCAAGATCCATTCTTTCCAAAAAGGGTCCTCTATCTTGATTTTCTCCCCATTCTTTTTTACTAATGTCCCTAAGGCGGTTAGTTTGCTTATCACACTACCAGAAGTGCTGGCCGATTTGATTCCGAATTTTCTTATAAATTCTTGCGAAGTAGGGCTATAATTACCGGAAGCAATACCTATAATGACTTTTCGTTCGGTATTGGTTAAACTGCTCCACCATCTCGAGTAATCTGCATGATGCTCTGTTGTAATTTGATCGACTCCCCTTCTTATTACCCCTTTTGTTAGAGTTTTTTCCTTACTTAATATATAGATTTCATGACACAATTGTTGGGTATAATAGGGATGGCAGTCAGTAAATTCTAAAATGTCTTTTACAATTTCACGAGCGTCTATTTTTTGTGAAGAAAATCTTTTTATGACAAAATCTGAAAATTCGGGTTCGGCTATCTTGTGCAAGCTAATATGGCGTCCAAATTTATAAAAAGGATTCTTTTTGTTCTGGAATATTTCCCGGATCATGCTTTCTTGGCTTCCGATGAAGACATATGTTATGTTTTGATGATATTGAAATATTCCACGCATTTTTCTCTCTAAGCCGGGAGAGATCCTGCGTATCTCCTGAAATTCATCAAAGACAATTACTACCCTTTTTTTCATGCTTCTAGCAATTATTTCAGGAAGTTGGAGGCTGTCTGAGAGAAGCGTTGAGATGTTTCTCGTCTCTGCGCTGAAAGATACTGAGATTTCATTTGTTGTTGGTTGAATCTGGATATAAGGCTGTATCTTCAGATTCTTTAGGTAGTGTTTTATTTTTTCAAACTTGCTTAACGATAAGGCATCTCTAACATAGTAATTAGCCAAGTCTACTTCGTCTGCAATTAGCTCCATGTTAATCCTAAACCATTTCACCCCGCTGGCTTTCATTGCTTCATTCACAAGGCTGGTTTTACCATAGCGGCGTGGGCTCATAAGCACTATGTGTTGGCCAGCCTTTATCTCAGAGACTATCTCTTTTATTTCATTCTTTCGATTAGTAAAGTATTCTCCCGTTACTACATTGCCAAATCTAAAGGGATTCATCACAAACCTCCAGTTTTATCATTACGGTAAACTTCGTTACGAAAGATATCGTAACATATAATGGTGGGATTGTCAACCATAAGGAATAATAAGAGCTCAGACCTCGAAGTTAGAAGTTATCTCCTCAACCTCCCGCTTTACTCCAGGATTTTCCTTTATTAATCTTTCAATATTAAGAGCTACTTTACTTATAGCGTGATATTCCATTTTAAAAATATCACCAATTTCTTTGTTATTCAAACTAGTAAATCGTTTTAAAAGGTAAATTGCTATCTGTTTTGAAGTCATCGGTCGACTTTTCATCCGACACAATTCCTTAGTATTTTTCTTTAGCCGCTGTAAAGTATTCCAGAAATTTCTTATAATCGTAATCACTTATGAAGATTTTTTTACGGTTATCGCCGCGGCTGGTTATGTGATAAAAACAGTTTTCACCTTGGAATCTATAAAGACGAGCTATAGTGGTATCTTCGAAGCCTGGCCCCGTTATTCTTCTTAAAAAAGGGAGTTGACCCCTTTATTCCTTCCATGAATTTATCAATTTATTTTCAATACTATAATGCCACTTATCAAATTCATCAAATTTTTCTTTCGATATCTCTTTTGATTTCAACAACGCGTACATTTGCGAATAATTCTCCCCGCAAGACCCTAACGCCACATTAACAAACTGTATATATTCCTTAATTGATTTTCGGCAATACCCCTCAGACAAGTTTGATGATATTGAGAACGCAGAATCTAAAACTTGATCTCTAATCTTAAAAGGCAACCCATTTAATCCATTCAATGTATGCTTAATAAATACATAAAGATCAACAGCCTCTCTCCATACCAAAAGTTTCCGAAACCCCCGATTCAAATTCCTGTTCCTCTCCAAAATCCCCTCATCCATCACTCTACCACCCTATAGCATCCAAATATTTTCATCCATTCATCCTAATCATCCTATTCATCCATTCATCCAAATCATCCCAATCATCCAACCCCCCAACCATCCAATCATCCCAATCATCCAATCCATCCAAGCTCCGAAGGAGCTCATCCATTCATCCTATTCATCCAATCCATCCCCCCCCTCCTAAATCATCCAATCATCCTAATCATCCATTCATCCAATCATCCTAATCATCCAAATTTATCCATTCATCCTATTTTTTCTCCACCCTCTGCCCTCCGACTTCCGACTTCTGACTTCCGCCCTCCGACATCCGCCCTCTACCCCCTCCCTTGACCCTCTTTATTTCTTTTATACCAACTGAGTTAAAAATGTCCGGGCAGGCACAATAATAGGTGCGGTATGTTTGAAACAATCCTTAGAAATATATTCCATGTCAAATACCACCTGAAACGCATGTTTTGCTTTAATTTTATCCTGAAAATAGGTCAGGTTTTTGCTTATCCCTCCTTTTGACGATGTCTTTACTTCAACCAAAAACCATGGGTTGTTTGCTCGCGAAACTAAAAAATCTACCTCGCGTTTTTCCTTATCTCTAATGAACCACAAACCATATTGACCTAACCCACAATCCGTCCAATAATTAACAGCTTTTAGCAAATGAGAGGCAACAAAATTTTCCACACGGCTACCATCGTTATCAACATTGGTCCAATCCCATAAATACGTTTTTGGTTCCTTAATAAGAGCTCGAGGAATATTCTTAAACCATGGTTGAATGGTAAAACAGTAAAAGAACGCCTGTAATGTTTGGATCCAGCGGCGTACGGTATCCGATGATACATTGATTTTGTTGGCAAGGTTTGAGTAATTAGTCAACTGTCCGGCCTGATGTCTTAGAATTTCAGCCAAAAGTTCAATTTGCCCCAACTCTTGGATGCGACTTAAATCACGAATATCTTCACGGATTAACTGTTTCTGCCTCAGGTTTTTCCATCTATTTAAAAATTTGATATCATTTTTTATAAACGGTTCCGGGAACCCGCCATTTTTGAATAAGTTTTCGAACTCCTGATTCTTACTTTGAAAGGGCTCATTAATTTCTTTCTCCGATAAATCAATCCGCTCCAACTCCCCTAGTGATAACTGATGCAGCCGATAGAGAAAATATCTTCCCATGAGGCTGTCTCCACCTTTCTTATAAACATCTAATCGAGAGCTACCTGTAACAATGATATTTACCTTACCTTTGTATGTATCGAAAAACCCTTTGATAAAAGTTTTCCACTTACCGTATTTATGAATTTCATCAAATACAACGATGGGGACTTCTGAGGTTAACTTATCCAACCCGGCAAAACCGGCAACACTGTTAACCCCTTGCAGAATGATCTTTCTATTATCTACATTGTCCCAATTCAAATAAGTAAATTGACTGGTAAGCTCTTTTGTCATTTGGCTTACTGTTGTTTTCCCAGCTTGCCGAGGGCCTACAAGAAAAATCATTTGTTGGTGACGCTTGAAATGTTCCTTAATGATAGATGTGTAAATTCGTTTCATTTATTTTCCTTTATAGTTAATAACATCACTTTATTAATTTATCATATATCTAAAATTAGTCAAGACTATTTTTATATACATCTAATTTTAGTCAAACATCACTTAACCCCCCACAAAAGTCCACTCTCCGTCATTGTGAAGCACGAAGTACTGAATCAATCTCGTTTTCTTCACACCGTCATAAGTAGACTAGAACGTAATAAGATAGAGGAAGTGAATTTATCAACATTTTTCTACCGTAATATGTGCACTATTACACATTATTAGAGTGTATATGGAAAAACGGCTTCCAATCAAGCAAATTTCCGTCTTATTCCTATCGTCTTTTCTACACAGTGAGAATTCATAATAACAAAAAAAGCGCAATATCCCAATCGCGCCTTAATCATTTCTTATCTTAATCCTCTCTATTCTCTACCTTCTATTCTCTTTTCCCCCAATCATCCACCCATCCTAATCATCCATTCCATCCATTCATCCCAAATCCATCCCATTCATCCTATTTTTTCTCCACCTTCCGACCTCTGACCTCTTCTCTCGCTGACCTCCGACATCTGACCTCTTCTCTCACTGACATCCGACTTCTGACCTCTTTCCTCTCCCCCTCTCAACTATAGACTTAGGATTATGCCCCCATATAGCTATTAAAAAGGGAGTTGATAATATGAGATATAAACAACAAGGGTTCAGACCTCGAAGTTAAAAGTTATCTCCTCAACCTCCCGCTTTACTCCAGGATTTTCCTTTATTAATCTTTCAATATTAAGAGTTGCTTTACTTATAGCGTGATATTCCATTTTAAAAATATCACCAATTTCTTTGTTGTTTAAACTAGTAAATCATTTTAAAAGGTAAATTGCTATCTGTTTTGAAGTCATCGGTCGACTTTTCATCCGACACAATTCCTTAGTATTTTTCTTTAGCCGCTATAAAGTATTCCAGAAATTTCTTATGATCGTAATCACTTCTGAAAAAATTTTTACAGTTATCGCCGCGGCTGGTTATATAATAAAAACAGTTTTCACCTTGAAATCTATAAAGACGAGCCATAGAAACATATTGGCAGTGTTTGTTTCTTTGTTAATTAACTTCTAACTTCGAGGTCTGACCCCGTTATTCCCTGCACATTCTCCATTATCCAGATACTTCCCAATGCCCACCAAAATC
>Ga0208904_1003019_pt1 | contig 10207 bp, 14 predicted proteins | sample AntAceMetag02UKB_FD_184774 | JGI IMG/M metagenome (GOLD analysis project Ga0208904, IMG submission 184774) | Saline lake microbial communities from Ace Lake, Antarctica - Antarctic Ace Lake Metagenome 02UKB (SPAdes) (version 2) | ecosystem: Environmental > Aquatic > Non-marine Saline and... | reverse complement strand
ATTTTATCGTTAAATATTTTAAAAATAAAAAACGAAAGAAATTAAAAAAATAAAATGTTGCAATTGAAAATTTTAAACCAAAGTGAAACAAATGAAATTTTAAATAAATTGAATGAACAATTTGGAATTTTAAAAATCCCAGGAATATTAATTCGTAGAGGGAAAGAAAGAATTTTTTTATTTCAAGGGGATCTGAGTGAATCTGAAATAATTAAAATTGAAAGAACAATTCCAATAGAAAGAATTGGAGTTTATTTTGCAAAAAAATATGATGACGGAGTTAGATTAAGTATAGAAGGGGTTCAAATTTTAAAAGATCAAATAACAAAAAAAGTTTTTGAATTAAATAAAGAACAAGCTGAACAATGGATGCAGGGACAAGAGATAAATGTAGATATGGAAGAAAGAGGATATATAATCATGAAACACAAAAATGAATTTTTAGGATGCGGAAAAGCATCGGCTTTAAAAATTGGAAACTTTATTCCTAAAAATAGAAGATTAAAAATTAAGAGTTAAATTAATTACGATTATAATTTTTAGCAGGATTTATTACACGGGATATTTTTCTTGCATAATTAACTTTTTCATTTTCATATCCATTTGATCCTTGAGAATATTTTTCAATTTTTAGATCATATTTTTTAGATTTCTTTAATGCTTTTTCTAATTTTGACATAAATATTTATTCAACAGAAGTATATTTAAAGATTATTGTGATGAAATATATATGAATGATAAAAAAATAATAAAAGCAGGAAAAATTGCGAGCGATGTAAAAAAATACATAAAACCTTTGATAAAAAAAGGAACACCACTTTTGGAAATTGCAAATAAGATCGATGATAAAATTATTGAATTAGGCGGAAAAGCAGCTTTTCCTGTAAATTTAAGCATAGATGAAATTGCAGCACATTACACACCATCACATGACGATGAAACATTGGCATCAGGAATTTTAAAAGTTGATTTAGGTGTTCATATTGATGGATGGACAGCAGATACAGCATTTTCAATGGATTTAGAGGACGATCTAGAAAATAAAAAATTAATAGAGACATCACAACAAGCTCTAGATAATGCAATTAAAAATTTAAATACAAAAACATTGTTAATGGAAACTGGAAAAATTATTCAAGATACAATAGAGAAAAATAATTTTTCTTCAATCGTAAATTTATCGGGACATTCAATGGATAAATTTGAATTACATTCTGGAAAAACAATACCAAATTATGACAATAAAAATACAGATGAATTCGGAGAAGGGCTTTTTGCAATTGAACCTTTTGCGACAAATGGAAATGGAAAAGTAAGAGATGGAAAACCTTCAGGAATTTATGTTTTAATAGATCCAAAAAACGTAAGAAGCCCGATAGCTAGAGAAATCCTTCATTATGTTTTAGATGAATACCAAACGCTCCCATTTTGTTCAAGATGGCTTGTAAAAAAATTTGGAGTAAAAGCATTATTTGGATTAAAACAATTAGAAGAAAATGGAAATTTTCATCAATATCCACAATTGATTGAAACAGGAAATGGAAAAGTTTCACAAGCTGAAAATTCAATTTTAATTAATAAGGATAAAATTTTAGTAACGACAGATCAATCCTGATTAAATTCTTTCAATTTTTTAGCATAAATTGCCTGTTCAGAAGTATTCATTCCAATAATTTTTATAATTTCAGAATCATCCAATGTTTTTTTCCGAACCGAGATTTCAGCAACACTTGAGCCACACCCATGACAATTACACATACTAATAAAATTTTCATCAATGGGATAGTTTAATCCATTCCCAAGAGGTGCGCCTTTTTGATGTTCTGGAAATACTTGTTTTCCAATATGTCTAAAATAATGTGTATTATCACATGTCGGACAAATTCCATACATAGGTTCTAATTTTTTATCCATTTTATTTTCCAATTTCATCACCAAGCATTTCATACAATTGTTTATCACATTCATCGGAATATTTCTTTCCGCAAGGTTCACAATGTCCATGACTAACATTTTTTACATAAGATTTAATGTCTTCATATCTTTCATCAGTTTTATCAATCCAGAAATCAGCTCCAAAAACTTTAATACTTTCACATGTCATACATTGAGTTATTTTTTTTAAACTAGTTGTCATTTTTATTTATTTCCCCTTGACGTTTTTCAAATAAATTAACAATTTGTGAAAGTTGATTTTTTTCTAATTTCGAAGGTAAGCAGCAAACTGCACCAGATTTTCTAACTTTTTCATAAAGCCCAGTTTGATTATCTGTCGTTATAGCAGTTGGAACTCTATTTTTCAGAGCAGCAAGAATGCTCATTCCGTCATTATCTCTAGTGTTTGTAATAACTCCTAGTAGATATTCTAAGTTGGGCTCTACTTCATTGTAGAGATCTATTCCAGTTGGAAAACTTTTTACACTAATGCCGTTCTCCATAAGGTACCCCTGGTATTCTCTACCTTTAGAAGTATCTCCTAAAACATATATTAAATTTTTTTTATTTATCATTTTTCAAGTTATCTAAAATATTTTTTTATTTATAAAACTATCTATTTACTTTTAGATTTTTTTTTAATTTCCTTTTTGATTTCAAGAGGTTTTCCAAGTTGCTTAGAAATTTCTTTTATTGAATAATCAAAATCTTTTTTATCAATTATTAATTTATCTACCTTTTCAAGTTTTGAAACTTTTTTAATAGCACGTATTCCAGCATTTCTACATATAACTTCAATATCCGCACCTGTAAAACCCTTCGTCATTTTAGCATAATCTAAAATATTAATTTTTTTATCTAAAGGCATATTTCGCGTATGAACTTCAAATATTTTTTCACGAGCATCTTTATTCGGAATTTCTAATTCGACAATTGAATCAATTCTTCCTGGGCGCAACAATGCAGTATCTATCAAATCTTTCCGATTTGTTGCAGCCATAATAATAACTTTTTCCAATTCTTCAACACCGTCCAATTCAGTCAAAAGCTGATTAACAACTTTTTCAGTTGAGTCATTCATAGAAGAACCTCTTGCTTTTGAAATACTATCAAACTCATCAAAGAAAATAATACATGGTGCAACTTGCCTAGCTTTCTTGAAAATTTCTCTAACATGTTTTTCAGATTCTCCAACCCATTTACTAACCAATTCAGGACCTTTGATTGAAATAAAATTAGCTTTCGATTCCGTTGCAACAGCTTTCGCTAATAAAGTTTTACCTGTTCCAGATGTTCCAGAAAGTAAAATACCTTTAGATGGTTTTATACCAGCTTGAACAAATAACTCAGGTCTTTTCAGGGGCAATTCAACTAATTCTTTTAATTTGTCTTTTGCATTTTCTAATCCACCAATCTGATCCCATTTAACATGAGGCTTGTTAATTAAAACTTCTCGCATTGCCGAAGGTTCAACACTTTTCAATGCATCAAGAAAATGTTCCCTTGTAACTTTTATTTGATTAATTAATTCTTTCTTTTCAGCATTAACTTTTTTAATTTCTTCGTCATCCATATCAGATTCAGAAAATCGAATCAAGGATTTGTAAAAAGGTTTAACAGCTCTAAGTGCAGCTTCTTTACATAAAACTTCTAAGTCTGCCCCCGTATAGCCCATTGTATTTTCAGAAAGTTCATCTAATAACAACTCTCTATTTTCTAAAGGCATATTTCTTGAATGAATTTGTAAGATTTCCCGTCTTCCTTCTTCTGCTGGTGGATTAATTTTTAATTCACGATCAAATCTCCCAGGTCTACGTAAAGCTTCATCAAGATCGTCTGGACGATTAGTAGCAGCCATAACAACAACCTGCCCTCTTGACTTCAAGCCATCCATTAAAGTTAATAATTGCGTAACAACTCTTCTTTCAGCTTGATCATTACTTTCACCACGCTTCGGAGCGATAGCGTCAATCTCATCAATAAAAACAATTGCTGGTGTATTCTTTTCAGCTTCTTCGAATTTAGCTCTTAAATTTTCCTCAGACCCACCATGATATTTTGACATAATTTCAGGACCTGCAATTGAAACAAATTTCGCATCTGTCTCTGTTGCAACAGCTTTCGCCAATAAAGTTTTACCTGTTCCGGGAGGACCTGTTAATAAAACACCTTTAGGTGCACTAACCCCTAATTTCTGAAAGATGTCTGGATGTTTCATTGGAAATTCAACCATCTCTCTAATTTTTTCAATCTCATCTTGCAACCCACCAATATCTTCATAGTAAATATTCACACCCGAACCTTCACCAACTTCACTTGAAATTTCTATTTTTGTATTTTTATCTATAAAACCAAATTTACTTTTTTTAGGTAAAGAGCTAACAATTGAATATGACAATTTTCCAACATTTGTAGGAACTGCAATTTTTTGACCAACAGAAACTGGCGAATTTATTAAAAGTGGTTTAAATCTTCCAGCTTTTTTTAATTGATCATTAAAACTTTTTAATTGATCATTGCTATAATCTTCATTCGCCAAAATGGAAAGTGTTACTGATTTTAGTTTTGGAATATTTTCTATTTTTGAAACCGAAACCTTCTCGCCAACAGATACACCAAGAACAGATCTTGCCTCACCTGTTAAACCAATTTTTTGAGAAAATGAATCATTTACTCGAATAACTCTAAAGTAAAGTTCTTTGTCGGATTCCAGCTTAACAATATCACCCGATATTAAATTTAATCTTTCCATATCCTCACTTGAAAGCGTCACAAAGTTTTTATCCTGATACCTTCTATCTGCTTCCATAATTTCTAAAATTCTTTTCTTCATTTTGTAAATTTAACCTCCAATACCCCATTATTAAATGTCCAATCAAATTTTTTTGTTTTAATTGATTTAGGGATTATGTAACTATGAACTTTATCAGAACTAACAATTTTTAAAATTTTATTTTTACCATGTCCTTGAATATTTTCCTCATTTATTTTGACCTCAACTTTTTCAAGTTCAGGAAGATCAATTACGAAATATGTATTTTCCCCAGATTGAATAAAATTATTTCCTAAATTGTTTTCAGAGTATCTATTCGGATTTACATTACCCGCTTGATTCGTTCTGTTTTGTCCAAGAAATCCTTCGAAAAAATCATCGAAAGGATCATCATTAAAAAATCCCATTTTCTTTCCTATTTGAATTTAATTTTTTCATTTTATAAATTTATCCTAAATAACTATTTTTTTCAGCAGGCATAGCAGACTTTGCCGATTTAAGATAGTTCTCTTCTATTTTTTTGTAAGTGTCGATAGTCGACCCTGTAACACTTGGACTAACTTTCTTCAAAGCCTCATCAAAATGTTTTTTTTCTACTTTATCTGAATCAATAGATTCTCTTAATGAAATCATTGCAGCCTCTCTAACCAAAGCTTCAATGTCTGCACCTGTAAAACCTTTTGTTTTTTTTGCCATTTCAATTAAGATCTTTTCTTTATTTTTTATTGGCGTGTTTTCAGTATGAATTTTCAAAATCATTTTTCTACCTTCTTCTTTTGGTGCGTTAACCAATAAAACCTTATCAAATCTTCCAGGTCTCAATAGTGCGGCGTCTAACATGTCGGGTCTATTTGTAGCACCTATAATTAAAATATCATTCAAATCTTCAAGTCCATCCATTTCTGCTAAGAGTTGATTTAAAACACGTTCTGTAACTTTATTACCATGATCCGCTCCACGTTTTCCAGCTAATGAATCAATCTCATCGAAGAAAATAATACATGGTGAAACTTGTCTCGCTTTTTCAAAAATTTTTCTCATACCTTCTTCTGATTTTCCAACCCACATACTCAACAATTCCGGACCTTTAACTTGAATAAAATTAGCTTCAGATTCTTTTGCAACTGCTTTCGCCAATAAAGTTTTACCTGTCCCAGGAGGACCATATAATAAAATTCCTCTTGACGGACGAATTCCCATTCTTGTAAAACTTTCTGGATATTTCATTGGCCATTCAACAGCTTCTTTTAAATCTCTTTTAATCTCATTTAGCCCACCAACATCCGTCCATTTTATATTCGGAGTTTCAACTAAAACTTCTCGCATAGCAGATGGTCTAACAATTTTTAGGGCATCCATAAAATCCTTATGTCTGATAATTAATTTTTCCAAAACTTCAGGGGATATTTGTTCCTCTCCGTCCATTTTCATTTGAGGTAAATATTTTCTTAAAACATTCATTGCAGCTTCTTTCGCCAATGATTCCAAATCTGCTCCAACAAAACCATGTGTCAAAGAAGCCAGTTCATCAAGTTTAACATTTTTCAACGGCATACCTCGTGTGTGAATTTTTAAAATCTGCAACCTTCCTTTTTTATCAGGAACTCCAACTTCAATTTCACGATCAAATCTTCCAGGACGTCTCAATGCTGGATCGATAGCATTAACACGATTTGTTGCACCTATTACAATAACTTTTCCACGAGACTTTAAACCATCCATCATTGTAAGAAGTTGAGAAACAACTCTTCGCTCAACTTCACCATGCACATCTTCTCGTTTCGGAGCAATAGCATCTATTTCATCTATAAAAATAATTGAAGGTGAATTTTTTTCAGCATCATCAAAAATTTGTCTAATCTTTTTTTCAGATTCACCATAAAATTTAGAAATAATTTCTGGACCATTTAATAAAACAAAATTTGAATCGCTTTCGTTTGCAACTGCTTTCGCCAATAAAGTTTTACCTGTCCCAGGAGGACCATGTAATAAAACACCCTTTGGGGAATCGATTCCTAATTTTTGAAAAATTTCAGGATGCTTTATTGGAATTTCAACCATTTCTCTGATTTTTTTTATTTCTTCTTGAAGTCCACCAATATCTTCATAATTAATTTCTGGAATTGTTTCATCGGTCATATCAATAGCTTTTGAATTTAAAACAAGTTGAGTATTCTCAGTTATAATAACAGGTGAAGTAGGTGTTGTATTAACGACTAAAAATTTTATTTGAGCTATATTTCCTCCTAGTTGACCAAATAAGTTTTCCATTGGAGAACCTTTTAAATCCTCTCCAAAGAATTCAGACATTAAATCTTTTCGTTTATGAACCCCACCTAAAACAACTAAATCTCCTTTTAATGTTGCACGTCCCAATAAACCTTTTTTGATTTGTTCAGGATCGCCTTGGACCATTATGCCTTTTTGTGCGGGTGCAATAGTTACTTTTTTTGCTTCTTTTACATTTGCTCTTGAAACATTTACAAGATCACCAATACCAGATTTTGAATTTCTTCTAAGAATACCATCAATACGAATTATTCCCTCACCTACGTCAGCAGGATATGCACGATCAACGATTGCAACAGTTTCACGACTTCCTTTAATTAAAATTATATCCCCTCTACGAACTTCTAATTGTCTCATTAATTCTGAATCAATTCTCGCAATACCTTTGTAAGCATCATCTTGATGCGCCTCTACAACACTTAGTTTTATTTCTTTATTTTTCATTAATAATCAAAGCTTAAGCTTATCCTCCCCGTCTCTTCAAAACAAAGTTTTACCATATCGTCCAACATTTTTTCCTGCGCTCGCATAAATGAAACAATTTCTTTCGGAATTGAAACCGCATAACTATTTCCAACAAGTCGCATCTTTACTTTAAATTCTTTATTTTTTAAATCTAAGTATTTTTTATATTCTTGTTCATCAGCTGGATGAATTATTTTTGATTTACATTCGGGACAAACAATTAATCTTAATTTAAATCCATTCCGTACAAATTCGCCTTTCTGCATTTTTGTATCACATTTCTTACATAAGATTGTATTGTCAAATATATCTGCCATGTGTATACTTGATGTATACACTATTTAAATATTTCGATTTTACAATACACAACAACTTTAAAAATAAAATTAACTAATCTTTATAGGGTGAATATGAAAAAGGGAAAAATAAATTTAATTATTTCGTTAATTATAGGAATTGGAATTTTATCATTTATAATTTTTTATTTTGGAACAGAATCTTTAGAATTACTTTACAATAATCTTCAACCAATTTATCTTATACCTTTCATATTTTTAACATTTTTAACATATATGACAAATGCATTAAGGCTAAAAATAGTTTTAAAGGCACATGGTAAAATTGTAAACTTTTGGAGCTTACTTAAACAAAATATAGCAGGATTCGCTGTATCATACGTAACACCATCTGTTCGTGTCGGTGGAGAACCTTTAAAACTTTATATGATGTATAAAGAAAACAAAGTAGGTTTAAAGACAGGTAGTTCAGCTTTAATTTTAGATAAGTTTTTAGAATTTTTAGGAAGTGCACTTTTCGCAACAGCAGGTTTTGTTGTTTTATTTTTCGTCCCAGGAATACCATTAGGATTGAAATTATTTTTCGCATTTGTAATTTTTTTCTGTTCGTCAATTCTTTTTGTCATTTGGTATTTAACAATAAAAGAGAAGGGATCGTTCTCAAAACTTTTTAATCTTTTTAGATTCTATAAAATAAATAAATTAAAAAATTTCGCAACCACAATTGAAGAAATAGAAGATAAAATGCGAATTTTTTTCGTTAAACATAAGCCTGAATTTTTATGGGGAACTGCAACATATATCTTATATGGATTTTTGACAATTTTAGAATTTAAATTTTTGCTAATGGCTCTAGGTGTTAATGCATCTTTTATTCAAGTTATTGTAATCGTCGTTGTCTGGGGAATAGTCAATTTTTTACCAATACCTGGAGGATTAGGACTTCATGAAGCAAGTCAATCAGGATTATTTGTATTTTTTGCAGGCTCAGGAGGGGTAGGATTAGTTTTTAGTTTAATGATGAGATTTTTAAATTTAATAATAATTGGAATCGGTTTTACAATAATTTCTCATTTCGGCGGAAGAGAAATTATGAAAAAGATAAAGTCGAAATAATTAAAAACTCATTTGATCTTTTTCTAGGATGGAAATTAAAAAATATTTGAATAAATTCTGGGATATTGTTTGGAGAGATGACTCATTTAAAGGTTGGATAATTTCATTAATTTTCATTTTCATTTTTATAAAATTTATTTTTTTCCCAGGTTTAAGTTTTATAACTGGAACATCTTTACCTCTTGCAATTGTTGAATCATGCAGTATGTATCATGATGGAAATATTTTTTCAAATTATGAAAAATGGTGGGACAGGCACGATTCAAAATATTCTTTATTTTCATTTGATAGATATGATTTTGAAAAATTTGATTTTTTAAGAGGAATGAATAAAGGAGATATTTTATTTATTGTAGGGGCAGAAGCAGATAGATTAAAAGAAGGGGATGTTGTTATATTTTTGGCGAATCGAAAAAATCCAATTATACATAGAATTGTAAAAATTAAAGAAAAAGATGGTGAAAGAATATTTTCAACAATAGGTGATAATAATAATGGACAATTGAGCTTTGAGAAAGAAATTAAAGCTGATCAAATTGTTGGAAAAGCCGTATTTAAGATAGCCCCATATATAGGATGGATGAAATTAATTTTCTACGAAGCATCAAGATCAAGCTCTGAACGAGGATTTTGCGAAGAAAGCTAATTAGAAACTTTTATAAAAAGCTTTTACTAGAAAAAATAATGGAATTTTGTCCCAAATGTGGAGCTATGCTTACACAAAAAGGAAAAAGTATGCAATGTCTAAGATGTAGTTATTCAACAAAAGGAAAAATAGATTTAAATATTTCTGAAAAAATTGAAGATTCTAAACCTGTTGCCGTTGTTTCCAAAAAAACAGCTGGTACATTACCAATAGTTGGAGAGAAATGTAAAGAGTGTGGAAACTTAAAAGCATATTTTTGGACAGTCCAAACACGTTCAGGCGATGAGGCTGAAACGAAATTTTTTAGATGTACGAAATGTGATTACACATGGAGAAGTTACAGGTAATATGTGTTACATAGAAGCTGTGATTTATTATTTATTTTTAATTGATAGTGTTGGTGCAAATATTGTTGCATGGTTTTTTCCAAAATGGTTTAAGAAAAAATTTAAAAGATTTTCAAAACATCTCCCTATAGCAAGGGGTTGGGCATTTATTTATTTAGCATTAGTTTTTTGGATTGGAGCAAGTTTGTATAGATTGGGAATTTTTACTTGTTAGAAATAATTCAAAAGATTTATAATTTATTATTATTTTTATTATAGATCTTTGGAGAAAAAATTACTAAAAAATATCTTTTAAGATAATGAAGACTATTTGAATAGTTTTGGGATTATTGACTTTAGG
>Ga0208904_1003018_pt1 | contig 10209 bp, 10 predicted proteins | sample AntAceMetag02UKB_FD_184774 | JGI IMG/M metagenome (GOLD analysis project Ga0208904, IMG submission 184774) | Saline lake microbial communities from Ace Lake, Antarctica - Antarctic Ace Lake Metagenome 02UKB (SPAdes) (version 2) | ecosystem: Environmental > Aquatic > Non-marine Saline and... | reverse complement strand
AGCATTCTTTGACATATAATTTTACAATAGATAAACATTGACCGATATATTTCCCTTCTGGATAACCAACGGTTTTACCATTGTACTTGTCTGTAAACTGTTGGGGTGTCATTGTGCTTTAACAACTGTTGTTAATATTGCTATCAACACTCCTGTCACAATTGTCCCCACTAATCCGTATGCCACCATTCTAACAGGGGTAAACTCATCTTTGGTTACATAGGTTTGTTTGACCTCGTCACGAAGGTCTTGAATGGCGTCATAGATGGTTTTTAAGGTTACTTGGGTCATCTTTTTGTATTATACTATGCTATTGCGGTATTTCCCCCCAAAATGTTAAGAATGTTTAAATTAGCCATCGCGTCTTTTAAGTCGTCCGGTGCGGCATGCCACGCTTTCCAACCTTGTTCTTCTTGAATTAATTTAGCCATCTTTATATTTAGTTCTACGTCAAACATGTCGTCATAGTTGGTAATTCCCAATGCTTCCATTATGTCCTTTTTTCTCCTCATTAAATCGTAGAAAGTTCCACTATTTATTCTGAATAATCCTCTGTCTTCATCAGGAACGGCATCAGAATCGGTTTCTTTTAATCCTCTTTTGCCTGTCTTGCTAGAAACATACTTTAGGACTTCTCCCCACGGATAGTTCTCATCATAGTTATAGTCTTCGTGTTGCCCCTTGTCGCTTACCCACCCTTTCCCTGTGTTGTATTGTGGGTTTTCCCCTTGTCCTTCTTCCCATTTTAAAACCCTCCTCGCTTCGTCTGATACTCCTCCAAAGAAATTATCTATCAAATCATCATATGGGGTAGCCCAAACAGTTGCCCTTGCTCCATCTTTTAAAGTAACATCTTTGGTTGTCTGTTTGCGAGGCGTTGGTGTTGGTTCTTGGGTTGTTCGTTTGATTGTCGTCTGTCCTGGAGTAATGGTCGCCCACTTTGGGTCCATTGGTCTTTCTGTTGGTCTTGGAACAGTTTTTCCTTGTTCATTGACCATGTAGCTTTCTCTTGGTGTCGGTGTGGGAGTCAAGGTTTGTTGAAGAGTCTTGTTTTCTCGTGGAGCAAGAAGTTTTTTTAGCAAATCTCCTTTTACGTTACCAAGTAGGTCTGTTAGCCAACTCATTTATTTATGGCGAAAGACTATCTCTAATCGATTGATTCCCAACAACATTATGTCCAAATTTCTGACCGCCAGTTAATTTTTCACCTATTCCACCAATTATCTCTCTACCAAGAGTTTGTGGATTTAGTAGTCTTCCAAAAGTATCTTTCAGGGTTGTCCCCTTTTTAGAAACAATTAAGTTTTTGTATATGCTTTCAAGTAATATAGACTCTTCTTGTGTTCTTAGTAATTCCTCTGCCCCATCAACAGCGTCTTTTATTTGTTGTCTCATTACATCAGCCACTTGCTTATTAGCTTTAGAGATAGCATTGGATTTTACTGTTCCACCCTTTGTATAAGAAGCGGAATCAAAAAGTTTTTTGGCTTTCAAGGTTTCGTCCATATCAAAATATAGATACTTTTCTTTATTAAATTTACGCCAAGCATCAATTGCCGTGGCCTCTGCCTTACTTGTTGCTTTTGGAATTAAACCATCAGCCACTTCATCAAAAATGTCATTTCCTACAACCTGATCTAATTTTTGTGCTTTAGCCATTTTTATTAACTCTTTATTAGCTAATTCACTTTGTTTTCTAACCGTTGTATAGTTTGTTTGTGGTGTGTCATCAAGACCCCTTGAATAGGCAACTTCTTCCAGATTAATACCTTTGTCAAATGCTTGTGTCTTTATTTTCTTAGGAGCGTTCATATAGGCTCTTATGTCATCCATTCCTTGTTTATATTTAAAATCTCCTATTCTTTTTTTTAATCCTTGTGCCAAACCAGAAGAAGTAATGCCACTTTTAATTTGTTTAATAAACTTGCCGGGGGTGTTTACTATTTTATTTGTAGTTTTGTCAATTTGTTTTCCAAGTAAGATTGGTAGCCCGACACTTAAAGCAACATCCGCTGCTTGAGTAAAATCATTCTCTCCAAATATTCCAGCAGCAGGTCCAGTAGTAGATCCACCAGTGGCACCCCTAACTACAGCTGGTAAAACCTCTTCTCCTTCTCTCATGGCTTTTGCACCTTCACCAACCCCGTAAAGTCCAGTATTGGTCAGTAGATTTCTAATACCCTCTTTCCCAACCGCCCTACCTGCCATACCAATTCCGCCTTTTAATCCTGCTGTGACTGGTGCTGCAATATTAGCTACAGCCCCAACACCAGCTGCTCCTTTTAGTAATCCAGTACCAACAGTTTTTAATCCTGAGCCGACTCCTTGATCGAAACTTCCCTCCATTCCCGTTTTTTGTCTTGTATCTAAAGCATAGTCTGCTAGTTTTGATGATAATTCTGGTGCTACCTTCATGGTCGCTGCACTTCCTACCGTTGCTCCAGCTGATCCAAGTAAATCAATTAATCCTTTTAATCCCTGAACGGTTGGTTTTGCTGTTAGATTATAAAGACTTTCTAATGTATTTGATTTTGGTTGTCCACTTGTTTCCTCCCTTGCTATCCCACCTGCTACACCACTTGTTCCTCCTGTTATTCCATATTTACTAGCTTCAGAAGGATCAATTTCAATTATCTGACCAGTCTTTTTATTTCTTATTTTCATTGGACGATCTCCCATTCACCGATCTCTCCCATTTCTGACAATATAGTTCTCAATTCTGTTTCGGCTCCACTTAATTTTCTTTCTCTTGTCTTTGGTGCTTGAAAAAACATTGGCGCTATAACTTTTGCAAATCTTTTAACCTCGGCTTCTGATGCGGCGGCTCCTGATCTAGCCCTTAAAACAGCATCGGCAACATTTAAAATATCCCCCTCTAGTCCTTTACCCCACGGGGTGCCACCAGTTGTTGATCCAAAAAGATCCCATGTTCCCCTAAGTCCAGTTTTTCCTTCTTTTGTTAATTCTCCCCGTATTCTTTTTGATGATGCTAAACCGCTTTTTGCGGCGGCAATAACTTTAGCATCAGCCCCCGTTCTTATCTTGTTTGCAACATCTTCTTCCTCTTTTGGTTCTGGAAACATTCCTAAAACAGCATTTATTTTCGATACGTTCTTTCCGCCTGTAGTTAATAGATCCATTAAGGCAACTTGTTGAAGTTTACTTCTAGTGTCTCCACCTGTTTGACCACCTGTCTGACCACCTGTCTGACCACTCCCAGTCATGTCTGGTTTATCAATAAATTTTTGTTGTGATTGTGAATATATTCTCATAATTAGTCTCCTACTGGATACCAGTCCCTTGTTTCCCAGTCCCAAGCCCATTCGCCACTGGGAGAATGATAAAATACGCCTTCTCTTTTGGGCACGCTAGTTGGTTTTGGTTCTATAGGCATAATACTATCTTGTTCGTCTCCTCCAAATATTTGTTTTAGTAAATCTGTCATGAAATCTGTATTAGTAGACTCACCACTTGATTTTTGTTGTGCTAATATGTCTTGTTGCTCTTGTCTAGCAAATCCGTACTCTTCCAGCAAATTTCCCCTTTCTTGTTGAGCCATTTGTGCAGCACCTTGACGAGAGGCTATGTCAGAATCTAATCCACCCTGTGCTCTACCCATAACGTCACCAATCGTACCTCTTGTGGCCTGCCCTTCTCTAGACACCATAGACTCTATAGCCATAGGTGTTAAGTTCTCGTTTTGTGAATATTTTTCTCTTAAAGCAGCGTGTGAAGGATATTGTCCAGCCTGCTTAATAGAATCTAGTAGTCTCTGTGCAAAGCTTGGAGCTTGTGCAGCTAACTCATAATAATCTTTTAAAAGTTGATCTGATTTTTGTGTTATTGGTGCAAGTTTTTGTGAATATTGGCTCCACAAACTACCACCTTGGGCTGGTTGGGCAGATGGTTGGGCACTGGCAGGGGCAGGAGTCGCACCGCCACCTTGTAATTTCTGTAGTAAAGCAGCGTTTTGTGATGCCGACCCAACATAACTTCCCCCTAATCCGTAAGTAGCTCTCCTCTCGTCTAGAGAAGGTAATGCCTGTCCTTGCTTTTGAAAATAGTCTGATAAGCTCATTTTTTTGTTAATTAAATAATTATAACCTTTTTAAGAATAACCAAGATATTGTTCCTCTTTTCTTGTAACCACTCCACCAGTAATGGCTGCTTCACGTTCTTGTGCCAAAGTCCTTTCTCTTTCTTTCCTTCGTCTTTCCACATCTGCTAAATATCTTCTGTTTTGTAATTCTCTGGCCTCTTGTTGTCTGGTATATTCTTCTTCCGTTCTACCAGCGTTTGTTTCTAATCTAGTTTTTTCTGTACCGTATTCTCTACCATACCTTTCTTTGTCTCTGGCTTCTTTTTCTAATTGGAGATTCTGGTCTTCAACTCTACCTCCACTAAAATAAGCACCACGGTCAGCTGCACTACCACCTATGGCTTCTTGAATAAGTGGACTCTCTCTATTTATATCTCCTAAATAATCTTCTTTTCTTGCATCTAATGTTTCCATGCTGGTTGCCAAATCCTCTAATGTTCTACCTCTTCTAGTATCTAATTCACTTAAATAAGTAGCCAAGTCTTCACCCTCACGACCTCTACCTATTGTTACTTCATTTAAGTAATCTTCTAGGAGTTGATCGTAGTAAGGATTCCATTGTTGCTCTGAGGCTGCTCTTGCCCCTACTTCATCAAATTCTAGGGCTTGTGGGACTGCCTGTTGGGTAAGCGTATTTATAAGACCAGTTACATAATCGTTTTGATTTTCAGAACCAGAGGCAGTAGATCCGCCCACATACTCACTCCACATGTTTTCCATACCACGACTTTTTATCGTATTTTCAGCACTTATTCTGGAATGACCACCTTTCATCATTGCTTGTATTAAGGTTTCTTTATCCATAGTTTATTTTAACATTGTAAATGTGTTATTTTCCTAACTTAATATAACCTAAAAAAGTTCTAGGAGTATTGGCCTTTGTAACGGAAATTGTTTCATCCCCCGTTATTCCAGCTACTTCTAAATCTACTGTAACATCCGTACCAGATGGAATAGTTATTAAATACATAAAAGTAAAACTATGGTTAGTTGTTGTTGCATCTGGTTTATAATTAGCTTGTTCCCACCCAGAAGAATTTGGATAATATGTATTACTTCCAACTTTTATTCTTGCTGTAAGATCATCGTCAGACCCAGAACAAGAATATCCTACATTTCCAAAAAAGAAATATGGTGTAGCCCTTGTTAAAGTAAATGTATAGTCAAAACCCATTTCTGCCCATTGATGGTCTCCCGTAACATCAAGATCTGATCCAGTTAAATATTTCATATCAGAGTTAAACGTTTCGCTTCCAACTAATCCTGTTGCATCAATAAGTGTTGTGCCACTTCCATCTTTAATTACTCCTTGTAAAACTAATGCACTTCCATCCCAATTAAGATATTTTGTAGAGTCACCTATGTAAAACTTGGCCTTATCAGAATCTGAATCATCAATTCCTAGAATAAATCCGCTTTGTGTATTGGTGAAATCTGTTTTACCAGCTGCAATGTAACTATCACCTGTACCAGCTGCCACGTCTAGTGTAATAGCCTTAGACCTAATAGTACCAGCCGTTAAATGCTCTACACTTAGATTTCCTATATACATACCAGTTGCACCAAATGTCTGCACTTCTGCTTTTTTAGTAGTGACTGTATCTGGGACAGCAATGGCTAGTAAAAGTCTTTCGCCTTGTGTAGCTACACTAGCATCTGTGGTCACGTTTAAAGCCACCTTAGAGGCCTGTGGGTCGTAATATATGTAAGTTCTGGCTGTCATGTTACCAGTATTAGAAGTGGCTATCTCTGGGGTCACTAGACCGTCTTGGTAAGAAATGTTGCCAGCTGCCCAAGTAACAGTATTGTAATCTGTGGAAGTAAAAGCAATTGTGGTCGTAAAATCTTTTGCCTTTATGGTTTCCATGTTTTCGACTAGTTCTTGATAAGAGTAGCCAGTCTCCTGCTGGAAATCACTACTTAATCCCTCAAAAGGGCGACTAAGAAATTGGTTAAAGCCAGAGTTTTCTAGGGTTTCATTTAGGGGTTCACCTATTTTCATTGTCTTTGGTTAAAATAATTAATCCAATCTTGACGACCAAAGTTTGTTTGTGCGTGGCAATTTTTACACAAAGAGATTAGGTTCTTTGGCTCATTGTTCTTTTTGTTGTAATCTATGTGATGAATGTTTAGTTTGTATTTCTTGCCGTTTTTGAAATAAAGCTCATCTTGGTGCCTGAAACATTGTTGACAACGGTATTGATCCCTCTTTCTAATTTGTTCCTTTAATTTTTTATTAAAGTTTGGCCCGTAAGGTTCAAAAGATAACCCTCCTCGCCAAGTAGGACTATTCTCCCCCTTCATTCCCTGATGTCCCTTTTTAAATTCTGTCGCGGGACTGGTTCTTTTACCTTTTTTAGTTTTACCTATTTGCGGACACTTTTTATCTTTGTTCCAAGGGACTGTTCCCCTTTTAGATTCACTAATTTTTCTTTTATGCTCTTCAGAAAAAGGTCTATTTTTCCAATAACTAGCATTATTTTCACTTATTTTTTCTCTAGTTTCTTTTGTATGTTTAAACACTACTTTGGGCATAATTTAACTTTCTTTAATATCTAACTCATCTGCAGAACTCTCAACTGATATGCCATCCAGTCTCCACTGGTTCGTACTGTCATTTTCCGATAGTTTTATTTTCAACTCTCTCCCCAGGGGGTCAATTGATGAGTCTGCAAAGTGTTTTTTGCAATAATCGTCTTCTAAGTCTACCGCTGTTGAGTAAGAACCTCCATCTACGGCAAACTGAAAATTTACATCTCCCAAACTGTCGTTGCCAAAAAAGTAAACAGACTGGAAGGTATTAAGCGTTTCTGGTCCTGCGGGCCATAAAGTAAACTCAATTTCGGTAGAAATTGCCGTTCCGTCATCGGTCGAACCACTGTTCATCGTAAAAATTTCACCATTGGAATCACCCATCGAAAGTAATTTTGATCCACTTGAGGTATATGTGGCAAATGCCATTGGTTCATCGGGAATCGTCCAATATGTCCAGCTGTTTTGGTTGATGTCATAGTCTAACATTACTTTACTTAAAGCACTATCGTGGCCAGGGAGTGCACTAGTTAATGTTCCTACATAACAGTAGTAATGGTCTCCCTCTATCCCTCCACAAATATTACCCAAATTGGCTTGATTTACTCGATCGATGATCGGTTGAACAGGCCGAGAAACAAGTTTTGGGAGCCCCCCCATATAGGCACAAATTCCTTTACGAGAATAAAATAGGGTTAAGTTCTCGTCAGAAACAACTGATTCTTGAGAAACTGTTCCAAATTCCCAAGAAATTGGCCTAAGATTAGTAGCCCCATAAGTTCCGTCGAATTTGTGCATTGAACCTTCTTTGAAAATAATTAAATAACGACCGTTTTTGGTTAATGCCTTGCCCACGTCCCCGTCATTGGTTTCTATATAATCCCAATCATTGGTAACATCCCAAGAAATCGAGGCGTCGCTTGCCGGTAAAGAAGAATGATACATCCTTGAAGGATAAACCGTTCCGCCAACATCACAATAAAGCAAATAAAGCCTATCACGATAAGCCTCTATGTACTTGGCTTTAGGAGCGCTAGTAACATTAGTAGAAGTTGACCAGGCAGATCCTGAGTAGCTTCGAGTTGCGTCTTCAAGATTACACAAAAAGAAATAATCGACAAAATCCGTTCCACGAGCCTTAGCACCTGCAGTCAGGTTTTGAGCCTGTTGTGTCCACGTTCCAGCCACATTTACATATACCTCGGACTCACCAGCGGCGTTACAAACAACGATATGCTTTCTGGTTGGTGTAGTGCCGTATTGAAACTCAGTGTTCATTAGAATCTTCTTAGCGGCGGTCATCTGTGCCCCAATCTGCGTGTACCCTAGTCTTTTAGTATAACTTCCAATAGTAGGACTGATTACGTTCTGGGTGCGTAACGCTTGAGTCTGATCCATCAAATATTTATTACTGGCTATTTGACAACCACCAGAGAAATTAAAACGTCTTGTTAACATATTAAGGCCTTATAATTCCAGAACGATTGGTTGATCCTCTAGAAATAGAGAAGCCCATCGGTTTGGTCTTATCTTTATAAGTGTTTTCAGATATCATATTTAAGAAACCGTCTCTAAGTAGTGCCTCGTATTCTCTAGCCTCTGTAAATTTTCTTAGTTTTCTAAAGCCTTTGGCGGTTGCTCCATAAGCAAGTATGTGGTGAAAAGCCTCTGGTAAGGAAGGAATATCTGTACCACCTGATAGGTCATCTTGCATTTCTATAAACCACAACTTTATTGCATTTCCTGAGTCTGTCGTCCAAGCAGAACTGTCACTGTCTGGGATTGCTTTTATGTAGAAGTCATCTTCCCAAATTGCATAAAAAGGATTTTCTTTACTCCAAGGGTCACTTTCTGGGTTTACTGTATTTTGTATATCATTTATATCAGCAGGTGTTACCCTAACTTTATCCACATCGTCTTCGTATTGTATCTCCATACGCTTCATAGCTAGGAACTTTGTAGGTAGCTGGTATTTGTCTACACCATCCTCTATATCTAGAGTTTGGATTTCTCCCTGATAGTAATTCACGTTAGCGTTGGCTAATTTACTTTGGGCGTTTCTGTAGTCTTGATTAATGCCAGCAAGGACTTCTGTAGTAGTCACTCTAGAACTGGTAGAAAGTGTTATTCCCAAATAACTTTGTATGTCTGATTGTATGTTTGTTAGGTTCATAATTTATTTATAAATGGTTTTAAGAGTTATGTTTGTCATGTAATTAGTAAGGTCATAGTTCTGCATTAAATATTAGTAGTCTATTGTGAGTTTCATCGTCTAATAATGTATATGGCCGATATTGAGTTAACCCCGAAGCAGTAGTTGCTATTAAAACTGCAAAGTCTTTAGTGCTTGCTTCGCTCATTGTTAACACCGTAACCGCTATGGCACCAATAGCTAAATCATAAAGTCTCCACTGACTAGCAGTAGCAGTCAACGTTGGAGCAGTTCTCATTGGCACACCTAAAGGAAAGAAAATTGTAGCACTTGTTGTACTGGTAGCCCATCCTGTTCCCAGTGTCTCATTATTGGAATGATACGATCTACAAGACCTCTGACACGCCCTTAACTCATCTTCATAACTCTTTGGTTGAAAGGGTAGGGCTACATCGCCTGCACATAGTTGGACTTGGGCTATGTCTATGACAAAGGTGTCTACTGGCCATCTAAATTCCAAACTTAGAAAATTGCCAACACCAACTGTTTTTCCACTTATACTTGCAACCGATATTGTTTGAGTAAATTTTTGCCAAGAATCTGTTAAGTCTTTGCTATATTCTGTTGTTTCTACTTCTGCCGAACCTCCGCTACCAAAATTTTGAGCTAAATAAACCCCCACACTATCTCCGCTGGCTGAATCTGATTTTGCCCAAAAGGATACTGTTACGTCCATGCCAGAAAAGTTACCGACATCTTCTATTCTATTTCTAAGACCTATATTTGTAACAGAGGTAGTATCAGTAATAGTTGTTCTGTAAAAATAATTTGGGTTATTGGGAACAACAGTTTGCCCGACGGTAAAAGCCTGTCTAGTCACTGTTCCTGTTGGAACTGCTCCTGAATTGGTTGTCCTCCACCTATCAGGCTTGTATGCTGTACTAGCATCAAAACTCGTCCCTCTCTGCCATACATCAAAGTTTCCATTTATGATGGCTTGACGATACATAGAGTTGTTATTATTGTCTCCAATATAACTATCTGCTATTGCTTTAGGTGTAACTATCTTTGCGTCTTCTGTACCTGTGTTTATTTCTGCACCTGTGGCTTTGGCTGTACCAGAAAAACTTGTGTTTAATACTGCTGTTGTAATTATCTGACTATTCGGCAATACAACCGTTCCTGTAAGCGTAGGAGAAGCTATCTTCGGACTTGTTAATCTCTTATTGGTCAGGGTCTTTTCGGTAGCGGAAAGATAATCGTCTAAAGTATCAACTTCAACTTTTGTAGTAGTAGGTGTGCCGGAAACATCATCTATTCCTATCAACAAATCAGTGGAAGCAAGTGTACTTAGTTCGTCAAGTTTCGTTGTTTTTTTGTTATCAGCCATTGTGCAAATTCCCCTCTCCTTGCACGAGAAGCTATT
>Ga0208904_1003017_pt1 | contig 10212 bp, 26 predicted proteins | sample AntAceMetag02UKB_FD_184774 | JGI IMG/M metagenome (GOLD analysis project Ga0208904, IMG submission 184774) | Saline lake microbial communities from Ace Lake, Antarctica - Antarctic Ace Lake Metagenome 02UKB (SPAdes) (version 2) | ecosystem: Environmental > Aquatic > Non-marine Saline and... | reverse complement strand
AACGAACGGGATTTATTTAGAAAGGAGTACATTATGTTACAAGATTTGTGTGGCGACCTGATCGCCGCAAAACAAACAATGGCATTCGCCAAGAACGAGGTCCTGAGAATAGAAAAACTTATTCTCGACCTCTCCCCTGAAAAGCTGGAAGGTTCTCAAACCCTAACCCCACCCGGATTCAAACTCACCATCACCAGTAAACTCACCCGAAAGCTGGATTATGACGCATACCAGGCTCTTGGCATCCATTCAGAATTTGAGTTTGTAACTCTCAAGCCAGCTATTGATTTAGCAGCGCTTCGTATTGTTGAGGAACTCAACCCTGCTCTGGTAGCATCCTGTGTAACCACCAAACCCGCCAAGACGGCCATCAAAGTGGAGGTATCTGATGAATCTTGAAAAACTGATCAAAACCACCCGTAGTGGCAAGCCGCCCCGGATTGTACTCCACGGCGTTCATGGAGTAGGTAAAAGCACCTGGGCCGCTAAAGCGCCTGACCCCATCTTCATCATTACCGAAGACGGGCTTACATCTATTGACGTACCGCACTTTCCTCTCTGCACGAAGCTCCCCGAGGTGTTTGAATACATGACGGGGCTTATCGAGCAGAAACACGACTACAAAACCCTGGTAATCGACACAGCGGATTGGCTTGAGAAGCTGATTTGGGCAAAGGTATGCAAAGATGCAAACCAGGACAATATCGAGGGATTTGGCTACGGCCGCGGATATACCATCGCCATGACCCAATGGGACCGGTTCTTTAATGGCCTGGAAGTCTTGCGTGACAAGGGTATGGCGATTGTAATCCTCGCTCATAACGAGATAAAGGCTTACAACCCACCCGATGCCGACCCCTACGATAGATACCAAATAAAACTTCATAAGCACGCTGCAACGAAATTGGAAGAATGGGCCGATGTGGTCCTGTTTGCTAATTTCAAGGTGTATGTGAATACGGAGAAGGGCAAGGGTAAAGCCGCGTTATCGGCACCAGAGCGGGTAATACATACCTCAAACTGTCCAGCATGGAAGGCGAAGACCCGGTACAACTTGCCGGAAACATTGGAAATGGATTTCAATAAACTCATGGAGGGAATTAAAAATGGCTGATTTATCAGGAGCGAATTTAGACCCGAACGTGGAAGAAAACACCGGAGGATTTACGGTTGTACCGGAAGGAAAGTATCAGGTCGTCATCGTAGGCGATAGCCTGAAGGACACGAAAGCAGGCACCGGCAAAATCCTGGAACTCAAGGTTCAAATCGTGGACGGCGAACACCGAGGAACAACGGTCATCGACCGGCTTAATATCATCAACCAATCGGATGTTGCTCAGAAGATCGGGCAGGGTCAGTTGAAACGCATCTGTAACCTGTGCGGAGCGGATTACCCGCCGTCAGATACGAGTGGGCTGATTGGTAAGCCCATGCAAGCCACGGTGAAAATCGAAGAGTTCACGAGCAACAACACCGGGAATCTACTTAAGAGCAACAAGATTTCCGGATACAATCCTGTCCCTACTACCCCTGAAGGAACTAAAACAGGATGGTAGATTTATCCAAAGTGCTTGGCCAGGACTCCCCTGGTCAGGCGGTGGAGGCATGGTACGAGGCGAATCAGGAATCGCGCCTCCACCTGGGCCTGTCCGAAATTGGCCATGAATGTCCACGATATTTATGGTATCGACACAATGGATATAAACAACAACCGATTGACGGCAGGACGTTACGCCTGTTTCAGGTAGGGAACAACATCGAGGACCAGGCGATCTTTGATCTGATGAAAGCAGGGTATGCCGTTACTGATAACCAGAAAGAAGTTGTGTTTGACCATAACGGGATCTTCCTAAAAGGCCACATTGACGGGATAATCACCGGGCTTCTGGAATCTAAGAAGCCTCATTTGTGGGAGTGCAAGAGCGCGAATGACAAGAGTTTCAAGAAGCTCCTGAAGTCTGGCTATGAAGAATGGAACTCGGGTTATCGCGCTCAAATCCATGTGTACGCCTTGGGGTTAGGGTTAGACAATATCTGCGTGTGGGTGGAGCATAAAGATACCTCAACAATTTATACCGAACGGATCAAATTAGATAAGGAATACGCTGTGAACATCCTGCAATCAGCGTTTGATGCGATTCAGCAGGAAGCACCACCGGAACGCAAGTGCCCATCTCAATCATGGTACGCTGCAAAGTGGTGCAAGTTTGCTGATGTATGTTGGAATTAACCTCCAAACGGGCAACGGCCCTGGCAGGTCAGAGTTAGCGGGGATAAGCGGATAGAAGCTAAAACGTCAAACAATTTTATATAAGGAGTGAATCAAATGGGTCCGTAGATTAAATCTCGTCTGGTAGCCAAGTTCTATTTCATCACATGCCATAGGATACGATGGTGTTACATCAATAAGCCAAAAAGCTAAAAACTCAAAGGAGATAAGCACAATGGCGAAGAAAGAAGCAGTAAGTTACACGATTAAAGTTATAGGCGAAGCAGAAAGCCCCTTCAGGGGAGCAGTTCCAGAAAGTATTGACAGCCTGATTGAAAAACCATCGAAAAACGTAGCTGATTTGATCTTCAGCGCAGTAAAGGCACAGGTCGAAATGTGTACCCAAGCTGGGGATGTCAAAGGTGCATGGGAAGCTATTAAGAAGTATCAGTCTGAACAGTTCCAGTATTCATGCCCGCTCAATACCTTTAAAAGAGACAAGCAGAACGGCAACCAACCCTACCAGGGTGCCCACACGGTCTTTGGTGCCTTCAGGGATGGTGCGAGGTTCGTGTTCCCCGAGTATTTCTATGAGAAAGGGGCTGTTGGCGGCACCAAACGCCCCTCCAAGACTCACTTGCGAAAGTTCGTGATCATTCGCCCCAATCATATCTTTTTTTATCGCCCCGACCTCGATGGTTCTGTAATTACGGAGCCTGACGAGGTTGAAGGGCAGCAACCTGTGGGGGATGTGAAGGGGTTCGCCAGGTATGAAGTCATTAACGGGCCGTTTCAGTTCCAATTTCAGATGAGCATAAATCCCAGGGGCATGTATGAGAAATTCCTGACCAACCAGGATAAGGTGTTGGATGCTTTGCGTCAGGGGGTAAACCATGGCCTTGGTGCAGGTAGAAGCGCTGGATACGGGATGTGGAAGATTGTAAGTACGGAGATTGTATCGTGATATACGATTGGGCAAGATGTGGTGGAATCCGATTAACACTATGGTATCGTTCAACACCGTGGCGTACCGTGGAATTCAATCCTGTTTATTTGTTTTAGTGTGATCCGATTTCATTCTATCATTTTTGATTAGATTTGATTATTTGTTCAGTTCATTGGCTTATCGTAGCAAATGGTCCTATTCCATTAATTCGTTCCTGTGCTGTTTTGTTCAATCGGTTCCATTGGGGTTTCATCAAATGGATAGTATTTGGTTTCGTGGCTTAGAATTAAATCATATAATGTTGCGTCCGATGCTTCCGTTCCATTTAGATTCATTGGTATTCCATAGAATGGGGTTCATGTTTTCGTTGTTTTGGGTATCGAATGATCCATTACGATGCCATTCGATAAAATGCACATCAAGTTTTATCGCTTAGAATGTTGTTGCTTGGGATCTTTTAACATCGCGTAAATAGGAGAAACAAATGCTTACACAAAATCAAATAATGCTTCACCGATGTAAGCAACTACTCAAGAAAGGGGGAGACATGACAGAATTACAGAGTTTTTTATTAGATACCATGAAGGATGTTCGAGACGGCACTTGCCCAACTGAGACTGCGAAAGCGATTCATCTCACAGGACATCGTGTTGTCATGGACAAGTTTGCTGAGTGTAAAAAGGTTGACCGTGGGATGCAGGATGTTGAAGAAGCCATGGAAGCCATGAGAGATGTTTAACAGTTTAACACGCGGATAAAACTAAAACGTCAAAATCTAAAAGGAGGTTCATTTTTATAGTTTTTGAGTTTTGCAATTAGAGAACTCAGGGTAATCCCGCCTGGGCGGCGAAACGGGAATTATATGTCGGGGCAGCACCGGCACGGACTGAGCAGACCGGACACATGCTCCTTTTAAGTCGGGCGCTGGGTTCGTGATTGTCCCAGCGTCCAAAAGGGAGAGAGGATAATGGGACAAAACTTAAAGTCATGGCAGAAATACACGAAGACGTTATCCAATGAGGATTATCTCTCAGCGTCATCATACATGATCGGAGCCATGTGCCAGGAATTAACACAGAAGCAACTTGGCGCGTGTTTAAAATCCGTTAAAGAAATTATTCGGGAGGGGAAATAATGGGAACAGTGAGCGAAGGGCTGTACTTGCCAGATGATATAAATTGGAAGGCTAGGGCTAACGTGAAGGCCTGGGACATGGCGAACCGTGAAATACCCACCGAGCTTCATGCTAAGAAGAAAGACGGTCCTGCTATTTCGGGCGTAATCTTCGCGGTAATGATGGCGGTGGTGTTGGTGGCTACTTATAAGCTCTATTTCTAATAAATAAACCACCTTGACAAATCCACCGTTAGTCTGCTATAAAGGATACGTCATGAAAGAAATCAATCTAAAATACCAAGTGCCATACCCGGTGAAAAGAATGCAAGTTTTCTTTCATGACAGCCGGGTGTGGCATTTTTATTTTGGAGGGCTGTAATGGGTAAATTTATTGATTTAACTGGGCAGAGGTTTGAAAAGTGGACAGTCATAAAACGTGGTAAAAATTCAAATAGTGGTAGTACTAGGTGGGAATGCGTTTGTGATTGTGGTGAAACAGCATTGGTGGTAGGCAGTAGCCTAAAAGTTGGAAAATCAAAATCATGTGGTTGTTTATACGGAGAACGTGCATCCCATGGTCGAAAGATACATGGAATGTCAAAAACAAAAATGTACAAGAATTGGACCAGCATAAAAACACGATGTAGCAATCAAAAAATAAAAGCGTATAAGAACTATGGCGGAAGGGGCGTAACCGTTTGTCCCAGATGGGAAAATAGCTTCAAGAACTTCTTAGAAGACATGGGGTATCCACCTAAAGGAACAACGATTGACCGCATAGACAACAACAAAGGGTATTCTCCTGAAAATTGTAGATGGGCTACATGGAAAGAGCAAGCCAACAACAGAAGAGCGCATTCGCGTCAAAAATGGTTTACAGCGGAGCATCCTAAGCACCCGTTCACTGTAATGTGTAATAACCAGCATAAGTTTGGAAGAGATTGGGATGTTTGCCCATCGACGGTATCTCAATGTTTATTGGGGAAGGCTTCAAGCTCAAAAGGATGGACATTTTCAGAAATAAGGGGGTGATTCAAATTTGCTACGGAATGGGGTGCCGTTGGGAAAACCACATGGGGGAATGCCGAAAGCCGAGAAACGGTGTTTGCCTGGATGGCTTCGAGACGGAAGAGGAGTATCTTGCCGCCGAGCAAGCAGCCGAGGATAAGGCCGATGATTACGCTGATTTCAAATATGAGCAAATGAATGACAGGGAGATGAAAGGCTATGAGAACCTTTGAGCATTTTCCAAAAGAGAGCCTGTGTAAGGTATGCAAAACCAATGAGGATAGGCCCTGCATCCTGGTCCCTATATCTGGAACAGGGGATGGACGTATATCTGAGGCTACCCCTATCCATGAGGACTGCATTAAGCTCACATGGCAACCTGATTTAGATGTCTTGATACAGAGGTGCTGGCCATGAGCAATTACCCCGAAGGTTATGAAGGCAGCATCGCAGCCCCCAAATCCAATCACCCAGAGAAAGCCAATTTCCGTAGCTGGACGGACTGGGAAGAATGCCAGGAAGCCAGGCTTAGGCGGTGGATAGGAGATGCTCTTTTTGAATATTTGGATAAAATCGACAAAGGAGAAGACGAGTATTGAGCAAACTAATAATAGACGAAATCAAATACCGACAGGAAGCCGATAGCTGCGGTGCCCCCGACATCGATCAGATGATCACCGTCGAGTTCGATAGCGCCGGCGCCGGGTACTTCTACCGGCTGATAACCGATGGGTGGTCTTTTGACGAGGACGCTACCGTGTTCTTTAAGAACTTAGCTGACATCTGCAAGCAGAACGATGGGATTGAGGAGAGCCGATGGATTCCCGAATCATAGTAGAAACAAGCTCAGGTACATTGGACGAATCATACAAAGATGCGGGGACGCCATGCGGAAACACAAAATGCTCCTGGAACGATAAGAAATGGGAGGCTAATTGTGGAGCCGAGTCTCCAGACGGGGACCCGTATATCGCTATTTGTATGAAGTACAAAAGGGAGAAATAATCCCAACCACTAGGAGGTGAGAGATGAACACGGTAATTAGAACCTGTAACCGTTGTAAAGCTGAATATGAGCAAGACATCGGATTCACATATTTAAGGGATGGCGTTTGGACATGTAACAACTGTCTATCAAAATACACACATATCTCAGAAATCATTGATGAAGAAAAAAAGCATGAGGAGCAGAAAAGTGAAAACCTGCAACGAGTGTGAACACATGAGCAGCCTTGAGAACTACTGCCGTCTTGAGAAACGGTATGTCACAACAAAAGGCGTCCCTGGCTGGTGTCCTGTGCAGAAGTTGTCCGACCCGGTGGATAGCATTTACAGGAGGAACATGAAATGATTAGGTGCATTATCTGCGGAAAAGAGTCTTACGTGGACGGAAATGCCGAGTGCTCAGAGTGTGCCCGGTTGCGGGGCTACGATGACATTGAACTTAAACGTAAGATACGAAAGTTGGAGGCTGAAATAGACAATCACACCTATCCCGGCACAACGTCAACCGGGCATAGGGTCAGGCAACACACTGGCCAGCAGTGGAGGGGGTATGAGAGATGAAAACCTTTCGGAGTGACGACATAGACGATGGATTATACACCCTGTTTCCCACTATTCTGATAAGAGTTGACTACAACCTGGTATCCGTTGGTTTTTGGTGGTGGAAGTGGTGCGTTAGGTCGAAATGGAGGAGGTGGGAATGATGATTGACGAAGGACTAGCACTGGACCAGGTAGCAGGGGATTTCGTGGATTGGTTCAATGAGCGCATCCACATCCTGTGCGTACGTCAGGCAAAGAACCATCGTGCTTGTGTACTCATGGTCAATACGCTAAAACAAACGCACTTTGATCATGATATCAAGATGTTGTTTGGTTATGAAAGGGAGTTTTATGAATAACGACAAAAGGCCCCCTCTGTTTGTAGAGAGTTTTGTTCGTTTTGATAACCGTCAGGAGGATGAGGGTGAAATATCTAGGGCAAAAAGTTGATGAGTTTTATGATGGGTACACCTGGGACCACGGTGGCTACGTCATGTGTCCACCGGATACTGCCGACAAGCAGCTTGAGTGCCTGCATTACGAGCCTGTGGATGCGATTGATTGGATGTGCCGGTTCTGTGACGGGGATCATTGCAAAGTTCCGCAGATAGATTCTGTACCCGCAAATGATTACGACCAGTGGGCCGGTTCGTGGGAAATGAAACGTGCCGAAGCAAAAGAGCAATGGAATGATACCAACGAAATAACCCCAACCACCAGGAGGTGAGGGATGAACAGTAAACAGTGGAGAAAGTTTCTAAATGAACATGGGCCAGGTGATGATTCAATGATCTATTCGGTCTTGAAAGATTGGGAGAAATCACTGGAGGATGCGCTGGAACCACCGAAAATATGCAGTTGTGGGAGTAAGAAAATCCCAAAGATATGTGGGCCGGTATATTTAAAGTGCCGAGATTGTGGCGGGGAGTATTCAGGTGCACTCAAGGGAGGTAATGAAGGATGAAAGAATTTACAATACCAGATACCATCTACCTACAATGCCACGATGACGATGGAGACCTATTGTCAGAGGACGATCCAAACATAACGTGGAGTGAGTACGATATGGACGGGCATTACGTTAAGTATGTGCGTGTTAAATAGAGCCAACAGGAGGTGAGGGATGAAATACAGCATTGGAGATATATTAATTGACGAAAATGGTTACCAAGGAGTCGTATGCGTAAAATGGAATAATGGGGATTTGAGTAATCTTGAGAATGATGCCGCTCATCCTAATCTCATTTTGGTTAACCCAGATGACACGTGGAGATCCGTGCGAGAATTGAAAGTTGCACGGCAGAGGCTAGAAGATGATTGAATTTGAAGAAAAGGACTATAGTGAGGATCTAAATCCATGCCCGTTTTGCGGTGAAGACCATGTGAGCCAGGTCTTTAATGGCTCAGACCAATACATTTCATCCTTCTGGGTAATGTGTGGAAACTGCGATGCGGAAGGACCTGTGGATAAAACAGAAGACGGTGCAGTTGAGAAGTGGAATAACAGATGTAAGTATGCGCCAGAAATACCAATTGAGCAAACCTATGGACAGAAAGCAACGGATTGCTGTGGTGTAAAGAACGATGAAGGCGATTACGTTGCGGCTGCAAGAAAAGAGACATTTGAAAAACTTGAACCGTTACGCAAGGCTTTATTTAATATAGCTAGGGATAGTGAAGTAAGTTGTAACACAAAAAATTGCAAACTCTATTCCTCGAAAGCAGAGCAGAACTGTAATGGTATTAACAGTGGTGTTTCTCCATCAATCAATGATTGTCCAAAATATACACCAAAAGATGCACCGGAATACGTCAGGATGAAACACAATATAACCGATATTCAAGAGGAATTCTGTGCTAATCCATGTTGTCCAAATCATAGTATCCCAATGGGTAGGGAGAACCATTATCATAAATGTGAAAGAGATGATTTATCATCAACAGATGATATTATTTATACTCATCCCATAAGAAAAGGAATTTGGTTGTGTGAAAACTGCATCTCAGCTATAGACTTTTTCATAAACCTTAAATAGATGTGTAAAGGAGTTAAATTGTCATTTTATGAAAAGTGATCCGGATGTGAGGGAATGATATGGATTATTGGGGTTTTGATGTTGGCCGTGTTAATTATGATTATCCGCTCAGTCCGTGAGAGGAAACGTTTTTGTGCTGTGTTTGAAAGCGAATGGAAGAGACGACATGGTGAAGAATAAACCCAACCGCCGGAGCAGAGGCGGCGGGGTCACGGCGCAACGGTCAACTGATTGGAGGATGAGATGCATGGCTATGTTATACGATTATGATTACCAATTTGATACTGAACGATCAATAACAAAAACGGAGATAAATAAACAAATGGGGTCGAAACCAGTCAACAGGATGAAACTTAGAAAGTTTATGGGAGGGAACAGGTCGCTAATAGATCCAGTGCATGAAAAAGACTTCCCGTTATTTGAGCATTGCGCTGACGGGATGGTCGCAGTTACAGAGGACCATTTTAACGATACAGTAAAACCTTTGCTTGAATATCATGGAGTGACGTTTTTTGATATAGAGCAATAGGTACCGGAGGATGAGGGATGAAAAATGTATTCCACAAACTATTTAAATGTCCAACATTTTGGAGGATACATCCGTCTTTTACTTGTCCAAAGTGTGGCAGGAAGTACAGATGCTACTGGGATGGAAACGATGTTATTGGTCACGGTATTGATTATTGTGATGCTTGTGCAAAAGTTTTAGAGAATTCCAATGTTATCACATCAGACGGGTTGGAAGAATTTTACATAGAAGACGAATGTACAGGTGGTGTATAAGAAAGTCAATCTAACCTGTAGCCCCGGAGGATGAGGGATGAACACTGTTATTAAATGTTGCAACCATTGCGGATTAACAAGGGATCAGGACAAAGGTGAATTTGGATACCTGGATGATGGTATATGGCAATGCAGACAGCGCTTATCAAAATATACACATATCGTAGAGGTGCTCAATCGGAGGGATGAGGAATGACTAAATTAAAACCATGTCCGTTTTGTGGTGGTAAACATATTCGTATTTGTCGCATTATGGATTTGACTTGTTATCCGGTTAAATATCAAGGGCAATGTTTACATTGCGGTGTTACAGGAGGTTACCTACAAGACACCAGGAAAATAGCAATCAAGTTGTGGAACAAGAGGGTAAGTAAAGGTTTGGATGATTCATTCGCCGCTAGTGGCAAAGCAGACGTGTCTTCGCCTGATTGGTTTAAACAAAAATCCGTTGACGATACTGAGACGGACACAGTACACCGTTTTATAGGAGATTGAAAACAAGGAAAGAATAAAATGGTAGCTGATGACCCAAGATCCCCACCACCTGCGTATTTGCCAGGAGAAAGAA
>Ga0208904_1003016_pt1 | contig 10215 bp, 9 predicted proteins | sample AntAceMetag02UKB_FD_184774 | JGI IMG/M metagenome (GOLD analysis project Ga0208904, IMG submission 184774) | Saline lake microbial communities from Ace Lake, Antarctica - Antarctic Ace Lake Metagenome 02UKB (SPAdes) (version 2) | ecosystem: Environmental > Aquatic > Non-marine Saline and Alkaline... | reverse complement strand
AAGAAAGTCGGGCAAGAACTCTAAAAACCTATTCAGCGATTCGTTTTGTTCCTTCGCTGACTGCTCTGTACGTTGAATATGCAAGATATCTCGCATATCTTTAATTCGCAGTCCTTCATGGGCGAGGCCTTGGATTAATTTAAATTTCGGTATAAAAGAGCAGGGTTCCATCCATTTCAGTCCATTTAGATAATCATCTAAACTAACATAATATTTATCTGTCATCGGAGCTCCTGTCGGCTTTTAGGGTTATGAATTGTTTAAAATTAACAAATTTACCTCTTTGTTGTGTCTCAACTTTTAAAACTTTGGATGCAATTTTTTCTTTTAGGTTCCCTCTAATTATCTTCGGGTGTTTTTCCATTTGAATTTTCCTTGTGTTTATTGTTTAAGATCTTACTACTATTTATAATTTCCAAAACTCCAGATAACGGCTATCTGGGAGCTACTGTACTATTTAACCATAGTTTTTTCTGGCCGAGCAATTCTTCTGGCTCAATCTCTTCTCATTCGTTTTCTATCAAATTGCTTTCTAGCATCTGCTTGTATCTGTTGCTTTCCATATTTCTCCAAGTTTGTGTTGTGTCTATTCTTTACTTCATACATCTATTTATCAGCCTCACTTATCACTTTGGGTTGGAAGTGATATGTCAAATCTTCCATATAATCTTTTATTTACAATACCTTATGTTTATTACTTGACTATTTACTATATTTTAGTTATTAGTTAGCTGTGTTTAAGATAAAAACTGATAACTCAAACCGATAATTTACGGAGATTGAGATGAGTAAAAATCAAGTTCCAACAAGAGCGTTGAAAAAAACCGAAGTAAAGAGACTTGAAACATATATGAGAGGATTGGAGACACAAGCAGGAAAACGAGATTTGGCTATATTTAGAACAGGGATAGACAGCCTGTTGCGAGTTGGTGATTTGCTGGCCCTTAAAACTGATACGATTTTATTTGATGGTGAGGTGAGAAAGTCTTTTCAAGTGATACAGATGAAAATGAAAGCCCCTGTTAAAATAGAGCTGGGAGGTAAGACAATTACGGTGTTGGAGGATTACCTGAAATCCAAAGACGAACAAACTGAATATGTGTTTACTGGTAGGCAATCAAAGAAGACGGGCAAACCAATTACAGGCATTCTTTGGCGAAAGTGCCTAAAACATTATTGTGAAGCTGTGGGGATTGATAGTAAGGAGATTTCAACGCACTCAATACGCAAAACAATTCCAACGCTTTTGGGTAATGCTGGGAATATAAGAGCCGCCCAACAGCTCCTCAATCATAAGAGCCTTCAACACACGATGAAATATATATCTGTGAGTGAGACAGAAGCATTTGACCTGAAAGCCAAATTGGATATTTAGAGAAAGCCCATCAAAAAGGTTCTTTGATTTTTGTTCCATAAATCAAAAACGAAAGTTGGAAAAAAATATGTAAACCCGTTATTTGTTTTTCTTGTAGGCTTCCCACCATTCACTTGCTTGCTTTTGTGCCTCTGCTATTTGCTCTGTTGTCATTATTTTTTCTAACTCATCAAGGACTTTCGTTTCTTCCCCAAGAGCACCAGCGATTGATAAATGTTTGTATGCTTTTGAGTAATCTTTAGGTGTTCCGTCTCCTTCAAGATACATAAAACCAAGGGTGTGTTGTGCTTGATAATCGCCTTGATTAGCTGCTTTAGTATACCACTTTAATGCCTTTGAGGAGTCTTTAGGTACTCCATCTCCATTACCATACATAAAACCAAGGTTGAATTGTGCTTGATAATCGCCTTGATTAGCTGCTTTGGTAAACCACTCTAATGCCTTTGAGGAGTCTTTAGGTACTCCATCTCCATTACCATACATCACACCAAGGCTGTATTGTGCTGAAGAATGACCTTGATTAGCTGCTTTGGCAAACCACTCTAATGCTTTAGAAAAGTCTTTAGGTGTTCCTTGTCCTTTTGAATACGCCACAGCAAGGTTGTATTGTGCTGAAGAATCTCCTTGATTGGCTGCTTTGGTAAACCACTCTAATGTTTCTGAAAAGTCTTTAGGCATTCCATCTCCATTACCACCTTTGTCTGCTAATAATTTACACGAGATTAGAGCTTTTTTGAAATATGGTATAATCGTCATAACATTTTTCACAAAAGTAGTTGTTGCCAACCAAACAAAGGTGGAAAAATTAGAATACATTTTTTCATTTCACCTCTTTGTATAAATAGTAAAAGAATCAATAATTTGTATAGGTTGAAAGAATGAAAATCAATTCCAAAAGTGATTTTCGCAAAGCAGAACCACGACCTACGGGCAAGGGTTTTACATTCTTTTAATATTTCGGTGTATGTCCCATCATTCTTATTAATTCTCTCACTTTTTCAGCTTTTCCTTCTTTGTTTCCAGCTAATTTCAAATATTGGTTAAAATCATCACTCGCTCTTTGATGTTGTCTTAATCGAAAATAGACAACCCCACGGTTGCTGTAGGCTTGAGCATAATTTGGGCTTAACTGTATTGCTTTGGTATAGTCTTCAATCGCTCTTTGATACTGTCTCAAATCATCGTAAGTACTCCCACGGTTGCTGTAGGCTTTAGCATAATTTGGGTCTAACTGTATTGCTTTATCAAAATCTTCAATCGCTCTTTGATACTGCCCCAAATCATCGTAAGTACTCCCACGGTTGCTGTAGGCATAAACAAAATTTGGGTCTAACTGTATTGCTTTATCATAGTCTTCAATCGCTCTTTGATACTGCCCCAAATGACTGTAAGTAATCCCACGATTGAAATAGGCTCCAGCATCATTTGGGTCTAACTGTATTGCTTTATCAAAATCTTCAATCGCTCTTTGATACTGCCACAAATCATCGTAAGTAATCCCACGGTTGCTATAGGCTCCAGCATCATTTGGGTCTAACTGTATTGCTTTATCAAAATCTTCAATCGCTCTTTGATGTAGTCCTGAATTATGGAAGGCAATCCCACGGTTGTTGTAGGCTTTTACCAAACTTGGGTTTAACTGTATTGCTTTTGAGTAATATTCTATCCTTAAGTTATTGTCTCCCGTGTTGAATGCTTTAACAAACCATTCTTCGGCAGTCAAGGATTGAAGAACTTCTTTTACCTCTTGTTTAGTCTTTATACTTTTTTCGTACTGTATTTCGGCAATCCTTTTTTCAAGGTTCTCTAATCTTTCTCTTGTCGCTTCAAGTTCTTTTTTTAAGGATTTATCGTTTATCAATTTCTTTATTCGTTCGTTAAGTATCCCTATATCTACTTCTGCTTTTATTTTTATCTCAACAGCGAACCTTTTATTAATTAGTTTGGGTTCTGTCTCTAATACTTCAAGTTTTACTAATCCAGCTGAATAAGTGATTATTTCATCTCTTACCAATTGATGGTTTAGTACCTGTTTATGGCTTTCTAAATATGTTCCAGCTAACTCAACAGCTTTACGTTTTGCGTCATTAATCGCTAATGTCTTTGCGTCGTCTTCAGTTATACCAGATCCAAGATAGGCAATCCCTGTCGTTGAAATAACCAGAGTTTTATCAACCAGATTAACATCGGCAAAAGAGCTTCCAATAAACAAGAAAATAAAAATTAAGCAAGATAATATTTTTTTCATTTTTTCAACGCTGTAATAACAAAAATATAACCTCCAAAGTCAAATCTGTCCCACTATAAATGAGAGGAGATTAAAAAACCAAATATAGGTGAATACATATAAGGCTTTCATATGAATGTCAAACATATCAAATACTGAAAGCAATTTTCGATGAACAAAACCACAGCCTACGAGCAAGCAGTTCGCTCAAATAAAAAAGAGACGAAGCTGGAATAATCATATTCAATTACATAAAGATAATGTCGTGAAATTTTTAGTGCCATGCCGTAAATATTTTTTTTCAAAGGTGATTTCGAAGATCTGAAGAACCGATTTAAATCTAATTTTGAAGCATGATTGGGCTTGAGTGCTGCAGAGACAGCACTTAAAGACCGATATAGGAAATCGATCTGGAATGTTCAGCACATATCGAAAACGGCATGACATCAGTTCTGTGATGATATTGAGAATAGCAAATAAATTGTATGGTGGGTGGGTTCTGAATGGGGCTTAAAGTGCTCTCAGATGAATTTTAAGACCCCATAGATGGCTGACATGGGTTTGGATAAATAGATCAATGCGTGATTATGGGTAATGGCTTTAAGCTCTTAAAAAGACAATGCAGACCGATTGAAGTGCTTTTTAGTCACTCTTAGTCGAATAACCAAGGGGTTTCAGTGTCATATGTTGGATGATTTGTATCACTAGCCTTACTGTATTCTCTTGTCATCGCTTCAAGAAAAGTCCTTGCTACGTTATTTAGACTAATGCATTCTCTTATCGAAATAAGTCGCAACTGCTCTTTTTGTTCCCGATCCAAGTAGATGCTTAATCTTGTTTTTTCATTTTGTCTTATCGGTTTATCAAAAAATATATCCATAGAAATTCCCTAGATTTAAAAAAAAATTGAGTACCATTTTACTTAGAACTGGAAGAACAGGAGGCATTTCATCTTTTTCGATATCCCTCTGAGGGGTGTGTGAATAAAGATTGAAGCAGTGGTTCAATGACTTGTTCATTTTATAATGGACTTCATGTTTTTTGTAAGTCGGTTCGTTGCGTCATATCTATTTATTAATCTTATCCCTTCCCTCTTTCATAAATTCATCAAATTCAGGGTCGATATCTTTCTCTACAAATGCGGATGCTTCTATATACCCGTTTCTTTCGCTTGCTAGTCGCTTCGATTCACCAGAGATAAATTCAGTACAGACTATTCCATCGAAGTCATTGTGGATTACAGTGTTGCTATCCAGTTCCGTTGTAATCTTCGTGATGTCGTATATAAAACTGCTTTCGATCCCATTAATTAGGTGGGAGGAGACCTTATGCAGAACTTTCGATTTCAGTGTCCCATCTAAATTTCTTTTGATTATTGCTCCGTTCTTATCACTGCTTTGGTCTAGATAGAAGCGTCTCCCCAGACAATTTAATACATATGGTTCCCCCATAGAGGTTTTTGTATTTGTTGGTATATATACATCTCTAAGGAAAAGACACTTTCATATTCAGTAGAGAACACATGGCGATTATAGATATAGTAAATTAACGCTTTTTGTTCAGTATCATAGTCTTTAAACAGTTCATCTTCTTGGTATTAGATAAACTATTTTTGACATAGAAGTTTTTGTCTGATAAATCTCTCATTTATTTACACATATTTGAAAAATATAAGATAAAGGTATGGATGAAAAGACTAATATTTTCAATATTCGTTCTGTTTTTCATTTACGGTTGTTCGACTTCCTATCAACCCGTTAGCTTTACTGGAGGGTTTTCAGAAACTAGACTTGATGAAAATATTTTTAGAGTGACCTTCAAAGGAAATGGTTATACAGGACGAGATAAAGCAGCAGATATGTGTCTATTAAGAAGTGCTGAACTTACCTTGATAAATGGATATTCGCATTTCATCATTGTAGGTTCAAGAGAAGATACTCGTCATAGCACATACACCACTCCAACACGTTCAACTACGAATATAAACGCAACCACTTATGGTAATAAGGTATATGGAACAGCTAATACAACCACTCACGGAGGTCAAACATACCATTTTTCAAAACCTAGTGCGACAAACACAGTGGTTTTATTTAAAGGTAAACCTGAAGTAAATGGAATAGTCTATAATGCAGAATACATTTCTAATTCAATCGGTTCAAAATACGGAATTGATTTAAAAAATTAAAGTCCATACGTTGCTGCCTGTTCTTCGTAATCAAAAGCTTCAAGCACTATCAGTGTTTCGCTTTTCTAGTTGTGATTTTTGCTACTAGATAGTTTTCACAATTAATTCAACATGGTAACTAGATGGAGGCAATATCTACTAGATGAAAAAGAGGTCATCTAGTACCCTCTATCCAAATAACCATAAGCATTAGCCGCTACCCTACTACATGAACTACCAGAAATCTCACTTCTTTATATTTTTTATTCTATTAATACCACTTTTACCCAAAATTAAGAAATCCATCTAGTAGATGTAGTAGGTATGCTGTAAAAGCAATGATACCAAAGCATAGAGGGTACTAGATGACCCCCCTTTTCATCTAGTAGGGTGCTAGTAGTGATAGTTACCCTACAGATATTATTGCGTTTTAGAGGATTTATTCTAGCTAAAACATACCTTCTAAACTGGTTTCACCACTTAATTCCTCAGAAATCCAAGAGGTTTTCTCTCCTTCCTTTGCATCCCAATGTTCTCTGCAGTCTTTTAGAGACGGAAAAACCCAGAAGACTCTTCGATTTACTCCTGAACCCATTTGCTTGCTTAACATATTAGGAATTCGTTTTTTAATTGCAGTAGACAGTTCTCGTTTATCAAGTTTTCCCTGCTTTCTAGCATTCTTCATGTACTCAAGATACGAATGGAATGCAATATCTGAGGGGATTACGTTCTGCTGCTCATATTCAAAAGCAAATCCATCAGAATCGACATTATTTGGAATTCCTCCCTCGTACAGCAACTGAAATAGCCATTTGTCTTCATTAGACCAAGTCAATCGTTTCTGCTCTAAGGTCTCGTCGTTCACAATTCTTTCGTTGATAAAATTATAGTCATCTAAACTTCGACTCTGTAGAAATTGGAATAAAGCTTCTTTACCACCGTTATTCCACTCCTGATCAATAGATTTGAAGTATGGAACGTCGTTTTGATGTTCTGTCGATACCTTTATGACCTGAAATCTTCTGTCCGTTCGTTCGATAGCAACAGCATGATCCTGATTACTGGTAAAAATAAATCGAGAATAATTCGGTCTGCCAGTCTCAACATCCTTCCCCTTACTTTCAATCGGTCTAGTTTTACCGGTGATCATATCCTTCATCAAATTTTGGGTTTTTACATCTCCGCTCCAGACCGCTTCCTCAACACCACACAACAGATTGTATTCCATGTGAGCATTGAAACTCCCAGTCAAGAATTTTGGGTCAGATACTGTATAAAAATGTTCTCCTAGCAAAGATCCGTAGTGCTCAACAAAAAAAGTTTTTCCTGTCCCCTGCTCTTCTGATTTTAGAACCAAAGCAACACCGTTTTTATCTTCTGGAAACTGAACTAAATGGGCCATCCAATTCAGGACATAAGAATACAATTTATTGTCGCAACTGCAGATAACCTTATAGATGAAATCTAACCATAGCTTACAATCTGAATCGGTTACTTTTTTGAGTTTTACCTCATCAATGTTAAAGCCATTCCATAAATTGTAAAACCGACCTGTATCTTTATCAGTCGGGATAAAAACGATTCCATCATGTTTCCTGCGGTCAGAATGATGTAACCAGTAATTACCCAGCCTTTGGAATTTATTGTCTCCGGTGTTGACGGTTCTGTTGCTGTACAACAGCTTAAAATCTTCCTGTGACTGGCACAACAGTTTCGGTTTGCTGCTGTCGCATTGAGAAGATAAGAATGCAATTTTAACCTTTTTACCTACAGGAACCACGAAGTGATTCCGATTCAATTCTGCGATTTGAGTATCAATCGGCTCTATAGGTACTGGTTTGTCAGGGTTTTTTCGTTTATGGGTCTTAATGACTGATGACACCAGTTTATCCACTAATGCGCTTCCCATTGGATCATTTGCTCTGCTGTCCCATTCGATTGCTTTTTCGTGAAGTTGAGACTCACACAGACCTTCGTATATCCATTTTCCCACTAATCTCGTCAAATGATTGTTGTAGCCGTGTTCAGGATGATCCTCAGTAACAGGAACCATACTTGTAGTCTCTCCTGATGGCTTATTGTGTCCTGTATCGGTCTCTGGATGCAGTAAACCTTGAACTTTCTCCCAAATTTCAGGTGTCATTACGGGAAGGTCATCAACCGTCTTAAAGGTATCTGACTGAAGCTCCAGTTGGTATTGGACTCCAGATCCATGTGTCGATCCAGCTGTAACTACATACCCACCTTGTGCTCGGATATCCAATTTAAGATTCGTATCAGCAGAGTTTCGAATATCAATCTCTGGATTAGCGGCGAAATAGAAGTGATAACCCTTTGATGTTTTCACTCTGTATGGGCTATCCGTATTATCTATACACCATTCAACCATTGCAGCGTTATCAGCATCAATCACAACTAGATTCTCGGTGATAATTCCAATATTTGTATTCGGATTCTCGTCCCACCACCGTTCAATCAGTTCTGTATCTGCGGGCTGGGAGCGTAGTGGAATCAATTTGACTCGTGGGGTCTTACACCAACTTTCACGGATTTCCTGCTCATTCTTATCGCTATATTTCTTATGAAACCAGTCAGGTATTGTTTCTTCAAATCCACCGAGTGGGATAATATTAAATCCCTGATGATGAAGTTCAATCGCAATTTCCTTAAGGTTTCCATTTTGATAAATACTAATGTCAGTAGTATTGGTATTGCTTGTTAAATTGGTATTCTCCATTTAGAGTTCTCCAAAAGTAAGGCATTCTCAGTGCTTCCACAACGGCACCTGCCTCGTTGTTTTTTTAAGTTCAGTGGATTTTTGAAGGGATTATTAAACTAATCCCTTTCAGACCAATTGAGGCCTGTACTTCGCAATTTCTCTGTCTTCCTGTAATTGGTTTCAACAATCGAGAATCTTCGGTTTATTAAATGTTTTCAATGCTGCATGTAAGTGACTGTATTCCCGCAGTCACCTATTTTTACCTCTCATTTACTCCACTCCCTCATCATTTACTGATTTCTTCAAGTAATGGATGATCTGTTTGTTAATGCTTCTCGACTCATTCTCAGCTACGGCTTTCAGCTCCTCGTACAATTTAAAATCTTTCATTCGAACTAGTATGTTCTTGCTGGTGCTCGTTGTTTGCGGTTCCATAAATCTCCTGTTATGAATGTTTTTTGTTATTGTTATACTTATTTATAATATTACAAATTTGTGATATCAGAATGTATAAGATTGTGTGCTATTAGCGTTCTATCAGGTTATCGAAGGGGTACTTAAGGGATATGGACTAAACTTTATGAACGTTCAGACCCCATACAACCATTTTTAGAAAATGGCTTTAAGGCGGCTGATGGAAATCATTTAGGGGAATTTGGCTTCGGGCGACAGTCCTATTTGAAAATATCTTCTAACAGTGGGAATGGCCGGGCATAGTTCCGCTAATTTTATTATTGGAGGATGAAATGAAATTGATCACTGAAGAATTTGAGGAGCTGTTTACTGATTATCCGCTGTACTCACAGGAACATGAGGATGATCTGAAAGTGATTGCTAAGTTGTTATTTGTAAAAACGGTCTAAAGTGGTGAAGGTATACGCAATAAAATATGTATTGATGTTCATTATTCGAATTCTATTTTTATATTTTTTGGATTAAACCTTGGCCATCTAAAATCTACCGTTGAAACATCTTTCAGACTAATTCCCTCTGGTAAATATATTTTTATTTCATCAAATGTAGGGTATGATACAAATGAAAACTTTTTAAAATCTTTCAGTTCATCTGACTTAATTGGTCCTGAAAAAGAAATTAGAGTGCTTTTTCCCCCACTAGTCTTTATTTGAATTGCACTTGATGGAGTTTTGTAAAAGTAAAATTCGCCCTTTTTACCCTTATAATAATAGATTGAGCAAATCCGAAAGAATGGATTATCCTCAAAAGTGAAATGCCCCATCTTAACTTCATACTTGTCATCATTAAGATAATAGTAAAATGAATATTCAGCACTTAATAATACCTTAATAGTTGGATAAGTTCTTAGATTCTCTGCTTGGTATTGTTTTATAACCAAGTCAATGTCTTGTAGTTTTTTATATAACTTCTTTTTTAATTGACTTTCTCCTTCTTTGTTTTTTTTACCAACGAAATATCCTTTTGCGTTAGGAACATCACTTAAATCATATAATTTTCTAACGTTATTCATAAATAAAATTGCATAATCAGTTAACAATATGCTTAGCTTTTTTTCATATTGCTTCCTGACTTCCAATTCCCGATTAATTTTTTGGCTAGTTGTGAGAACCTTACTTAATTTATTTATGGTGTATGAAATTTCATCCGCAATCTCAATAGTTTCAAAACTGCCTTTTTTAACTTTTCTTAACGCATCTTGTTGTTTTTGAATAATTGAAATTAGCTTTTTTATGGTTATTTTTGATGTGGTC
>Ga0208904_1003014_pt1 | contig 10226 bp, 21 predicted proteins | sample AntAceMetag02UKB_FD_184774 | JGI IMG/M metagenome (GOLD analysis project Ga0208904, IMG submission 184774) | Saline lake microbial communities from Ace Lake, Antarctica - Antarctic Ace Lake Metagenome 02UKB (SPAdes) (version 2) | ecosystem: Environmental > Aquatic > Non-marine Saline and... | reverse complement strand
AGAAATATACTCTCAAAGGGTATGTATGGCTCTTTTAAAAGCATACAAAGGGATGAGATAATTCCATTAGAGGTATTTATATGATTACTTCTAAGAATCCCACTAACTTTAGTGGTGGGAGTATCAAATGAAGCTCTGGATTATTTTGTTAGTGATTGGATGCAGTTTAATGGGTGGTCTGGCTCAGGTGTTTTTAAAGAAAGGTATGGATGGATTCATATTCAGTTTGTTAGACTTAATCAAGAACTATTATTTGATTGCAGGAGTCGTATTATATGGATTAGCTTTTGTCCTTTATACTTTTGCACTGAAATATGAGAATGTGAGCATGATATATGGTTTAATCGCTCTGTCGTATGTATGGGTGATGATTTTGGCAGGATTGGTACTTAAAGAGCCTGTCACAATTAAACAGGTCATAGGGGCGTTTGTGGTCGTTTCAGGCGTGTATTTGATAGCAGGGAGATGATGGAAAAATGACAAATAAAAAAGAAGAAAGAAAAGAAGAAGTATCTATAAGTTTTCTTATTAGGATATTCATTTTCACAGTAATAATTGTAATATATATAACATGGTGTTTTTGGAATTATAAATGTTAAAAGAGGCAGAAAACTAAATGAGGATTGATAAACATGAAAAATAAAAAAGGACAACAGGCTATGGAGTTTCTCATGACTTACGGATGGGCAATAATAGTTGTTTTAGGAGCAATCGGAGCATTAGCATATTTTGGAGTATTATCTCCTGAGAATTTGATACCATGTATTGCAGAAAGCGATAGATGTGGTTGCATAATTTGGGAATGTTCTTATCCAGACCCTTTCCCATATTGGGGAAATAGTTCAATCAAAACTTTCAATACAAAAGATTTCGAATTAGATGATTGTCCTAATCTCAGTCCAGAATTATGTAATGAAGATAAATCTGAATGTCTGAGGACAGAATTAGTAAATAAGACTTGTCATGCTTTTGAATTTATAAGAAAATCAGATATAAAAGAGGCAGAAAAACTAAGCGAGGTAGAACCAAAATGAAAGAACAAAAATTAGAATTGTTGTTAAAAGATGTTAGACCACAGACAGAAGTAAGACAGTATGCTGACACGATTGATGTCATGGCTGATGGATATGTGGATATGGATTGTCGGCATACACAGTCAAACTATGATTGTATTAATTGTAGTGCAGAGATGAGATTCCATAACGATATGAAGATGAAATTTCATGGCGACATGATGGAAAACAATTTTGACAGACCATTACTACCAGAACCTATAAATGATAGATATTTTCCAACAAGTAATGGTTATGGAATAATGCACAAAATGAATGATTTTGATGAATCAGGAGATTTCCATGATACATATTCAGTTGATAGATATGATAAACATTATGATTCTCATTCAACATTTAGAAAAAAATCAGGGAAAAGTATATTATTAAATCATCATCAAGATATTGACGATTGGGATTAAAATGGAAAAACTAAAACTTTTAGGAATTGAGAAAAGTAATGGAAGATTAAGATACTCTTTTGGTAAAAGGAAATCTTTTATTCCCCTTTTTTCTAATTTTTTATTACATTGTGGATTTACTGATATTGAAATATTAGAACATATTGATATTTTTGAAGAAAGATTATATATGAAAAGTTTTGATAATTCAAAACATAATATTGATTTATTTATTTTAGAAGATAAGATTATTCTATTAATCAGAACATCTGAAAAAGATTTTGTTCAAAAAGAGATAGAAAATATGGTCAGCGAATAAAATGGCAAAATATATGATATTTCAACGATTGGATGATGAATTTAGAATCATCTGTAAAAGTTGTGGCTCTGAAGATATTGACTTGTCTGCTCAAGACTGTAAAGATTGTGGGATTATGATTAACGCTGAATGTAATAAATGTGGAAATGAATTTAATCATCATGATTTCAAAAAAATTGAAGATGATGATGGAGAAGTTGAAGATAATGTTCCCTGAACCTATGGAATCAAAATATATATTTCATGCTAAAGATAGTTGGAATAGAATATGTCAAGACCGAGATAAGGATATCAATCATGTTGATGCTTTTTATATCATCAGAACATTGACAGCCAATATGAAGATTGAATCGCATTATCTTCAGATGAACTATTATCATGAGTTCTTTGGTCATGGCGGGTTTGTGGAACATTCACAAATAGGTCAGAGAATGCAGGATTATGAAAATGAACTTGATTGTATAGAATCAGGGTCTAAACAAATCAAAAGAGGAACTAAACAATATGATAACTATACAGTTCTGTTAAACGAATATGATAATTACTGTTGTAAAACATTTAATATCTTTGAGGGATACGCATACTGGCTCGAACATTATATTACAAAAGAAAATGGACTCAGTGAAATGTCTGATATCAAGAAAAGATTTTTAGAGCCAAATATTTTAGAACTGATTGTAAGATTTGATAAATTTGTCAAAGATGAAAATGTTGATAAATTAATTGATGTGTTGTTCAATGCGAGAGGATGATTGAGATGGAATTTATTTTTGAAGTTCATGTAAATGATAAATTACAAATAATTAGTAAAGATACAATAGATAGATTAAGAAAAATGATGTTAACATTTGAAACTATGGTGAATACTACATTACCTGAACAAAGAGTTCATCTTACAGAAAAAAGTTGATTTGTTAATAATCAGATGTGATAAAAGAATCTATGGAAATAGATTATGGTGAAATTGAATAAAAGGGAAATAATCAAGATGAAACTAACCAAAAGAGAAGAAATAATAATGCAAGAAGCATTTATGACAGGTAGAATTTATACAAAGATGGGAGAAAAAGAATCTCCTATTTGTATTCAAGATAAATTAAAAGAAAATTGCATTAAAGCAATAAAAATAAAAAGCGAATAACTGGATGTGATGAAAAAATGATTGAAACAAGAAATGAAAATACTCCTATAAAAATTGAGGGATGGCTTTGTCCAATTTGTTTAAGAGCATATTTAGAGTTAGAATTTGAAAATAGTTATGATAAAGCATCAGATTGTTGTAAACAATCGGAAAATAATCAGGAGTGATGAGAATGGGATTAAAAGAAATAGGAACAATTAGGATGAATACTAATGGATTAAGAAAATTAGCAAATTCAATGGATATGATTTATGGAGATAAAGTTGTAATAATGCCTGTATGGGAAGATAAAGAAAAAGGATTATTATTTTTTCAATTAGAAAATAATACTGGAGAAATATTTTTAGTTGAAAAGTAAACAATTGGAAGTGAGAAATATGTATTTAAAATATGGAATAAAGAATAATAAAAATGTTATTTTTGCCAGATTTGAATTTAAATCAGATAGAGAAAGTTATTTTGATTTAATTAACTTTGCTGGGAATTCCCTTTCCGAAAGGTGAGGGATGAAAAGCAAAACATTATATAGTTGATTGGTTTTCCATTCAACTATGACTTACAAATTAGATAAAGGAAGCCACTCAGTATTTTCATTACAATATCATTTCGTGCAGTGTATAAAATATAGAAAAAAGGTATTAGTGAATCAATCTTTGATAGATTTACTGAAACAAAAAATCAAAGAAATTAGTTTGACATTTGATGTTGAGGTTTTGAATATAGAATGTGATAAAGACCATTTTCACATGATATTCAAGACAAAACCAAAAATTGAAATTACTAAATATATCAATTCATTCAAGACAATAACCTCTCGAGAAATTCAACGGAATTTCCCTGAGATAAAAAAACAATTATGGAATCATAAATTTTGGTCGCCATCATATTTTTTAGCGACCACTGGTCAGGTAACTCTTGACCAATTGAAACAATATGTTGAGAATCAAGGAAAATGATAACACATAAATTTAGATTATATCCAAATAAGAAAATTGAATCATTATTACTTGAAAAGTTAAACATTTGTAGAACTGCTTACAATTTTTTCTTAGGAGAATTGAATAAACAGAAAGTTATTGATAAATCTTTGATTCAGGGAGTTATACCTGATATGAAAATTTGTGATGATAAATATAAACAAGTTCATTCTAAATCATTACAATATGAAGTTTATAAATTATTTTCAAATTTATCAGGTTTATCTGCTTCAAAGAAAAAAGGAAGAAAAGTTGGCAGTCTAAGATTCAAAGGAAAAGGTGTTTTCAAGACATTCACTTATAATCAGACTGGATATAAAATAGATTGGTGTGATAAAAGAAATCAATTATTATGGTTATCAAAGATTGGCACAATACCTATTCGTTGTCATAGAAAAGTTATTGGGATTATCAAACAGATAACTATCAAACGATTTCAATCAGGAAAATGGTATGCTTTTGTTATTGAAGATGGTTACAAACAAACAAAACCTGTTAATGATAAAGTCATAGGAATAGATTTAGGTTGTGATAACATAATATTTGATAGTGATAACAATTCTATAAAGAATCCTCGAATTCTAAAAAAGAAAGAAAAAAAGTTGAAACATTTTCAGAGATTGATGAGTAAGAAACAAAAAGGAAGTAATAATAGAAATCGTTTCAGGGTAAATCTTTCACGAGTTTATGAATCTTTGACAAATTCAAGAAATGATTTTACTCATAAAATTAGTAGATATTATGCAAACAATTATGGTGTTGTTGCATTTGAAGATATGAATATTTCAAATTTGAATAAAGGTAATAGATTAGCAAAATCTTTATATGATGCTGTGATAGGTAAAATCAGACAATACACAACTTATAAGGTTGAAAGCACTGGTGGGCAGGTTGTATTGGTTGATTCTCGTGGCACAACTCAAAGATGTAGTCAATGTGGAACAATAGTAAAAAAAGAATTAAGGGATAGAGAACATAACTGCACATTTTGTGGTTTTGTTGCTACTCGAGATTATAATTCTGCATTAGAAATAAAACGATTATGCTTACAAAAGATAGGGCAGGGATTGTCCGAATCTATAAAGCATTTGGAGATGGGAGCTCTACTCAGTAATGAGCAACTACTATCAATGAAGAATGAAGCCACTTCCTCAACATCAGGTGTTTCCTGATGATAGGTGGTGGTAGTTCACAACCTGAACAGAGGGGAATAGTAAGAGGGATTGTAAAAGCAACTTTACAAATTATTAGGAGATGAGAGAAAAAGAAACATTTAAATAGTTAATATACATTTCCTTAAATTACAAAAGTTGGTTAGTCTAACTTTGAGTAAAGTATTAGGTGAGTTGAAGATGGAAAATGAATATTTGGAAAAATTCTTAAATGTATTATGTCAATTAAAATATTGGCATAGAGAAACAAAAAAAGAAATAACTCTATTAGGGAAAATTCTTAAAATTGAAAATGAATTCATTTCTTTTATGGTTTATGAAAAGTTTACTGATTTTATGGAATTTGATATTGATAAATCAGGAGAATTGGAAATAGATTCTTTCACTTATCAAAATGAAAAATTCATTGTTACTGGTTTGAAAAAAATCTTTAAGAATGATTTGAGAGAAATCCAATTATTTATATTTCATCCAAAAAAAGATAAAGGGAGTTATAAATGAAAATAAGTGAAATAATTAAAAATGAGATATATGCTGATACTATCAAAACTGATTTTATTCATATAATCAATCAAGAAATTGATATTATTGGATTTACATTGATGAATGGAGATGAAAATGATTATCTTGTAATCAAAGCCAAACACAAAAATAAAATTATTTCATTTGCTACTGGTGGAGATATAATCATGCAAAAATTAACAAAAGTTTGTGAGCATTTTAAATTAACATTTCCTAAAACTCATGACCAAATAATATTACCTGAACAGATTAAATGTATGATAGTCAAGTTGACGAGTAAAAACAATCGTTCATATTATGATTTATCAGATTATTAAGATTAAGTTCTTTATTGTTCGGTCATTTTCCCCCCTTTAAAATAGAGGGGGGTTTTTTTATTTATTAAAATAAATCATTAGGAGTTGAGAGAGAATGTTAAACAAACAAAAAGGACAAATGTATGGATTCGTAACTCATACATGGAATCCAATAAAAGGAATATGTAGTCATGATTGTATTTATTGTTTTATGAAAAGATTTGGAAATCTGTCACCCTTAAGATTAGTTGGAAAAGAATTGAATGATGATTTAGGTTCAGGCAATTATATTTTTGTAGGAAGTTCAACAGATATGTTTGCTTTTGATGTTCAAAAAGATTGGATTGATAAAGTGTTATGTGTTTGTCGTTCAAGAGAATATATGATGAATAAATATCTTTTCCAGACAAAGAATCCAGCAAGATTTTTAGAATTTATGGAAGATATGCCGAAAGATACAATTTTAGGTGTGACTATCGAATCAAATATAAATCATTTTTCTAAAGCGCCATCAATAAAACAGAGAGTGAAAGCTATCGAAAGAATAAAAAAAGAATATAATTTTCCAATAATGATAACAATCGAACCGATTATAGATTTTGATTTTCTTTCTTTTGTCAATTTAATAAGAAGATGTAAACCAAAGTTTGTAAATATTGGAGCAGATAGTAAAGGACATAATTTACCTGAACCATCAGGAGCAAAGATTGAAGCATTAATAAACGAATTACGAAAATTTACAGAAGTCAGAATAAAAGATAATTTGTCGAGGATATATAAAAATGGAAAACAATAATCTAACACCTGATTTTCCAGTTCCGCAACTGGAAGAATTGAAGAAAGTATGGTATAACACTGACTCTGTTGCTTATGAGATAATCAAAGCAATCAAAGGCAGGGAATCAGTCTTGATAGCGAGTCACCGCAAACTCACGCATAGATGTTTGAAGATTAATGCTGTTAGGTTCATGTTAAAGAATTTCCTGAGATACAAGTTCTATGAACCAGACCACTATTATAACTTTTATTATAGCATATCTCATTATCCAAATCTACCAATGTTCAGTTTCAAATGGGAAGAAAAGAGGGAACAGCAGGATAAGTTTCTTTTAGATTATAAAGATTATATCACTGGCTACGATTTATTTCTTGATTTCGATAATGAAGAAGATTTGAAACTTGCTTATTCATCTACTTATAGAGTGAAGTCTTATTTTGATAAATTCAATATAATGTATCATATAAAATTCTCAGGGAAAAAAGGATTTCATATAATCATTGAATATAAAGATATGCCTGACTCAATCAAGAAACTTTCGTGGGAAGATACAGAAGATTTGTTCAAATATTTTGCGTATGAGTTGAAAGAAACTTATGTTGCTCCTGATTTGGATATCAGTATCTTTGATTTAAGACGGATTTGTAAGACTCCTTATTCAATGGTGTATCCTTATTATTATATTGCATATCCTTTATCAGACGAGCAGTTTAATAATTTTGTGTTAGCTGATTATCATCTGACGAATCTCATAAACAAGACTCCTGAGATACGAAACAGGGGTCTTTTAACAAGAGATGGTAAAACTGAGAATCTCATAACGCTGATGTATAATTTAGCAGAACAATGTAAACTGAGATATAAGGATGAAACTCAATGTGAGTTTCTTAATTGTCTTAAAAAAAACAATATTTAAATAGTTGTTTGATATACTAATCTCATTATGGTAAAAATCTCAAAAGAAACTGAAGATAAGTTGAAACAGATTTTGCCTGAATCTCATGCACTTGATGTTGATAGACAGCAGACAGTCATGAATCCAGATAATGTTCTTGACCCATCTAACCCTGATGATATCAAGAAATGGGCTGACAATACTTCTCATAGAGATTTGAAAGGTTTTGATACAAAAGATGCAAAAGAAAAGACACAGGCTCAGGTTCTTAAAGCTGTTCACAATACTAATTATATTGAGCAGGATGTTGATAGATTTACTGACCCACGAACTGTTGCAGGAGCATTATTGGATAAAGCAAAACATAAGATAAATGATTATGCTTCTATGAAAAAGGTTGTTGAGGATGAATGGAGTAAGGATGATTCTTTGAAGAATTTTGTTGACGGAAATAATTATAATCTAACAAAACGAGATTTAGATGCGTTATTCAGTTCTTCGTTAATGCAGGATGCAATCAATAATAATACAAAGCCTGTCATGGTGAACTATCTCATGAAAAGGTTCGGTGTAGAGCCTGTGAGGGCTTCCAGAGTGCTGAATCATCTTGACCCACAGACAAGACGAAAGCTTTATAGTCAGGCTCAGAGGTCAAAACTGCCACGAATCCGAGTTCCGCAACTGCGACAGCCTCGTAAGAATGCACGAAAAGGGGTAGTTTCTAAGACAAGATGGAGTCAGCAAGAGCTTAATATCATCAAATCAAATAAGGAGCTTTCTCCTGATAAGGTCTTTGATTTGTTTAGGCGTAATACTTCATACAAGAGGTCTTATTCAGCAGTTCGGAATAGATTGTATAGGATTCGTGGAGAATAAAAATGAAGTCTGATTAAGGATAGTTTAATTGATATTGATTAAAGGTTTTAAGCAGAGATATCATGACGAGCAGAAATGTGATGAATTACTTATGATACAAAACCTGCGAGGATAAATAAGATTAAGGTGAAACGGGGTGAGAAATCCCCTCGACTCGTTAATTCAAATTATGGAGAATAGGAAAATGGGTGAATCAAGACGAGGATATTCAACAATGAAACTGCTCGGTGTTGAGGGGAAATTAATTGATATAATTCCCACGACAAAAGGTTTGAAACTCACTGAGGTATATAATAAGAAATTTGAATATTTATTTACTCTTATTTTTGTTTATCATAAAGGAAAAAACCAGTTTGTTATGGTGAATTTAGATAAAGATTATCAAGTAAGTAAAATGTGTATTGATGAAGCCTTTGAACTTACTGAAAAATATTGGAGCAAGAATTAAGCATGAAGAAAAAGAGGAGTTCTAAGATTTGTAAATGTGGAGATTTCACAACAAATTGGAATGGTGTCTGTGATATCTGCGTCACACTTGATAAAGCAGACAGACATGACAGGATTGAAGAAGATGAGGAAGAAGAATGAGCAACCCTGAACCTTTTAATATGGATGTTCCTTATGAAAATCAAGATATGGAATTGATTAGACAGTTAGCGAATAAGAAAGTCAAGTCTGCTGTTGAATATTTAATATTTGAATTAAAAAGAAGTTTAGATGGTATTGACGGGCAAATAACTAAACCAATTATCAATGCGTTTGATGTGGAAGAATGTCAAGAAGATAAGACAGGATTGAAGAAGATGAGGAAGAAGAATGAAACCAGAACCAATGAAAAGAGAATAAGATTCAAGTCAAAGCCTGAGAATTTTGCCAAAGAAGAAAAAGGATTGAAATCAAATACTATCAGGTTTACTGATGATTGGACTGATGAAAGATGGAATAAGTTTCATAAAGCAACTATTGTAACTATTCAAAGAACAACAGATAATAAATTATTTCATAGACCAATAAAAGATAAAACTATTTATGGGAATATTGCTATAATATCATGGTAAACAACAGGCTGATTGAAAATGTGCAAAAAAACAAATTATAAAATACCAAATCCTCGAATAGATAAATGTATGAAAGGTATTATTAATTTTTTAAATGATAGAGATTATAAAACTGTTGCTTCATGCTGTGGTCATGATAAATATCCAATGACAATAATTGTTGAATATGTTCATAATGGAATTAAAGTTTATAGGGAGATATTGAGTAATAAGATAATTAATCGAAAAAGGAATTTTTACAAGAGAGATAATGAGGGATATTATTATATTCTTGAAATAAAATAATCTCATAAAATTAATAATGGTAATCCAAAGACAAGCATATAAAATAATTATGTCAAAAGAATGGGAAGAAAGAATTAGAAATAGTAAATGTCCTGTCTGTGGTAAACATAAAGACTTCTGGAGTAGAAGAAAAGATTGGACTTGTTGCTCAACAAATTGCACAGATGAATATCAGAGAGAAGTCATATATGGTTGGGGTCAATTAAGAGAAAAAGTATTCATGAGGGATAATTATTTATGTGTTAAATGTAAGAAAAAAGGCAATCCAAATGATGTTGTTGGTTTTCAAAATAATGATAAGGGATTAGTTGCAGACCATATCATTCCAATAGCATTAGGCGGTGAACAATGGAACATTAATAATATTCAAACATTGTGTATTAATTGTGATAAATCAAAAACAAAGATTGACCATAAGAATATTGGGGTTTTGAGAAAGAAAGAAAAATTACAA
>Ga0208904_1003013_pt1 | contig 10226 bp, 7 predicted proteins | sample AntAceMetag02UKB_FD_184774 | JGI IMG/M metagenome (GOLD analysis project Ga0208904, IMG submission 184774) | Saline lake microbial communities from Ace Lake, Antarctica - Antarctic Ace Lake Metagenome 02UKB (SPAdes) (version 2) | ecosystem: Environmental > Aquatic > Non-marine Saline and Alkaline... | reverse complement strand
CTCTTTTACATATTCTTTAATAAATTGGAGGGTTTGTTCTTCAGCCTCTTCTTCAGATATTTTCGAATTAAAAACACGTTTAATCAAGCCTGAATTTCCGTGGTGTTCCTGATTCCACGCATTCATATTTTCCAGAAGTTCTTTATCCTGAAAAACCGCAAGCTCTGGTCCAATAGCCACCAGTTTTAAATCAATATCTGTGATGACTGTTGATACTTCCAGAATCCTGTCGACTTCTGAATCCAAACCTGTCATCTCCAAATCCATCCACACGAGAAATGAACCCTTAAACATAGGCTATCCTTAACTACTTTTTTCGTTTTGAGTAGGTGCTCTTGACTACATAAATTTACTAGATACAGATTTAAACCCATATCATCAACTAATATTCAGTCTGTCTACCGAGCTTTATCAGTATTCTATTGCCAGATTGCGTCACTGATTCTCATTCCTCCACACTTGTTTATGTAACTCATTGATTGTCATTTCGATCAAAATGAGTAATCTTTAATGAAACCATCTGATTAATTGAACAGAACGCTTTCCACCATGTCTCCCCTCTCTTAAAAAGAGGAGTTCAGTGAAAGCTCGCTGGAACTTTTAATGTGGAGGAAACCTTATCAAGGATCGGGTTTTTCAGAGTAACCAAAACTTCTTGTCGAACATTCTGGGACAACAATCAATAAAAACAGTTACAATAAGTGCCATTAATCAAATAGCAGAAGAAGAATGATCATACTATATTTAAAAGCAATTTTGATTGCAGTAGTTGAAGGATTGACCGAATTTATTCCCGTGTCTTCAACGGGTCACATGATTCTGATAGGAAATTTCATTCAATTTACGGGTGAAAATGCGGCCACATTCGAGATTTTTATCCAGGCCGGCGCCATTCTTGCGGTTGTCATGATTTACTGGAGTACATTCTCAAGTTTTATTCCAGCAAAATTAACGCCCCGACATTTTTTTAATTCCATTTTCAAAGGGGAATCAAATCCAACCGGGCTCCATATCCTACTGTCCATCACCCCCATCATGATCATCGGATTTTTGCTTTACAACGTCATTAAGACACACCTGTTCAGCCCCATAACGGTTTCCATTGGTTTGATCGTTGGAGGCCTTTTTATGCTCGTAGTTGAATTTCTGCCTCTCAAACAAACCATCACCCGTATGGAGGACATCAGCTATCGACAATCATTCCTGATCGGACTCGGTCAATGCCTTGCAGTCTGGCCGGGGATGTCCCGGTCCGGTTCAACCATGATAACCGGTTTACTGCTTGGCATTAAACACAAACCAATTGCAGATTTTTCTTTTATCATTGCCGTCCCTGTTATGTTTGCAGCTGTTATTTTTGATATACTCAAATCTTTATCGTTCCTGGAGATTGCTGATATCGGGTATTTTGGAATTGGTTTTATAGTCGCATTCTTTGTGGCTTGGGCCTCGATCAAATGGTTTTTAAACATTCTAACAAGGGTGCGCTTAGTACCATTTGGAGTCTATCGCATAATTCTAGGGTGTATTTCATTATGGATTTTTTTGGCGTAACTCAATAATATAATATGAAGAATCCAATTATTTTTTTCATTTTGTCGAATTTTTTCATTATTTGCATTAAATTTGAATAATTTTATTGATAAGATAAACGGAAGTGAAAAAAATCATTTCTTGTTGATTCCTGAAAGAATAGCTAAATTATTGAATTAAATAGTTAACTGAGCATTTCATCAATGTTTGACGGGGAAGGCTCAGCAGTTTTTAACACTTTAGAGGGGTTTATCAATGAAACACTTGATTCTGATAATTTCAATCCTGGCTTTTTTTCAAGGCACACTCTGGGCACAAGAAATGTGTTCTGGAACATCATGCATGCCAAAAGAAGTGAAAAGCGAATGTACAACGATGCAAAGCAACGGTTGTATTGACTGGAGTAATGGAGTTGTCTATGCAACCGGCATGGGTGTCCCGAATCCGAATTTCAAGACACAGGCACAAAAGACCTATTCAGCATATGAAGCCGCGAAAGTAGTAGCCATGCGCAACCTGTTGCAAATGGTTGAAGATATTAACATATCCTCCACAAGAACGGTTAAAGCCGGTATGCTGGAAAGTGACACTATTAATACGCAAATCAATGGCAGAATCCGACATGTGGTCGAGGCCGGCAAGCCTAAAACTATGTCGGATGGGTCCATCTGGGTCACGATGAAAATGTATCTCCGCGATATTGTATCGATTTTGGTAAACAATGAGCAATTTGACCGCGGGGGCGCAAACATGGGGCAGAAACCCGCGATAGTAAAACCTGCTGAAAAAGTGGACAAAAAAAAAGGTGTCACATATGGCGGGAAAGTTGGGACTGTTTACACAGGCCTGATAATCGATGCACGTGGAACCGGTATTGCACCAGCAATGTCTCCAAAAATATATAACGCTGAAGGGAAAGAAATTTATGGATCAGCAGACGTGGAAAGGGATTTTGTCCTTCAGCACGGTATCGTTGGATATGTGAAAGACATTGAGAAGTCAACACAACATCAACGTGTCAAGGGCAATCCACTCATCATCAAAGCAACCGGTAGTGAAAAATCAACCAATTTGTCCATTTCGAACGAAGACGCAGCATTGCTGGAAAAGTTGGAAGCAACACAGACTTTTCTACGTGAAGCAAGAGTTCTCATCATCATCGGATAAACCGATCAGGAACAAAAACTGCCGAGTGCATCTAGACCCATGCACGGGTGAATTCAAACATGGAGCTGGCAATGAAGAAAAAGCAGATAAGAAGCAGGGGAATGATTTTCAGCATATTCATCGTGCTGACATTGATGATTATGTCGTGTGGGGGTGCCCCCGCTAAAAAGCGGAGTCAAACAGGACATATGGATACCCCATCCTTTCACGTACAGAGAGGGGATGATGCCTTAATGAAATCTCAATATGAACCTGCCCGATCAGCTTACAAAAAGGCATTAAGTCTTGAGAGCAACTATTCACCAGCCCTCAGCGGGCTCGCTGCTGCAACAGCTTATGAAGCTTCAAGGCCTGGGGTTTCTGAGCAAACTAAAAGACAGGTTTTACAGGAGGCGACTTCTCAAATCGATCAGGCATTAGACAGCGCAAGTTCAACTGCCAGTCGAGCCAGGGCTCATAGTTTCGCTATGCAGGTCTATCTTTCCCTGCAGCTGCCTAAAGAGGAGTGGTATGAAAACGTCAAAGATCATTTCGATGAAGCACAGGATTTGGCACCAAACAGTCCCGCGCCAATTTTCTATATGGCTATGGCAGAAGCTGCGGGGTACAACTATGATCAGGCAGCGCAATTGCTCCAAAAGGTTCTGGGTCAAGGCGGAAAATTTGAGGCCCGGGCGAACAAGGAGTTGAAACGGATTCAGCGGATTCAGCGAGCACTTCCGAGCAGTGAATTTGGTAAGCGGATCGCCAATGTAGAAAAAATTACACGGGCGGATGTCGCAGGCCTCTTTATTGTTGAGTTGAAACTGGACAGGCTTTATCGAGATCAGAAAAAGAAAGCGAGTAGTGGCTATCAGGTTCCCAAATCACAACGCAAAATGAAAATGGATCCACTGAAAAAATACCCGGATGCGGTAGATATCAGCGGACATCCATTGGAATCTGTTATCAAAGAAGTAATGTCTCTGGGGATCAAGGGATTAAGCGCAGACCCGTCACATAAGTTTTATCCGGATCAGGAGTTCAAACGTGCGGAATTTGCCCAACTGCTTCAGGACCTCCTGATTAAGATAACACGAGATCCTGCACTGGCAGCCAGATTTGTTGGTGAACCCTCTCCATTTCCAGATGTGAATCCGAATATCTGGTACTATAACGCCGTTCGCACCGTTGTCAATCGAGGATTAATGCAGGTTAATAACGCAGTTACCGGGAATTTTTCCCCAATGGCACCAGTTAGTGGAGCCGATTCACTACTGGCTATTCGCAATCTCAAGGAGATTCTTAACTCATATACCCGGTAATTCAATTGGCTAACGGGTCAGGGCGCTTCAGTGAGGTCCTCCCGTCAAGCCATGAACGACCGGCTAATGCCATCTTCCCTTTTCTTTAATCAATTCAATTAGTTTTTCTACTGCTTTGTTTTCTGCAATACCCCGACGCACCATTGTCTGGCCAAAATAGAGATCCACCTTTCCCTTTCCACTACCGACATACCCAAAATCAGCGTCAGCCATTTCTCCGGGACCATTGACAATACAGCCCATCACTCCAATCTTGAGCCCTTTTAAATGGTTGGTATGTCTTTTAATTTCTGCAGCTGTCTTTTCAATATCAAAGAGTGTTCGACCACAGGAAGGGCAAATAATATAATCAGTCGTAATCATGCGGGCTCGGGTCGCCTGCAACAAACATAACAAGCGAGTTAAGGCCGAGCTACTGATCTCTTCCGGAAGTAACAGGAAATCCACAAGGCCTTCACTCAGAATGCCAGCCAACTGGATTTCCTGATAGAGATCCACTTTATCCGGACCAACCGGTGCCATTAGTCCGATTGGAAAGCCCGTCCTGGCAGCTTTGTTTTCATGATAAATCCTGCGCAAGTGATGAAGTGGTAATTTGGACTGGATCAGAATGGTAGCTGATTGGCTGATATTCTTCGGGACCGGATCCCCGATATGATCCTCAGTAATAACAAGCAATGGAACCCGTTGCCCATTCAAAGTGATGCCATCATTTGATAGACTGTATGAAAAGTCAGGGTCAAACTGGAATTCGCAGTTAGGTAGCTCAGAGTTTTCAGCCTGACCGATTTTTATCCCTGACTGATCCCCCAACATCAGACCGTTCACATCTAACAACCCATTTTCAACACTTCTATGATTAAGAGGCCGTTCCCAGACAGCTTCAGCGATCTTCGCCTCCGGCGAGGAATTCAATACAGACTGTAGCAACGCTTTCGCAAATTCAATCTCATTTGGTCCAGGTTCAGTCAACGAGACACGGATGGTATCCCCAATCCCATCCGCAAGTAGTACCCCGATTCCCACAAGGCTTTTTATTCGCCCCATCATTTCATTCCCAGCTTCAGTCACGCCAAGATGGAGTGCTACTTTATTATCACCCATCTGCCGCTCAATCAGTAAACGATATGCTTTCTGTACAATGATCGGATTTGACGATTTTAACGACACTACCAGTTGATCAAAACCCTGTTTTTCAAACAAATCGATCATTTCAAGCGCGGAGGCAACCATACCCTGCGGGGAATCTCCATACCTTTCAATCATCCGTGAAGAGAGGGACCCATGATTCACTCCAATTCTGAGCACCCGCTGGTACTTTTTCAGATTGTCAACCAGTGGAACGATAGCATCCCTTAATTTCTCATACCCCTCTTCAAAATCTATTTTTTCTTGCTTTCCGGCCGCGCTTTTGGGTCGGTCTGAATAGTTACCCGGATTAATTCTGACTTTTTCAAAAAATTCACATGCATCAACTGCTAATTGGGGAGAAAAGTGAACATCCGCAATCAATGGTCTGACAATACCTTCTTCTCTCATCAAACGACGAATTTCTGGGACAACTGCCAGATCTCTCCTGGACGGCACTGTCAGGCGGATCATCTCACAACCAACACTATCCAGTGCCTGAATTTCCTCGAAACAGCGAGTCACATCAGATGTTGGACTTGATAGCATTGATTGAATACGAATCGGAAATCCGCCACCGAGTTTAAGGTCTCCAATTTTAACAACACGGGAGGATAATCTTCCGTACCCCAGCGGATATTTTAAGGATTCCATAACTTATTTCCCGGAGAGTGGAGGGTATTCTTGGGATAGGAGTCGACTCGGTTTTATCAAAATCCGAGCGAACTTATCTGTGAAAACTCGCTCGGATATGACTTACTGCAAAAAACCTGTCACGAAGAGAGGGTGGGATCAGTTTAACCGTAGATCTTATTCATATTCCAAATCATCTGTATAATCAGATTGTTCTTCCTTCTCGCTGATATTTGGTTCAATCAAGCCTTTCTTCATTTCATACTGGGCTAAAGCAATCGGATTTCGACCTTCTACACCGGAAGCCAGCCTGCTGGTCTTACCAGCGTACAGATCCTTTGCCCGGCTGGTCATCACTTTGACTTTTTCGAAAAGATTAATCTCCGTTACCTGACTATGTTCCTCAACAAAATCCAAATAATCAACGGATTCTTCTACACTATTTTTGGATATTACCATATCATCAATCCTATTTAACGTCATTGTGTTACATAAGCCCGAACCACAGATATCATCTTACTCGGGCAATATTTTGACTGATCTTCAATTATATGCGCTTCCTGCTTTTTAGGCAACTGGCTACAAAAGCTTAAGAAGTTGCTTGGCTCTGGCGATGTGCGGACTCTGTGGATAATCCTTTATCAAAATATCCAGTGTTTCCCGGGCTTTGGTTTTCTGATCTGTCTGTAAATATAGCTCTGCAATCTCCATCAACACAATATCTGTCATTTTCTCAGACTGGGCTGATTGCAGCACCTCAATTGCCTGAGTCGATTTTTTTTGATCACGCAGGACATTGGACAGATATATACTCGCCAGAACATATAGTTCAGAATCACTATTCAGAGTCGTACGAACCGTTTCAAAATCGTTTTCCGCTTCCAAATATTTCTGTTGTGAATAGAACAATCCGCCGCGATAAAGCAGTGCTAGCGTATATTGTTTTGTACCCGTATATTCCGCCAGAAATTGATTAAGGAGTGGCAGTCCCTGTTGATATTGCTGGTTTTTTGGGATGCCGCGAGCATTGATTATTTTTTCAATAACATAAAGCTCTTTATTTCGTATGTTTTCACGATACTGAACATAACTGAAAGCGCCATAGGCAGACAAGAGAATCAAGGCAATGACAATGGCCAAAGCAATAAAGAGTTTGCGGCGCACATAGATATAATTCGCTGCATTGAACATAAAATCATCCAGTAAGTCTCTTTGAAGTTCCTCACTTTGCTCAGACTGGCTTTCGACAGGATCAGTCATTGTCTGATCAGGCTGTATCGCCTTATCCTTTTTTTTACCTGGTTTTGTTGTCTTTTTTTTAGAGGTGGCCAAATTGTTTCCAAAGTTAAATTATTAAAAATACAAATACTGAGAACTAAATCGCATTGTCCAAATAAGCCGAATCCATCTGGATAGTGCCTGCTGGACCAGACATTCAACAGAAAAATATTCCACTTTTCAGGTACCGCAACCAGTTGTTCGTCTTCTACCAATGTTTGACAATCTTGACCTTTATCATAATCGGTCAAACTGCAAAAGCCCATTTTGGGGTCATTTCAAGATTGAGATCAACATTTCTCCACGAATCACTAAGTTCGCAGCAAATATACGACTGTGACAACAGCAATTGTTTCAAGAGAGAGTCAACAGATTCTGCGGATTTCTATCCCAATTTGCACCATTTGCTGTCAGATCGGTCGCTCACGGCTGCTTGCCCATCTTCACCCAAAGCAAAACAACCGTCTATGATTGCTCAACCCGGATCATTTTAACCGGTTCTGAAATAAACGAAAGTGTATTCAATTTCTGAATCGCTGTCTGCATCCGCTCTTCTTTGGACTTTTCAGTAAATAATACCAAATACCTTTCTGACATCAGATCGCCAGAAACCGATTTTTGCCCCATTGATTTAATATTAATGGCTGCATCACCAAGGATTTTCAAAATATCACCAACGGACTTTTCCGAATTGTTGAGGGTGAGCCTTAAGTAGTATTCTGATTCTGTTTCTGCCATGGGTAAGATATTCTGTCGAGCAAGAGTATCTATGCCTGTATTCAACGGGGGAACCGGGCTATCCATACCCACAATCATCAACCGTGCTGTCTCTATAAGGTCTGAAACAACAGCTGACGCTGTTGGGTGGGATCCGGCACCTGCACCGTAGAAAAGCGTTTCACCAACAAAATTCCCCCAAATCGAGACTGCATTGAACGCCCCTGTGATTGTAGCCAGCATACTATTCTTATCCACCAGCGCTGGACAGACTCGACCTTCAAACCCATCTTCCGTCCTTGCGGCGCTTCCCAGCAGTTTAATCACGTAGCCGGATTCTTCAGCGATCGCAATATCAATAGATTCTAATCCTGAAATACCTTCTACATATAACTGACTGAAATCGAACAAGCCATTAAATGCCAATGACATTAAAATAATCACTTTGTGGGCAGCGTCAATTCCTTCAATATCAAAAGTAGGATCTGCTTCGGCATATCCTTTCTTCTGAGCATCAGCCAAGGCCTGGTTAAAATCTACGCCTTCGCTACTCATGGCCGAAAGAATGTAGTTTGCGGTGCCATTAACGATTCCCAATATCTTATCAATACGGTCACCTGAAAAACCCTGTTTGATACTACGAACAATTGGAATTCCCCCCGCTACACTCGCTTCGAATCCTAGATTTCCCTTTGCTTGGTATGCGGCACGGAAAATTTCCTCTGTATATTCAGCAAGCAGTGCTTTATTTGCCGTAACAATGGATTTTCCTTTTTGGAGAGATTCGAGAACGATTTTTTTCGCGATTGTCTTACCACCTATCAGTTCTACTACAATATCAATCTCCGGGTCCTTCAAAATATCATCCACTGAATCAGAAACCGTGGTTTTAGAAAAATCGAGTCCAAGATTGTCATATCGATCAAGGGTAGCAACCCTGGTTACTATAATATCCCTGCCTATACGATTTTTAATGATGTCCGCATTTTCCGACAACAATCTGAACACACCTGAACCAACAGTCCCCAGACCGCACAACCCAATTTTTATTGCATCTTCCATTGTCTCTTCCTAATAAATCATGAAATAAATCTAAAAACTTTCAATAGCATTGTCATCTCAGGCTTTTTACTAACCTGATAGCATTTTCCAAGAGACCACATTTCTGTTCTTTACAAACAGAGGGATTAACAGAAATATATTCTCTGGCTCATTGTGGCAACATTAAACGACCAATAACTGATATGATTCATTAAACATAAATCTTGGAATTAACATATTTCTGCAACAGACCTTTAAATTCATCTTTGACCAGTTTTTCTTTTTCGTCAGGACGGATATAAAAGTAGTCAATAATCTGATTTCCAATAGTTGTGATCGTCACTTGCTGAGGAATAATCCCGATCGCCTCAAAAGACCGCATGATTTTATAATAACAAAAGGGGGCATCAAACAGTGATATTTTGACAGCGACAAAATCGGTTTTGGTACGTGAAAAGTGTCCCGGTTTCATCTCGCTGATCAGATACCCTTTTTCCGGCTCATGAAAATACTGCACCTGCATGTGAGACTCTACGAGCTTAATGACTGGCGGCGGATTTAGTGGTGGAATGACCAGGTTTTCGATCACCGATTCCAGTTCAATGTTTGAGAGGGCATCTTCTCCGCTTTGCTGAGAGACATTGAAAGAGCCCACCCAGCCCTCCTGCTGGTCGGCATAAATTACCTTGTTTATTTTTCCATTTTCAATATTCACACCCCGCCTGCTAAGTGCATAGGCTATCTTCGCCTGAATTTTCAAATCACCGATACTGTAAAACAGAATGGTATCGTATTCCCCGGGCTCTCCTTTATTGACCGAGAAGCAAAGGTTGCGATGCTCTCTGACTTCAAATTGCTGCAATTGAGTCGTAATATTGCTAATATCCGAACTGAGAAGATATCGATTGGGAACCGTGCTAAAAAACCAGTTCCATTGCGAACTCAGCGGTTTTACAAGGTCGAAAATACAATTTTCAGGGATCTCCTGCTTAATAATCTGAATAAATCGAAACCGATACTTATTTAAAGTGTTATGATCCAACTCTGCCAGTTTGAGATATTCCAATGCATTTTCGAGTTCCGTTCTGTGCTCTTCGAGTCCCGTTTCAGTCTGGGCGCATTGTTTTCTAAGAGGGGCCAGAATGACATCTTCAAGGCTCCTATTACAGCATTGCCTCAACAAAAGCTCCAACAGCACGGAGATGCGAACCTCTGAAACCATGCGGTTGAGATAATTATTGATGATCTTATTCATCGGCACTGACGAATGTTCCCTTTTAAACTCACTCAGAATATTAATGGTCTTTTCAAAAAATCGTTCGAGATTGGCAGTCTTGTGGCGCATTTCTGAATTAACACTTTTAAAATCACTGATATTGATCAAGTAAAGTAGTAAAACCTTTCCCGGATCCCGCTGCGCCAATT
>Ga0208904_1003011_pt1 | contig 10231 bp, 14 predicted proteins | sample AntAceMetag02UKB_FD_184774 | JGI IMG/M metagenome (GOLD analysis project Ga0208904, IMG submission 184774) | Saline lake microbial communities from Ace Lake, Antarctica - Antarctic Ace Lake Metagenome 02UKB (SPAdes) (version 2) | ecosystem: Environmental > Aquatic > Non-marine Saline and... | reverse complement strand
AAAGAAAAAAGTTCGTGAAAACTTAGATGCCGAGATCTTTCAAATCTGTCTGAATGAAGCTAAAGAGAATAAACATCAGATTATTGTGATTGATACTGCAAAAAGATTCAACAAAGAAGAGTTAGTTAAAAAGATAAAGAAATCCTTATAAATCTCCTCCATTTCTACATTAAAATGGCCGCAATAACCATTCAAGAAAAAATGAAGTTAAAGAAACTCGTCCGCGAGTTGCATAGCCATAAAGCCCCTCATACTGAATTTGTAACTGTTTATGTTCCTGCAGGTTATGATCTGATAAAAATAATTCAACATCTCGCAGAAGAACAAGGTACTGCTTCTAACATCAAATCTGCTGCTACTAGAAAGAATGTTCAAAACGCTTTAGAGAAAATGATTCAACATTTGAGAACTGTTGGCAATACGCCCGCAAATGGTTTTGCTGTCTTCTCGGGAAATGTTGCCGCAGGAGAAGGTAAACAAGATGTTCGCGTGTGGAGTGTTGAACCACCTATTCCGTTAAATACTAGAATCTATCGTTGCGATAAAAACTTTGTTACCGATCTTTTAGAAGAAATGCTTGTAGAAAAAGAAGTTTATGGCCTTGTTGTCTTAGATAGAAGAGACGCTACTATTGCTTTATTGAAAGGTAAAACTATTGTTCCTTTACAAAAAACCCATTCAGAAGTTCCTGGAAAAACAAAAGCTGGTGGTCAATCTGCGCAAAGATTCGCTCGTTTAAGAGAAGGTGCTGCTAAAGATCATTTCAAAAAGATTGCTGAATACATGAAAGATCAATTTTTGCATTTGGGAAAAGATTTGAAAGGGATTATCATTGGTGGTCCAGGAGTAACTATTAACGATTTTATGAATAAAGATTATCTAACTGGTGATGTAAAAAAGAAAATTATTGGTACTAAAGATTTGTCTTATACCGGCGAGTTTGGCTTGCAAGAATTATTAGAAAGATCAGAAGATCTTCTTGCTGAAGAAGAAGTTTCTAAAGAGAAAAAAAGTATGCAACAATTCTTTAATGTCCTTAGAGATTTTCCAAAAAAAGCAACTTATGGAGAAAAAGAAACTTTGAAAGCTTTGGAAATGGCCGCTGTTGACATTTTACTTATTTCAGAAATCATTCCTGAAAATAAAATCTTTGAATTGGAAGAAAATGCTCAAACTTCAGGAGCAGAAGTGAAAATTATTTCTACAGAAACAAGAGAAGGAGCACAACTTCGAGATCTGGGCGGGATTGCTGCTATTTTAAGATTCGAAATTGAATAGAAAATGAACCTGATCCAAGAATCATTTCAACGCTTGTTTCCTGATAAAGAATTCTCTTACCAAACTTATTTCGAATACAACCATAGATTGTCTAACTTCAATGCTAATATCCATTTTGATCGGAAAAAGATTTCTCTCCACTTAAATTTGCAATGGAAAGATATCGATAATGAAATTAAAATTGGTTTGATTCAAACCCTCCTTCTTAAAGTCTTCAAAAAGAAAAATAAATTCTCTACCCCTAACATTAATCTCTACAATAACTTTGTCAGAAATATTCCCACTTTAACTGAAAAAACTAAATCGGACCCCATCCTAGCAGATTCATTCTCCAGAGTTAACCAACAGTTCTTCTTTAATCAAATAGAAAAACCAAACTTAACTTGGGGTAGAGATTCAATAAGAAAATTAGCCAGCTACAATTTCCATGATGATACTATTACTGTTTCCACTATCTTTAAAGAATCTAAAATAGAAATCCTAGATTATCTAATGTACCATGAAGTGTTACATAAATATCATAAGTTTAAACATAAAAATGGGAGAAGCTCATACCATACTAAAGAATTCAAAGATGATGAAAATTTGTTCCCTGATAAAAAACAATTAGATCAAGAAATAAATTCAATTATCAGAAGAAATAAGATAGTGCCTAAGAAAAAGAGTTTCTTTTCTTTCTTCAAACCATAAAGTTTATTAATAACTCGTTAAAATTTCTGGCTATGGATTATTTAATAAAAAAATTATACATCCCCCTGATAATAGTTGGTCTAAGTATAGGAACAACCTCTTGTTTAGAACCAAAAAATATAGATAAAGCTTATGATTGGTGCCATAATAAAAAACCAAACCAAAAAATCCGTACAACAAAAGGCTACATAACTTGTAAAGAAATAACAGATTTATTTGAAAGCGGAGAGTAATAAAGTCTATTTTTCCCGTAAGCTTTAAAAAGGGAGCCAAATTATAATTATTTATGGTAAAAAAGAAATTTCTTTCCCATAACGCTATGGATAAAATCATGCGTGAAATTGGCGCTCTAAGAGTTTCAGATGACGCTAAAGAAGCTTTAGCTGAAGTCTTAGAACAAAAAGCTTTAGAAATCTCAACTGAAGCAAAGAAATTTGCCGAACACGCTGGTAGAAAGACAATAACTGAAAAAGATATCCATTTAGCAAACAAATAATAATTAAATACAAAGGTGGTTTAATATGTACGAGAAAAAATTAGTTAGCGTAGGAAGCTTAAAGAAAGGCGACACTATCATCATCGATGGTCATGCTTGTAAAATTACTGACACTACTACTTCCCGTCCGGGAAAACACGGTCATGCTAAAGTAAACATGATGGCTGTTGGTATGCTTGACGATAAAAAAAGAAATTTAGTTATGCCTGGTCATGATAAAGTTGAAGCACCGGTAGTTGAAAAGAAAAATGCTCAAGTATTATCTATTGCTGGCAACATTGCCAATGTTATGGATACAGAAAGTTATGAAACTTTTGATTTGGAAATCCCAACTGAATTAAAAGGAGAAATCCATGAGGGTTCAGAAGTATTGTATTGGATTTTAATGGGACTAAAAGTAATAAAACAAGTAAAAGTAAAATAAATAATTAATAGGAGAATAAAATGGTAAAATTCGAAGAAGCAATGGCAAGAAAACAAAAGAACATTTTTGTTTGTAGATCCTGTAAATCAAAAATTCGTGCTCCTAGTCTTAAAGTAGCACAAAAAAAAATAAGCTGTAGAAAATGCAGTGCAAAAAAACTTCGTCCGAAAAGGAAGAAGTAGATTAAACCAATAAAAGAGCGTGATAAATGTTGTTTGAACCTATAGTTACATTCATTTTAAAATTTAAGTACATTATTCTTTTCTACTTAGCAATTATAATTTTCTTCTATATTAAAAGAAAACAATTAGACTTTCAAGCAAAAATCATTGTTCTTTATCGAATGAAGTTCGGCTTAGTATTAATTGAAAAATGTTCTAAAAAATTTAAAGAATGGATTATCTTGTTAGGTTATATTGGAACAGGTGTCGGTTTTATTGGTATTCTTACTATCTCTTATTATATGATCAAGATTATTATTAAACTAATTACTCAACCTTCAACACCTACAGGGGTGTCTTTAGTTCTTCCCGGCATGAACATTCCCGGATTAGGTATCCTTCCATTTTGGTACTGGTTAATTGTTATCTTCTTCGTTGCTTTAATTCACGAATTCTCGCATGGAATTGTTGCTAGAGCACACAATATTGAAGTTAAAAATACAGGGTTGGTTTTACTTGGCCCAATCATTGGTGCTTTTGTTGAACCAAACGAAAAGAAACTAAGAAAACAAAGTGACCTTGCTCAATATTCAGTGCTAGCAGCAGGATCTTTCTCAAATATCTTGTTAGGTATTTTTGCATTACTATTATTAAACTTAGCATTTATGCCTTTACATCAAACTATGATTGAACCCGTTGGATTTACCTTTAATGCTTATGTTGATGAATCTTATCCTTTTGCAAAAGCAGGTATTGCTCCTGGAACTTTAATTACCGGAATCGATGGTAGTACTACTTACAAATTTGAAGAGTTTAGAGAAAAATTATTTTGTACAAATCCCGGAGATAAAATTAAAGTATCTACTTCAGGGAAAACAATCCCTATTATTTTAGCCAATAATCCAGATAACCCTAAAAAAAGTTTTTTAGGAATTCAAGAAATTCGTAATGAAGTTAAAATTAAAGACAAATACAATACTCCTCTTGGAAATTTTGCTTATAATTTCTTAGATTGGTTTACCGGATTAAGTAATGGTGGTAAAGGTTTCTTGTTTTGGTTATATCTGTTAAGTGTTGGTATTGGAATGTTTAATCTTTTACCTTTACCAATTGTGGATGGTGGAAGAATGGTTCAAGTCTTCTTCCATAAATTAAAGGGTAAAGATAAAGGCGAAAAATGGTACAGAAGAGTTGGGATGTTTTTCTTAATGATCTTATTAATCACTCTTCTCTTTCCTCTGATTAAAGGCTGGTTTGGAATATAAGAACTTCTAAATAAAATAAACTAAAAGAAATTATTAAATAAAGAATCAGAAAATAATAAAAAAGAATTAAAAAAAAAGAAACTAAGCTTTAATCAAATTTCTTAAACTATACTTCTTACTCAAAATCAATTCTTGAGCCGGTAGTTTGATCTTCCATTTCTCAACAACATAATCAAGAACAGTATTAAAAATCACATAAGATCCGGCAATTCCAATAGCGAATAAAATTCTTTCGTAAGCAACAACTGGGATTAAACTTACCCATGCTCCTGCTTCCATTGGTATAGTGTAAAGCCATAACACACTACCAATTGCATGTGCAGTAAATGTTGCTCCTAAACTTCTCATTAACAGAAACTTCTTAGGAAATAAACTTCCTAAAATTGGAATTAACCAATATAATGAATAAAACCAAACTTGCCTCCCTACTGGATGAACCATGAATAAGATCATACAAATTGCTGGTACAATTGCTGTCCAATATTTTCTTTTATTCGCAAAATAGATTACTGCAAAAATCATTGGTAATAATCGTAACATGTTAATCCAAGTCCATTCTTTACCCACAATTAAATAATCAGCAATCTGAGCAAAGAAAACTATAATTCCACCAAAGACTGGACCTAAAAAAGCTCCTGCGGTTGGCCCAAAGAATTGGTACAATGTAAAAAACTGATTTTCCACTCCAAGTACTGGCGAAAAATTAATCTTCTTTCCAATTAATACTAAAGCAAAGAATATTAGTAAAAAAATTATTCTTTTTGTTGTAAATATCTGTTTCAAATCCATGTTAGACACCTCGTTCATAATTTTTATTAGATTTATTAATCAAATCTGTTTATTAAATTTATGTTTTAATATATCACCCACTAAATACAAAGAACCGGAAACAAGAATAAAATCTTCTTCATTTGCTGATTTTAAAGCTTCTTTTACTGCTTCTTTACTATCTTGAATCATTTTAACATTTTGATTATATTTCAATACTACTTCATTTAATTTCTCAACAGGAGTAGGTTTAAAATTTCCTTCGGTGATAATAATCTGATCAAACAATGGCACTAATAAAGAAACCATCTCCTCTAATTTCTTATCTTCAGCGATTCCTAAAACAAGTATTTTTTTCCGATCTATTTTCTTTACAAACTTAACCAAATTCTTTATCCCTTCTAAGTTGTGTGCACCATCAACCATTACTAACGGATTCTTTTGCAAAATCTGTAACCTTCCTGCCCAAAATGTATTTAATAATCCTAATTTTATTTTATCAATAGGAATTTTCAATAAATTTGCAACCAATAAAGCTAAACAAGCGTTCTTTATTTGATATTCACCTAACATCTTTATTAAAAAAGTATCATTTATTTTTCCAGTCACAGAAAAATTTTGTTCATTAAAACTAAAATTCTCAATTTTAAATTTTAATTCTTTATCCAAAACCATTAAAGATGAATTCTTCTGATTACAAACAGAATTAAATATATCAAGAACAGTTTCATCAATTTCAGCAGTAACCACGATTTTATTTTCTTTAATAATCGCTGCTTTTTCATTAGCGATTTCTTCTTTAGTTTCTCCTAAAACACGAGTATGTTCCAAAGAAATATTTGTAATCACACAAATATCTGGGTCAATTACACTTGTTGCATCTAATCTTCCACCTAAACCAACCTCAACTACAGCAAAATCAACTTGCTCATCAGCAAAATATTGAAAAGCCATCGCGGTTGTAAATTCAAAAAATGTGGTATCAATTTTATTTTCTTCAACTTTTTTTTTAATAGTTTCACTTAACTCAACAATCTTCTGACCAGAAATGTCTTTACCATTAATCTTAATCCGTTCATTAAAATTAACTAAATGGGGACTAGTGTATAAACCAACTTTGTAACCTGCTTCTTGTAAAATCTGAGCCAAAAATGCAGATGTGCTTCCTTTACCATTCGTTCCTGCAATATGAATTGACTTAAATTTCTTCTCTGGATGATCTAAAGCAGTAACTAACTTCTCCATTTCTTCTAAACGTAATTTACTACCAAATTTCTTTAATCCATAAAGATAATCTAAAACTTCTTGCATAAAATCTTGGGAACCATAATCTTTTTAAATATTTGGTATCTAAGACTAATTAGGTGGTTTGAGAATGAAATCATATCTTGATATTATTAAAAAGATCTTAGAAAAAGGAGAATTAAAACATAGTCGAACTGAAGTAGGCACTTTAGCAATTGCCGGAGCAATGTTTGAACATGATATGGCAGATGGATTTCCTTTATTAACAACAAAAAAAGTCCCCTTAAGATTAGTTGCTTCTGAACTTGAATTTTTTATTAAAGGAATTACCGATAAACAATGGTTGATTGAAAGAAATAATTATATCTGGAGTGAATGGTGTTCTCCAAAAATTATTCCCTATGGACATGATCCAGAAACAAAACAAAAAATGATGGAAGAAAGAGAATTAGGCCCAATCTATGGTTGGCAATGGCGTAACTTTGGCGCTAAATATATTTCTCATGATCAACAACCGGAAGGAAACGGAATTGACCAATTCAAAAATTTAATTGAAAAACTTAAACAAAATCCTATGGATCGAAGAATGATTGTTTCTGCCTGGAATCCTTTAGATATTCCCAATATGGCTCTTCCCCCTTGCCATTATGGTTTTCAAGTTACTGTCATTAATGATAAACTTAATTTATTATGGAACCAAAGATCTGTTGACTCTGCTTTAGGTCTGCCATTTAACATTGCTAGTTACGCATTATTATTGCATCTGCTTGCCAAAGAATCTGGACTAAAAGAAGGTAAACTGATTGGTTTTTTGGGAGACACCCACATTTACGAAAATCATGTTAAAGGGTTGAAAGAACAACTGACTAGAGAACCAAAACAACTTCCTAAAATAAAAACTGAAAACTTTACCTCCATCTTTGATTGGAAATATACTGATACAATTGTTGAAAATTATGAAGCTCATCCCAGAATAAAATTTGATATTGCAGTTTAAAATAATTATTTACTAAGAAAATAAAATGATAAATATTATTGTAGGAATGACTAAAAACAGAATTATTGGTAAAGATAATTCTTTGCCTTGGCATATCCCTGAAGATTTAAAGAACTTTAAAGCATTAACAGAAAACAATACAATTATCATGGGCAGAAAAACGTGGGATAGCATTCCTGAAAAATTTAAACCTCTGCCTAACAGAAATAATATTATCATTAGTAAAAATATGCTTCCCATTGATAATGTTAATGTTTGTAAATCTATAGAAGAAGCTTTAGAAAAAGCAAAATCCTATCAAAAAGAAATATTTATTATTGGCGGTTCTTCTATTTATGAACAATTCTTACCTATAACAGATAAAATGTACATCTCTTATCTCAAAAACGATTATGCAGGAGACACTTACTTTCCTAACTTTAATAAAGAAAATTGGGAAATAATTGAAAGAAAAGATTTTACTGAATTTGAATTTGTAATTTTCCAAAGAAAATGAAAGATCAAAAAGTTGCTAATATTATTAGAAAAGAAGAAGAAAAACAACAGTTTAAACTATCAATGATTCCTTCTGAAAACTTTTTTTCTGCAGACGTAAGAGAAGCGGTTGGTTCTGTGTTTATGCATAAGTATGCTGAAGGTAACGTTGGCAAAAGATATTATGAAGGTAATCAATTTGTAGATCAATTAGAATTATTAACTATAGAAAGAGCAAAGAAAGCATTTTCTTTACCTGAAAATTGGAGTGTGAATGTTCAAGCTTTATCTGGAAGTAATGCCAATCTTGCAGTTTATTTAACTTTACTAAACATCGGTGATACTATTATGGGAATGTATTTGCCCGATGGCGGACATCTTTCGCATGGCTGGAGTTATGAACCTAAAGTAGAACAAAACCCTAACGAACTAACTTATATGGGAGGATCAAGAAAAGTAAACATATCTTCAAAAATTTTTAAAACTGTGCAATATAAAACTAATCCCGATACGCAATTATTTAACTACGATGAAATTGAAAGAATTGCTTTAGAACATAAACCAAAATTAATCATTACTGGCGGAACAGCTTATCCTCGAGAAATAGATTATCAACGGATGAAACAAATTGCTGAAAAAGTCGGTGCTTATTATTTAGCAGATATTGCTCATGAAGCAGGCTTGATTGCTGCAGGTGTAAATAAATCTCCTGTTGGAATTGCCGATATTGTTACCATGACCACTCATAAAACTTTAAAAGCAGGAAGAGGAGCTTTAATTCTCGCTGATAAAGAAATGATTAAAAAAATTAATCGTTCAATCTTGCCTGGATTACAAGGTGGTCCGTTTAACCATTCCATTGCTGGAATTTGTGTTGGCTTAGGAGAAACTTTAACACCAGAATTTAAAGAATACGCTTCACAAACAATAAAGAATGCCCAATTTCTTTGTTCAGAACTACAAAAATTTAATTTCCAACTTGTTTCCGGTGGAACAGATAAACATTTGATTTTAATTAATTTAACAAATAAATCTCTTCTTGGGAAAAAATTTGCCAGAGCTCTAGATTATGCTGGCATCATTGCCAATATGAATACTATGCCACAAGAAAAGAAATCTCCAGCAAATCCTTCTGCTTTACGTTTGGGAACACCTTGGATAACAACTCGAGGAATGAAAGAATCTGAGATGACTTTAATTGCTAATTGGATAAATCAAGTAATGGAAATTTGTTCGCAATGGAATGAATTAGAATTCGCTGATTTTGAAGATAAAGTAAAATCCTCTCCAGAAATCACAATGATTGCCAATCAAGTTCAGGAATTGTGTATGCAATTCCCTTTAGAAATATAAATTTATTTTATTACTTATAACTATTCTTCAAAAATTCTTTAACTCTCTCCTCACCTTTCGGTTCAGCTGCATCCCCTAATTCGTAATAAATTTTCTCAACAGTATCGCCCCAAGAGAAATCACCCTTTTCTTCTTTGATTTTATCGATATTGATCTCTTTGGTGTGTACCCCTTTCCGTAAATGATAATAAACACTTCTTTGCGTCACTTGTGGAAATATTTCATTATAAATCTTAGAAATCTGATATCCATAACCTTTCCCAAGGTAATGAAGGATCTCAATAATGTTCTGCCTGATTTGACTTCTGACTGGTCTTCCTCTTCCCATAATTAGTTAGAAGTCAATCTGATTTATATTTGTTTTCATTATCGTAAGTAAATATTGGACAAAATTTATATACTTCTCTATCATTAAAGAAACGGTAGTATGATTAACAAGTAGCTTAATTATAGCAAATAAATAAAGTGAAAATAAATGGCTAAACCAGTAATACCAAAAAGTAAACAAAAAGAAATTGCTAAAGAAAGAGTAAAAATTCTTTTTCAACAAGCAGAAGAAGTTTTCTCTAAAGATAAAGCTCTTGCCCATCGTTACGTAACTTTGGCTAGAAAGATTGCGATGAAAGTTAAGATTAGAATTCCAATAGAATTGAAAAGAAAATATTGTAAACATTGTTATAAGTTTCTCATGCCCGGAGTAAATTCCAGAATCAGAACAAGAGATGGTAAAGTAATTATCTCTTGTCTAGAATGTAAGAAGTTCACTCGAATTCCTATAAAAAAGAAAAAAATATAATTTATAGTTTTCTCAAACGTAATTATCCCTTTCCGCATCCAACAACAACTTCTTCTCCGTCTTCGCCACTACATGCCTAATCTCACCAACGGCATCTGCATTCGCAGAAATGGAATCAATTCCCTGATGTACTAAGAAATCTGCCATCTCTGGACGAGAACCAGCCTGACCACAAATCGAAGATTTCACTCCATACTTCTTACAAACTTTAATTACTTTAGCCATCTCACCAAGAACAGCCGGATGCATTTCATCAAACAACTTAGCAATTCTACTATTGTTCC
>Ga0208904_1003010_pt1 | contig 10233 bp, 14 predicted proteins | sample AntAceMetag02UKB_FD_184774 | JGI IMG/M metagenome (GOLD analysis project Ga0208904, IMG submission 184774) | Saline lake microbial communities from Ace Lake, Antarctica - Antarctic Ace Lake Metagenome 02UKB (SPAdes) (version 2) | ecosystem: Environmental > Aquatic > Non-marine Saline and... | reverse complement strand
AAAATCGTTGATGCTAAACAAAAGGTTATCAATAATATTAAGAAATTATTAAATAATAAATAACAACTATGACAAAAATGTCAGAAACAAAGAAAGTTAAAAAAGGGATTGTAGAGAAACCTATTAAAAGGAGAAACTTAACAAGGACAGAACTACAAGAGTTTATAGCTTTAACTTCGTTAGTTAATTCAGAAATGTGGAAAGCTATGCAAATAGCAGGAAACACAGCCCTTATAACAAATGGGATAGAGTATGCTAAACAACTAGAAGATACTTCAAAAGTGCTTTTAAATGCTAAAAACAACTGGACTAACCAGAAATTAATGGAATGTGGAGTAAAACCAGGAGTTGCTTGCTCAATCAATTCAGAAACAGGACAAATCGTTGAAAATGTTAAAGAACCTAAAGTAAAGGTTGAAGTAAAGAAAGGTAAAGCTAAAATCAAATAATATGGATAAAAAAGAAATAATTGAAAACATAAAAGGTGCATTAGAAGCTGATTTTAATGTAAGAGTTGATATATTGTTAAATACAGACCATTTTGGATACAATATATGTCTTTCTTATCTTTATTACAAAAGCTCAGAGAAAATGTATCACGAAGTGATTTTTTTAGTTACTGATTTGGAAAAATGGTATGAGAATGATTACACTAAAAAGAGAAAAGAGATTTTTAAGAAGTTATCAATCAAATAATATGCAACCAGAACTAGCACAAAAGTTAATGAAGAACAAAGATATAGTTGATTTTGTTGATTTTCTTACAAAGAAAGTAGGAGAATTAGACACAATTACAGATATTGACTTTGATAAACCAGAAATAGAGCTAGATAAAGACAAAATGATAATAGAAGTAAGAGCTAGAAAGCTAGCAAACACCAAATTGAAAGAGATATTAGCACCCTTGCTTAATAGTCGTGAGGAGAGAGGGGAAATTAACAAACAAGAATATATAACATAATATGAATAAAAAAGAAAAAGAAGTTAAAGAAGTTAAAGAAGTAGAAGTTAAGGAAGAAAAAGAAGTTAAAGAAGTTAAAGAAGTAGAAGTTAAGGAAGAAAAAGAAGTTAAAGAAGTTAAAGAAGTAGAAGTTAAGGAAGAAAAAGAAGTTAAAGCTCCTAAAAAAAGTAAAGTGGAGTCAGTAACAGTATTATCAGCAACTGGTAATGTTGTAAGAACTTATACAGAAGAAATGACTGATAAAGACAAAGGGTTTGAGGAAAAAGCTAAGGGTTACGCCAAAAAGATTGGAGGTTCAGTCAGGGAAGCGTAAATTGAAAAATAAATAATAGAAGCACTACAAACATTTAGGGATGTCAGTTAGACGTCTAAATCATTCGGTAGTGCTTATGACTTAGACGACTAACCGACCTCCTTAAATGGAAGTCGGTTTTTTAAAATTAAGCTCAAATGAGCAAAAAAATATTCCAATGGAAAACGAAACAAAAAAAGTTCCTGTAGAGGAACAGGCAAAATTGCCACAAGAGGAGGACGTTAGAGAAAATATCATCACAGAATTTGGCTTCGACGAAGATACAGACTCTGACCGAATTGACAAGTTAGTAGAAAAGGAGATGGACAATTCTAAAAAGTTATCCGATGCTATTGGTCAAAAGATTAAGCACCGAGATAGAGTTAAGGAATTAGAAAATAACGGTGTTAAACCTCCTGTTAAAGGAGAAGTTAAAATTGACGACGACTTTGACAAGAAACTAGATGCGAAACTTCAAGAAAAGTTAGAAATGAAATCTTTAGACGAATTAGATTATTCTGATGACTTAAAAGAAGAAATTGATAAACTTTCCAAGTTAAAAGGAGTTTCAATCAAACAGGTATTAAGAGACCCTTATATTGTTTCAAGAGTTGAAGCATTTGAGAAGGAATCCGAAACCGAGGAAGCCAGCATTAGTAGAAGTAAAAAATCACGAGGCAAGAAAACATTCTCAATGGATACCACGCCAGATTGTGATATGAACACTGAAGAAGGAAGAAAAGAGTGGGCAGACTACAAAGCTGAAATGATAAAAGCAGGTAACTAAAGAGATAATATTTTGACCTCAAAATTTAATGGCTAATTCAGTAGGAGATTTAAAACCAGAATTTTGGGCTAAGGAGGCACAAGAATCATTGTTTGTAGCAAACAAAGCAATGGCTATTGCTAACACACGTCTAAGAAATTTGGTGGCTGGAGAAGGAGATACAGTGCATAGAACAATCGTTTCTTACCCTGCATCCTCAACTTATGTTCCAGGAACAGACATTTCTACACAAGCTGTAACAGGCTCAAGTGAAGAATTGTCTATCGCAACTTGGTTGTCCTCATTGGTAACAATCGATGACACCGAAAAAGTCCAAAGTATCATAGAACTTGGCTCAAACATTGCTAAGAAAATGATGCACGACCATAACAACCGTATAGAACAAGCAGTATTAGCAGAAGTTTCAAATGCAAATCACTCATTAGATGATGGAAATGTTGGAGGAACATCTGGTTCAAATGCCGTTGTTTCAACAAACACAGTTCCTCAATTCTTTATCGCTGCAGATACTAAATTAGATGCACAAGATGCACCTAAAGCAGGTAGAACAGCTGTAATTGGGGGTCACTTCTTAGGTCAGTTGAAACTACAGCAAGCTGCAAGAGCAACTGAGTTTGGAGACGGAGTAAACACAAGAGGTGTTGTAACCAATCTATTCGGTTGGGATATTCTGTATTCAAACAACTTGCCTTACGAAGCAGTATTAACAATTGCAACTAACCCTACAACTACAGATACGATTACTATTGCAGGGGTTACTTTCCGATTTATCGCAGCATTAGCTTCAGCAGGAGACCTTCATATTGGTTCAGATGCAGCCGCAACTGTAGCAAATATGGTGGTAGCAATAAACGCACCAGCAACTGCTATTACAGAAGCAACAGACACTGGATACCAAGTGTTGTCAGCTGAAAACATCTTTATGTTGAGAGACAAAAGGAGAGTTACTGCTACAGCAACATCAGCCACAGTAACCACAATCGCTGGTTATGGTGATATTGTTGTGTCTGAAACTTTGACTGCAGACGCAGATGTATGGTCAGCTCAAAAGCAAACTTCATTATTCTGTGTTAAAGGATGTGTGGACTTGATTGTTCAAATTCCTCCTAAGATAGAAGTAGTGAGAGACCAAGACCAATTCTCAGATATTGTTAAATCATTACTAGGATATGGTAAAAAGACTTTCGCAGATGGAGCTAGAAAAATGGTATCTGTGAGCATAGATGCATCTACTTCGGACTGGTCATAATGTAAAATCTGTGGTATAGTTTGTTTTATAACAAACAAAGATTATTAGATTTAATAGAAAAACATTATGATTAAAAACATAGTTATAGGATTACTAGGTTTAGTAATCATCGTCGGTGGGTATGCTCTTTCAAGAGACAATGTGGGTGCTCCTTCGGGACCAGCTCATTGGCAAATGGAATCATTCCTACAAGGTGTTAGTGCAGGTGCTAGAGACCAATTTAGCGTTTCTAACACTGGTGTAATGACTACACAACTAAACATCTTAGAAGCAACAGGAACATCAACTATTTCAGTTAAAGCTACAGCAGCTTCAACTGGTGCAAGATTAATTCTTGAAGATAGTGATGGAGCAGGTTGTTCAGAGTTATATGTTCTTAACGGAACATTAACTACTGCAACAGTTACTTGTCCATAGTGTTCTAACTCAGACTTTCAGAAATGGAGGTTTGAGATTAGGACATTATCAAATTATTAATTTATTAAAAACATAATGAAAAATTTAAAAACAATAGGAATAACAACACTTGTATTAATAGGAATAATCTTTATAGGATATTCTCTTAAAACAAGTAATACAGGGGGAGCTTACACTTACCAAAACTGTAATGTAACAACCACAACAGCAGTAAACATTGATGACATCACAAGAACAATGCTTACAGCTACAAGTGGAAGAACTTGGGCTAGACTTCAATTAGGAGCAAACGAAACAGACAACTTCTATATTATGTTAGGAGCAACAGCCACAGAAGAAAACGGTTTAATGTTATCTTCTTCAACAGTAGATTACATTGATATAGGATTTGCAACAGATATTCCTTATTCAGGGATAATCACTGGGATTACAGACGGAACAGCTAGTTCAACTTTACTTTTGACAGAGTGTCGTTAATAACTAATTAAAAAAACAAAATGCGAATTTCAGGAGAAACGAACAATCTCGATTTATACAGCGATGCAAGATTTCTTTGCGGTATTCTTTTAACGGATACTACAACCTATCCACTAGCAGACTTCGTAAGAAATGCTAATTTTGGGCTTGATAAGGTAAATGCTTTGGCTATGAAAGCTGACGGCAAGTGGAAGTTCATAGATAATAACAGTGCTACAGGAATGATTGATACTTCTGTTGCATTAGAGTCGGGAACTCCCACTTATGCAATTCCTATTACTTGGCTTAAAATGGGTAGAGTTAGAGCTAAAGACGCACAAGGTAATTTTAATACACTAACTCCAGTAGATAGACGACAATTATCTGATAGTAAGTTAAACGACTCAACAGGTGGAAATCCTAAATATTATGTTCAAGAAGGCACAGTGGTTCGTTTATTACCTACACCAAACTATGATTCAACAGGAGGTTTAGAAGTTCAGCAACAAATGGGTTCAACTTACTTTGCTTATAATGCAACTACTACAGTTCCAGGCTTTGACTCACGATTTCATAGACTAATATCACTTTATTCGGCTGAAGATTACTGTGAAGCCAACGAATTAGATAGAAAAGTGCAGAAAATACAAACTAAATTACTTGTAATGGAACAAGAGTTTATGATTGCAATAAGAACAAGAGATAATGACCAAAAGATAAGTCTTATCCCTAAACGAGAAGACTATGGGCAAAATAGGTTATCAAGTAATAGTAACTTTGGCGGAGGTCAAAATGGATTTTAATTATGGCAACAAAAGATAACAACTTCATCACAAAATTTTCAGATTTCAATCAAGGTCAAGCACCTTTGGCTCATTTAGATAGTCTTTCAACAGTAGGAAACTCAGGACAATATACTGTGGCTACAAATGTGGATATTATCTCAAAACCAGGTATATTATCACAAGGTCCAGGACTAGCTACTCTCACAGCAGGAACACAAGCTGGAGCAGTATCAGACCAAATCAATTTTATAATAGACAAAGCAGTAGCAAATAATCAAACTTATGGGGTATCAGATACACTTTTACATAGAATAACCCCAACAGCAGTAACTAATACAGGTATATTCCCTCACACAATCACAGGAGCAACAGAGGGCAGTTCGTGTATCCACTTTCAAGGGAAACTTTACTACTTTTTCAATAAATCTAGTGGTGGTGATATAGGATTATACGACTTAGCGACTACTTTCGATGATGATTGGGGTTCAACAGTTCCAACTGGAGCGGCTGCACTTCAAAAAGCACCACACCCAGTGGCTAAAAAGGAAGATATTATGCTTTTCGGTAACGGAAGATATGTTGGGACTTATATTTCAAGCACAACAACCCTTGCACCGACTAAATTGGACTTTGGAGAGAATACAGAAGTTGCAGATGTAGCTTTTCACGCTAATCAATGGTGGATTGCTGTTAATGACAATAGTCTATCAAGTCCAAACAGGACAGGTGGGCAGGTTTATCTATATGACGGAAGTGCAGTAAGCACCTTGCTTTCTGATGAGGTGGCTGTTGGAGTTCAAAAGATAGGATTTATTTACCCAGTAAATGGTATAATGTATATAGCATATCAAGATGTCTCTGGTTCAAATGTTTTAGGATATATAGTAGGTCGCCAGATTAAACCATTAAGATATTTTTAATTATTATGAATAATTCATTAAAAGGAAAAAAAGGATTTCAGAAAAAAATGTCTTCTTGGAATAAAGGAAAGGTTGGTTATAGAAAAGGATGTAAACATTCTGAAGAAACAAAGAATAAAATGAAAGGAAGAATTCCTTGGAATTATAACGGTGGCAAACCTAAATGCCCTGATTGTGGTAAAACTCTTTCTACTTATAAAGTAAAATTTTGTAGAAATTGTTCCACAAAAGGAGACAGAAATCCTGCTTGGTTAGGAGGAATATCATTTGAGCCATACCCAATTAAATGGACTGATAAATTCAAGGAAAGTATAAGAGAAAGAGATAATTATGTATGTCAGGAATGTGGGGTTCATCAAGATGAATTAAAAAGAAAATTACATATACATCATATAGATTATGATAAAGATAATCTTAACCCAGACAACTTGATAGCACTTTGTATTAATTGCCACACAAAAACAAACCATAATAGAGATTATTGGGCTAACTATTTCAAACAATAATATGTCATTACCAAATTTTCAACAAAAATCACTTTATAAGAACACTATTATCTTTGTGTCTGATAATCTTATATTTTCCTGTGGAGCAGTAGTAGAACAATTACCTTTACAAATCAGCCAGTTGGCGGACGGAGGTTTTGAAACTTGTGGGGCATTATCTGCACCGTTCGGAACTCCACTTATCGCTTCAACAGAAAGCACATCATTTAAACTAGCAAAATTCAGTGGTTTAGATGTAAACTGCACTTTCAAATCACTTGTTATCCCCACAGTAAGCAGTGATTTAGTTGCGATGATAGATAAAATCGTCGTAATGACTAATGTTTTAGGAGAAAATGCTTCTTGTCTTTTGAAAATTGAAAAAAATCAAGGAGTAACATCAACCACAATAGGAACAATAGCAACCACAGGCAAAACAAGACATTCTTTCTCAGTTCCAGTGAATAATGTAGAAGATTATAGATTATTCTTAGACTGGTCAGGAGGAAATACAACCAATGGAGTAGAGATTAAGTCCGTTTATAAAGGACATTTTAAGGAAATAAAATAATGACAAAACCAACAGATTTAACCCCAAAATTTTTTTTAATAAGCAAAGAAGAGGAAATAATCATTCCAGAGGCTTCTTCTTTTAGTGATTTTGTCGGACAACAAAATATAAATCAACCAACAGTAGTTCAACAAAACTTTTTAAAATCAGCCAACTTTCTTACAGGTGTTTCAGGCTGGCAAATAAATGCAGACGGAGATGTTGAATTTAACGAAGGTGTTTTTAGGGGAACAGTTAGTGTTGGTTCTTTAAATATTCCAGACGAAACTACAACAGCATCTTTTCACGTTAAAACAGACGGAACTATGTTCGGTGGTGCTAATGTAGCCGATGAAGCGAATGCTTTATGGAATATATCACCAGCAGGACTTGCAACTTTTAAAAATATAAAAGTAGGAGGAACAACTAAACAATACAGTTTAGGAGATGACGGGATATTCTCTTTTGGAGATGGTTCAGACGGTGCTTTAACCACAACAGGAGATGTAACTTTAACTTCAGATAAATATTATACAAATTTAACTATTTCAACAGGAGATACATTTTATCCAGCAGGTTATAGAATATTCGTAAATGGAACTTTGACTTTAGAAGGAACTGCAAAGATTTCAAGAAATGGAGTTGCAGGTAGTGTTGGAAACAATGCAACAAATAGAGATGGTGCTACTGGTGGAGCAGGAGGCACTGCTTTAGCAGATGGATATTTAAAAGGTTCTGTTGCTGGGTATATAGGAGGGACAGGTGGTTCGGGAACTCCTAGTACTAAAATAGGAGGAAACGGAGACGCTAATGACACTTCAAATTCAATAGGCAGTGACGGTATTTTAGGAGCTGGTGGTGGGGATGGTGGAGGTTCTGTATCAGTAGGTGGAGGAACAGGTGGAGATGGTGGAATTGGAGGAATAGCAACAACTTCAAATGTAAAACTAATTGCAAACTGGCATTTACAAACTCTTTTAGATATTGGCTCAACTGGTGCAACTGTTAAATATGATAACTCTGCTGGAGCAGGAAGTGGGGGTGGTGGAGGTGGTGGGGGTGAGCGTTTTGCTAACGATGGAGGTGGTGGGGGTGGTGGAGGTGGCTCAGCTTCATCAGGTGGAATTATTGCTATTTATGCAAAGGTAATTATTATTGGAGCAAATGCTTCTATTGAAGCTAATGGAGCTAATGGAGGAAATGGTGGAAATGGTTATCAAGGAAATAATAATTCAGGTGGAGGTGGAGGTGGAGGAGCAGGAACTGGTGGAAATGGAGGACAGATTATCTTAGTTTATAATGAATTAACAAATAGTGGTTCAATTACTGTTTCAGCTGGAACTGGTGGAACTGGAGGAACTGGTGGTTTAGGTGATGGCACTGGTGGAGATGGTTCAGATGGTTCTAATGGTAATACTGGCTCAGCAGGAACAATTCGCCAATTTCAACTCTCGATTTAATTCTATAAATAATATGAAAATATCAGAAACAAAAATAAAAAAGAAATTAGAAAAATTCCTAAACCGAAAACCTAAAAAATCGGAAGTTCAGAATGCCTATAAAGACCAAAACATTTTAAATAGTGTTATGTTAGACGAAATAGAATTATTAAAAATAGAGATTATTAACTTAAAAAAATAAAATATGGCAACATTACAAGAAATGCAAAGAAAAGTAGATGAAGCAAACAAAGCAAGTTTGGCTGCTTCAGAGGTTCTGGGAACTACTTATAAAGCTGGGACAATAGCAACCTTTTTTCCTGGTTATAAAGAACCAACTTCATCTAGTGTTGGGACATCTACCCAAAATAATTCTACTCCAACTCCAACATATCAAACACCGACTTATCAAGCCCCAACATATAAAAAAACAGATTACGAAAGACAACAAGAAGAAGCAAATGCAAAAAGATTAGAAGCTGAAAGAATTGAAAGACAAAGACAAGATGCTGTAAAATTAGAGGGGATTAAGATATCTTCAGCTGGTGGAGGAACTACTGCTATCAATGAATACTATTCTAAATTATCAGAAGCAGACCAGCAGTTAGTTAAACCTTTATTTGGAAGTAATATTATTCAAGGTTATCAGTCTTCACTAGGAGGTGTCCAACAAACAACTGTATCAGCAGGAGGAGTGCAAAGACAAACAGGAGTTCTAACCCCACAACAACAAACAGAATACTTTGCTACACAAGGACAATCAGCAAATCCCCTATCTCCAACAGACTGGCTAAAATCACAAACAGTTATAAACAAGGACTCAATCTCAAAGATGCCCTCAGTAGTAGATGCACCAGCTCCCTCCACAGGAACAACTCCAGAACTACCTATCCCACAAGTAGGGAATATTCAAGATACTTACGGTGTTTCAATGCAAAGTAAAGTAGATACAGCACGAACTACATTAGAAAATACATATAAAACACAGTTAGAAGATTTACAGAAAAGGATAGACGAAAGTAATCAAAGTATGGACGAACTTACTTCTTTACAAGGAGAAGGAGTTGAAGATGTAGAAAATCTAATGCAACCTTTTAGAGAAAAACTAGAAAATGCAGAAAGAGAAAGACTTTATATAAATGAAAACTTTGAAGCAAATCAAGCTCTAACTAACGAATTAGAAAGTTTACTAACAGAAGGTAACGAACTTATAAGACAACAAAAAGAAATCACTGGCTTATCAGCAATCAGAAACCCACGAATAGATAAAACTATTTCAGATGTAAATTCTAGAGCTGGTGTTATTCAAGCTGTTATGAGTGCTAGGAATGGTCAAATCTCTCAAGCATACAATATGATAGATAGAACAGTTGATGCTATCAACGCAGACAAACAAGACCAACTAACATATTACAGCACTTTATTTAACTTCTATGAAAGTCAAAAAGATACAGAGGGTAATAAACTTGTTACACTAACAAATGAAAAGAAATCTTTCTTAAATGCTCAAATAGGACTATTAGAAAACGATATGGCTCAAGCACAAAACAATGCAGATTATATTAAAGAGTTAATGCAAGACCCAGACTCAGCTTCGTTTATGGCTAAAGCAGGAGTAACACTAAACGACCCTCCAGAAACAGTAAACCAAAAAATGGCTCAAGAAAGTCAAAGACAAGAAGTAGAAAACTTCAAGAATGAAAAGTTAGATGATGGTTATACTTTCGTTCCATACGGAAATGGAAACACTACATTCAGTGTAGGGGGTAAGAACTTGAGTTTTAATGCTCCACCTGAGAAAGTTCCAGGGGGTTCGGGAGATGATGGAGATGATGGAGATGATGGAGACGAAATTATGTCAATAAACAAAATAGAACAGTTTAGACGAAGTT
>Ga0208904_1003006_pt1 | contig 10237 bp, 10 predicted proteins | sample AntAceMetag02UKB_FD_184774 | JGI IMG/M metagenome (GOLD analysis project Ga0208904, IMG submission 184774) | Saline lake microbial communities from Ace Lake, Antarctica - Antarctic Ace Lake Metagenome 02UKB (SPAdes) (version 2) | ecosystem: Environmental > Aquatic > Non-marine Saline and... | reverse complement strand
GCCTGTTCTTTCTGGTTGACGGCTCGTACAAGATTTTCCAAACCCGCACTACTTCTTGCTCAATCATCTTCTCCATACCACGTTCTTCTATCTCCATACAAGCCTTGTCTAGCCCCTGCCCAAGTTTTATGGACTCCTCACCCTCGAAAGAGTACCATGAACCACTAAGCTTCACTTTAGAATCAACCTTGTCTGCCACCGCTTTATCTGTCAACCACTCAAGGTTTGAGCCAACGTCATCAATGCCCACATCGAACAACAGCCTAATCGTTCCGGTCCTATGCGGAGCACTCACCTTGTTCTTTTCGATATCAAATTTGAGTAGGATACCTACATTTTGCTCGTATTTATTCTTGATGTTCGTCGCTTTTTTAAGAAAAATACTTGTGGATGAATAAAACTTTATTGCGTTTCCGCCTGACACCGTATGTGTCTTGTATTGCTCTCCAACAGCGTCTCTTGTCTGGTCGATAACAATCAAACTCATATTGCTGTTAGATATTGCAGACAAGTATTTTCTAAATCCAGCACTGAATTGCTTGGCTCTACTCATAGCATATGTAGATTTGTCCAGCGAATCCTTCAACTCTGTCTCTGACGGAATGGACGACATCGAGTCAACTCCCAAACAAATTGGGGTATTGATGTCTTTGTCCTTTGCAGCCTCTATCACGCCAGCCACGCAGATATCAAAGAATGCTTCAACACTAGACGGATGAACACAAGCAAATTTTTTGTCTATTCTTAGGTTGTCTCTGTAGGCAACCATTCGCTTCTTCATCATATCTTTAGGTGCATCATCAGCAGCTTGCTCTTTGTTCATACAAGACATCCGAATCTCTTCATCACTCCACTTACCAACGTCCAACCCAAAGAGTTTTGCCCGGTCAAAATCAAACGTATACTCGGCGTCCGCTAAAACGGCTGTGCCTGCCGATCTCTGACATGAACCAAGGATTTCAGCAACCAACACAGACTTAGCAGTTGAATTTGCACCATAAATATGTACGATCCTACCTGCTTGCACACCACCTGGATAGGTGTCACTAATCGCTAGGTCTAGTAAAGTTGATCCTGTAGATAGGTACTTACTACAATATTCTGGCTTCTTTCGTTTTAGTAGTTTCTCAGCCACCTTATTTTACCTCAATCTGGTCTGAGTCGGGTCTGCGTCTGGCTGATGGTTTTGCAACATCTTTAGGTTCATCATTTATCGAACTGCCTGCTACTCCAACATAAGTATCACCCCAATAATTTGAGGTATACAGACGTGTTTCGATGTCTATCATAGATTTTTTATGATGAAAACCATCAACCAGCGCAGACGCCTTGTCCGCTGCTTTCTCGCACTCTATAATCAAGACCCTGTTTTCCACAACCTTTGGATGATTTGATACTGCTGCCTTTATTACAGCCTCAGTTACCTTGCACTCAATTTCAAATCCCGGTGCTTCCGTTCTGTATGCCATTTCTACTTCAGCACAGCACTTGTCATAGTTCATCTTCGCGTTTTTGGCATCTGCCTTCAGGTCAGCAAACAACTCCCCAGCATCACATACCTTACTAGACTGTTTTTTTGCTTCTTCATGTAACGCATTGATATCCATCTCCAAGTCTTGCTTCAATCCATCCATAACGTCCTGATTGCTCACTTTAGTATCCTCCATTAGAATGGGATGTCCTCGCCACTTGGGGCATCAACATCATCAACTATTTCAGGTTCGGTACCTTCCTCTTGGCCCGTTCCTTGTGCTCGGCTTCGTCGGCTTCTAACAGCATCTCGGACCTCTCTGAAATCACCCTCTTCTTCAACTACCACTTCGGGCTTCTCGTTATCTGTGTTCCTTCTTGGGCGGAGTCGTGGGGCCTCATCTTGTACAGGTTCTTCAACTACCACTTCGGGCTTCGCGTTATCTGTGTCTCTTCTTGGGCGGAGTCGTGGGGCCTCATCTTGTACAGGCTCTTCAACAACATCCACAACATCTTCCTTAAAATCTGCGTCTGTCATGTTGCCTAGAAGCGTGGTGATCTCGTCGTAAGATCGGATAATCAGAACATCATTGTATTGCGGGGTATTCATCCACTCATCGGGAATCGCGAAGTCACGCTTCTCAATATCGAAACCCTTGTACTTCACTTCGCTCCACTTAATTCCTTCTCTCTTGAAGTAGAAGTAGTATCCATTGTCGGGATCAGCAATATCAATTGGACCAGAACCACCTCGGCGTGAAGTAGTCTTTTCCATCAGCCCCTCGTCATAAACCGTTTTGGACATAAGGAAGAGTTTGGTTCCTTCGTCTTCTGTCGCCTCGCTAGTAGCGTCACGAACCCACACCAAATACCGCTTGGGCTTCGGTTCCTTATAGCTTCCATAATAAGGGAGTAGCTTCTTACGCACTTCCCAAATATCTTCTGTGTCTTCTCCTTTATCACGCCGATCAAACGATTCCTTCAGCAATCGCTGCTCTTCATCACAGATAGGGCAACGGGCATCCTTGATGGATTCAGGAACATCAATCTTATACGCTTCATAAACTGCCTTCATATACTTCGGACACAGCACAACAGCATTTTGCGGACCCACATCGTAATGAATGAATAGCTCTAGACCATACCGGTCGCTATCCTTCTCATTCGCTGGAATCACATGAATCTGGTGGTCCAACGCCTTCCCGTCTTCCCCGGATTGCGGTTTGTATTCCGCAATCCCAAGAGACTCCATAGCATCAAGCTTCAGGAATCCAGGCCTGTCTGTGTTGATTGTGATGCTCGTGTCCTCGCTCAGTACGCTCGTGTTTCGTTTTCGTCTTTCCATGTTAGCATTCCTTTACGCTGTTAATTGGTGTCTTACTATATACATTATAGTCTTAACTCCGACATATCTTTTAGATTTTTTCCTATTTTATACTCTGTCTCTTTAGACACAATGTTGTCCCATTCCCACGCTTGACACTTCATATATTTCTCGATGATCTTTATGACAAGAAGTTTCTCATTCTCTGCAAGATCAACGACAATAGAGTCGTGAATTTGGCCCACAATCACGCTACGCAATCCAAGTCTGATAAACATTCTATCTATTTTTTGGATAGCCCATAGTAGTCTATGGAATGCCGTACCCTGTACTGGGGAATTGTATTGGTTGTTCCTCGACATTGGAGCGCCCTTGCCCCATACAAACCTGAATCCTAGTGATGTTTCAATACATCCCTTTCTCGTATACTCTCTAGTAAGACGATCCTGCCACTCCTTGACCCCCCTGAAACGAAGCCAAAGTTTGTCCTCAACCTTCTTTACATGGCTCTTTTTCCACTCCGGGTAGTTCTTGGCAATAGTCACATGATACGACCCGTAGAAACAAGGGAACACAAACCCATTCTTGGCTTGGTAGTATTCTTCGTCTGTAATCTCACTCTCAGGCTTCTCAAACAACAAGGAAGCAAAGTACCTATGGAAATTTACTCCGTTGTTAATGTCCCGAATCAGGTTCCTGTCGCCGGACATCGTTGCGATATACCGAACCTCATTAGCACCAAAGTCAACTTCAAGAAACAAGTCATTTCTGGGGACAAACGCTCTTCTCATTTCCGATGCAATCTTCTTCCTGACGGGCAGGTTCTGGAAGTTGGGTTTCTCGCTGCTGCTCCTGTAGGTAGATACGCTATGGAGCAAGAATGATGGGTGGAGATATCCATCTTCTCCTATCAGCGGTAAGATGCCCTTGATGTATGTCCCAAGTAGTTTTGTCAACTCCGCTTTTTCTAAGCACCCCTCCACGAATTTATGTAAGTCAGTTCCTTCATCCTCGTTATTCAATATCTCCTGCATTACCTCATTATCTGTAGCGCAGTTGTATATACTATCCAGTCCACGTCCAGCATTTTTTGCTCCCGTAGTAAGCTTTGTTGGCTTGATGCCTATAATATCAAAGAACAGTTCTTGATTCTGTTTCGTGGAGTTTCTATTGAATTCCTTGCCATATTTTATTTTGAATCTCTTGAGAAAATTCGATTTGGTATCCATACCACCAGATTCTCTCAGCCTCTTCTCTGCATCATCAATTTCTTTTATTCTCTTCTCCGTATCCTTCTCAAGCTTACGCAGTACACCACTATCAATTTTGATGCCTCGGTGTTCCATGTTGGTGAATGGAATCATTGAATTATGAAATAGTTGGTATGCCATTTCAAATCGGTCATTCATTTCATCATCTTGGTCCCGCTTCCACCTAAGCATATAGCGACAGTCTAATACATTGTACAAAGCTACATCACAAAGTGGGGTGTTCGCCAAATTCGCTTGGTTGACTGTGTTCCCATAAGCAGACCCATATCTAACGAAGCGCTGAAACTTTTGGCCCGTAACATGTTGCCTATTGTCCAAGATGTGCTCTCGTATCATCGTATCGCACACACAATTCTTGATCGTGATACCAAACTTCGCATTGGCCCATATATTCTCAAACATGAAGTTTTGTATGATCTTTGGCGTCTTGGACAGTAGAAACTTTACCAGCAGACGTTCAATCTCCTGCTTGTTGCTGTCAGTCCACTTTGTATCCTTGTGATGCAATCCAATACAAAACCCATCTGTGTCGGATATTGCCACCGCAAATGTAAGTATGTCGTGTCCCATGTAAGGTGATAACCCCGTAGTTTCTATATCAAACGCAACCTCATAGGAGGCGTTCGTTATCTCTGACATGATTTTTCGCACGCCATCCATTGTTTCGACAAGAGTATACTGCGTTTCATCGAGCCTAATATCGGGACACTCAAAACCATTCGTCAGCTTCTTGACTCCCGCATCTATGACACTACCCAACAAGAAAGAATTTTTGCCTCCAAATCTTGTATAGTAATCCACTGTATTCCCGCAAGCAATCCAGCATCCTGGGTCGTAGTTTGGGATTGTTCTGCCATGTGTCGATGTTGGATCAAGTCCAGCCCCATAATGTGACGACAGTGTGTTTATGGCCACACCACCCATGGCGAATACCAAAGACGGCTTCAGGTCTCTAAGAATCTGCGACGTTCTCGGCCAGCAGTTTGATTTGTGCTTAGCAGCTATTTTACTACCAGGTTTTAACGCACACTGAACCACGCTCATAATAGTACAATCTTCTGTGATCGATATCCCTTTTTGTGACAGTGCTCCACGAATAAACGAGTACTCCTCGTCCCCAATAAGCTTGTCCTCCCCATTTTTTTGTGGTGTTGGGGCATCAACAAGAATGACTATCCCAAGACCGCCCTTACCAACAGGCTGTATCTTAGGGGTTTTGCATGTCAAGTGAAGCCCACACCGCTGGCACATGGTCTCCTCTTTCGTTTGTGGCTCTTCCACAGTCTCAAACTCAAATAATTGCTTGCCTTGATTCATTTCTTATGGTCCTCTGGCTTATTATAGTGCTTTTGAAAGAACAAAAACTAGAAGAACAAAAAATAATTTGTGTTCGGCCCAGACTATAATCTGGGGAGAAAGATAGGAAATCTCTGATTTTTATGAAAAAAGTAAATTGTGTGGTTATTTGCATAAACACAAACAAAAACACGTTTTTTATCATGCAATAACAAGAACACTACAAGAAGTTACAAAAGTGTAACATTTTGGAAACACCAAACGGTGTATTAGATAGTAGAGACCTTGCGTTTTTTACAAGGGTCTACAACAACTGAATAGATATATTGGTCTGGACATCTGCCATAAAAGTGTACCAGCCGCCACAAGGCTATACTGTGGCTTGGCGAGAAATTCTCATCGTGTCAAGAAATACGAAGAAAGCAAATCCCCTCTCTTATAGGGTATGTTGTGGTGGAGGTATCAGGTTGCGAAAACGACGACGCCCCAATCTGATGTCGAAGAAACCACCGGAGCGATTGAAGGACCGAAAGGTTATGTCTAACTCCGTTATCAAATGAAAACAACCGATTTAGTTCGGACGCAAGTATCTACTTTGCTTGTGGGACATAAATAAAAACTGCCATACAGTCGGAACTGTCAAGCAATTTTTACTACCTCCAAGCATACACAATGCCTTTTATGCTTGGGGGTTGTCTGTCCCCAGAACGTCCTGTCAATAGTAAATAAGATAGTGCTAAGCGTTTAAGGGATTATGCGTTCACAATTGCTTGAATCTCCTTACATCCTATTATGAATCAATGGGACAGTACGCCTATATAAAATTTTTGTCATTTTCCACTTGTTTTTTGGTGTCTCGGTGTTATAATGTGATGTAGTGAATGAGAAACAACACCACGAAAGGGACAGCATGGAAACGATTAAACTTAAAAAGACCAAGACAAATACGAGAACAGGAATACTCACAAGAGATGAATACACCAGATTTGGTACAGGAAATAGTGTAATTTTTTGGCCGTGCATTGAAAATCCCGAGAGAGGGAGCGATGGTGAATGGTGCGGAGATGATGGAAATTTCATAATGGGGTGGACAGCCCATGATTTTATGGCTCTCTATCCCGGTTGCATTCCTCGTGCTGGAAGAAAGAAGTTGGTAAGGATTGAAATCCCGGAACACACGGTGAGCGCCAAACCGATGGTTGGCGACGAAACCTGTTTTGAAAACAGACGAGCCTAACGGCCCTGGGAGTTCGATCCTCTCACGCTCCGTAGAAAGGATGAACATGGACATCAAATCTTTTATTAGATGGTTGCATATCAAAGATGGGTGTGGCGTTGCTGTGGATTGGTGTGTGTCACAAGAAGGAACTGCCCAACAACTATGGGATTCGTGTGAAAGACCTAGTTGGATGTTGTTCGTGTTGTCTAAAATAAAGAATCAGCAATGTAAGGTTAAGATAGATCATTTATTTATGTCTAATTTTCTCACCCGTGCACTTTGTGTATCGTATAAGAATAGTATGACATTCTACTCACCATCATATCATCTATGGCTTTGTAATAATGAGAAAAAGCCAGAGATTTTTATTGGTCCTGAATCATTTCTTTGTTTTCATAATTTTGATAAGAATAATCCGTGCGTGGATGACAAACATACGGTTATGTCCACAAATTATGGGAATGTCCCTAACGTAAGAGACGTACATGACATATCAATCTATTTTAAGGGTAATATCAGCAGAAAAACCAGAATAGAGATGTGCAACGACATAAGGAATCTCTGGCCGGACATACATGAATTACTAAAGGATGAACATGGCAGATGATGGAATCTATATACTAAAAACGACTAAAGATGATGGGTTTGAATACAGAGTTTCTTACCTACATGGTGTTAACAACTACCGGTATGACAGGAAGAAAGAGCAGGAAACTGATGATCCGCTTGTTCATGCCATAAATGCACGACGTATGTGGCTTCCTAGGACGTTGCCGATTGCGACATACCAAGAAGCACACGCCAAAGCAGAAAAGATTCGAGAAGAGCATCCAGTAACAGACGATGGCATTTGTCAGATTGATGTTGACGCGGAATTTTAGGATGACATGCCTCTATAGTATAATGGATATTACAGTTGTTTTGTAATCAACAAATCGGGGTTCGAACCCTCGTAGAGGCTTGGACACAAACCGAAACAATCAAACGAAAGGAAGATGATGATAAAAATCAAGATGAGGTCATTGAAGACAGTTAAAGGAATCCTCACAAGGGACAGAAAAAAATCAGGATATTCATTTGAGAACATAACTCTATGGCCAATAGGAGTACAACTTGAAATGGATAATCTAGGTGAATGGGGAACACCTGAACAGGGATGCATCATAAAGGAATGGAGCACAAAGAGTTTCATGGAGCTATACCCCGGCGCTATTCCACCCAGAGGAGAGAAAAGGGAAGTAGAGATACAAGTTTAGGTTTTGCCCAGATTCCGCTCCTGTAGTTTAACGGAAAGAATATCGGGCTTTCATCCCGGAGATTGTGGGTTCGATTCCCCATAGGAGCATACTCTTGATAACACAAAGAAAGTGTATAGGTTATATGATGGAATCCTAATAGATTCCCGTTCTAGGACAATAAACATTGAATAAATAAATCAAAAAGCACTTGACTTTTGTTCCTAGAAGGCTATACATACATGGAGAGCCGCATGGTGTGGCAGCAAGCTGTTAACTTGTACTAGGTGGGTTCGATTCCTACTCCATGTGTAGATACAATGAAGAACGAATAGAAAAACGCACGTCATAATGGATTTTTGTCCGCACGGAGCGATTCAATGAGAAAAACATCCGCTACATAAGGAATTCTATGAAATACAAGAGCATGAGATTCAGAATATACAAGGCTGTCCTTAAGGGGCTGGGCGACATCACTATAAGCCCTAGATTCCCATTCATAGGGTATGGGAGTTGCGTGTATAAGGTAAGAGCAGACGAGATGAGACGTGTTTTGTCTATCCTAGAGCCAGGAGATATATTACTTGGCAGACACGATAAGTATGTGGGTGGAAAATTTGTGCCCGGATTCTATTCCCATGCAGCTATCTATGTTGGTGAAAATACTGTTGTCCATGCTATTGGAGATGGTGTAGGAACAGAAGACATCCTGTGTTTTCTGAGGCGAGATTGGGTCGCGGTTATAAAGACACCAGACATTTCCAGAGATTGTGTTGTTAAAACAGCAAAATCTAAAGAGGGCCTTGATTACGATTGGTTGTTTGATAATAAATGCCCTGAACGGTTTTCATGCACGGAACTTGTAGAGTTTTGTATCGAGAACACACAGCACAAGGAAACAAAGATTGAGGCGCATGGATTATCAAAAGGGTGTGTCAGACCAGATGCTTTCTTGGACATCGGATGGGAGATCAAACACGAATCAAGATTCTTCAGAAAATCCCCTTGACTTTTGGTTTCAGATGACTATAATAGGATAGAAAGTGAGAGTAAGAATGAAGAACATATTTGGAACCCTGAGCGTCATGTTCATCGTGCTTCTTGTACTGAGGCTGGTTGGAATCATAACATGCTCTTGGTGGGTTGTAACAGCACCCCTATGGGCATTGCCAGCATCACTACTTGTATGCCTTTTGTCCATAGTATGTGCCATAATTTTGGTGTGTTTCGTGATTCTGTTTGTGCTATGCGTATGGAAATTGTTCACAGCGGAATAGCCTCGTGGTGTAACGGTAGCGCAGCAGATTTTGATTCTGTCAGTCTTAAGTTCGAATCCTAGCGAGGCTTTATACAGCGGAGTGGTGAAGTGGTTATCATATCGGCCTCATAAGCCGGAGATCGTGGGTTCGAATCCCACCTCCGCAATTTACAACAAATAGACCTGCGTGGTGGAATTGGCATACACACTTGGTTTAAGCCCAAGTGCCTCGGCATGTGGGTTCGACTCCCACCGCAGGTATCGGGCTATGTTCTACGCAGGAGGCTGTAACCCTCTGGAGTATAAATTGCGTAGTGGATACTCGAATGGTTCAATTCCCTCATAGCCCAATTTACAACCGAATACGAGAGGCGGCGGCGTGGAAATCGCTGCGGGAAATAGCTACCCGCTGGAGACACGCCGGAGCGAGTAAGCACCCTAAGCTGCGGACCTAATCCAGACGCGCTAAACGGAACCTTGCATAGCTCCGTGGAAGCCGGAGTAGCGACCGGCCCGCCTCTCACCCGCTCCCGAGGTTCAGGTCGCTACTGAACCAAGGAAGTCCGTCACCACTGGGCGGTCGCAGGTTCGATTCCTGCCGGGAGCAATGAAGCGAAACTCTAACGAAAGGAACGAATGATGAATAACGTTTTGATTACGCACGCAAAGAATGAGTTTGAGGCGCTAGGATGGCCCGGAGACGACGAAATGCAGAAGATGGTGTGTGAAAATGTGATAGCACTTCTCGAAGAGTTCTCAAGTCAAGGCCATAGCGGTTCGTCTGCGCCTTACATTCTCAATCTGTTTGGGAAGTTGGCGGCTTTTAAACCACTATCCGATCTAACAGGAGCGGATAGCGAATGGGTAGATGTGGCAGAGCAGGATGGTACGCTGTATCAGAACAAAAGGGATGGCGAGGTGTTTAAGAATGACTCTGGGGCATACTGGATTAGCGGGAAGATTTTTAGAACCCCGACAGGTTGCACATACACAAGCAAGGATAGCTGTGTCCCTGTTGAGTTCCCGTGGAAGCGCCCTAAGCCAGAGATTATTGACGTAGCGGAGTAACTATGCGAGTATTGAAACCCACTTCGGACAGCAGTTGTGTGTGCATCGCAAGGGTGCTATCAATACGGCACACAGCCAATTTGGTATCATACCGGG
>Ga0208904_1003004_pt1 | contig 10241 bp, 11 predicted proteins | sample AntAceMetag02UKB_FD_184774 | JGI IMG/M metagenome (GOLD analysis project Ga0208904, IMG submission 184774) | Saline lake microbial communities from Ace Lake, Antarctica - Antarctic Ace Lake Metagenome 02UKB (SPAdes) (version 2) | ecosystem: Environmental > Aquatic > Non-marine Saline and... | reverse complement strand
AGCTCTAATACATCTCCGGCTATATCGACACCTACAGTGCCGGGGCCGCCATGTTGACCTGCGCCTACTTCTTCTCCAATATATAGCATTGCTGCTTCATCTCGTTCACCCTCACCGATTACCACTTTACCGTTTAGCCATGGCATTATGTTATAGTAGTTTCTGGTCCACCTTGCTGCTGCTGCGTCAGCAAACTCCTTTGAAACCTTGCTTTTTGTGTCATTAGCCCATTTAATCTCTTCAGCCGCCGCAACACTTGCAGGGTGGAGTAGATCAAGGTTATATTCAAACTTTTTCATTGTTGCAGCAAGCTTATCAGGCATTGCGATTGTTTCTACTACTTCAACAGTATCTACCGATTCAAATATAATAGGGTCAATCGGAACAAAACTGTTTATAAGTTCCCTAACCTCGGAGACTGTCACATCTCCTGCAGAGGATGTCTTGTCAAGTAAATACTCGCTCGCCTTTGGTATATCTAAAAGCTCTTGTTTTGGAGGCGCAGCTAAAAGTGATTGCTGCAAATCACTAGTTACGATCTTATTCGCGGACATACTTCTAAGTGCGTCTTTGTCGCTGCTTATATATGAAGATATATAGTTAAGGTTGGTACTAGTAGGTATAAAAGCTAATACTATTAAGGTTGATATAAGTTTATTGACTTGTCTGCCCATGACTTGCCCCCTTGTTTTCCGCTATCTAAGAATGTCGCGAAAAGGTTTACATATCTTTAATGTTATTCTAATGATATTTTAAAAGGTATAAAAAAGATTTTAGCAGAAACTGTTTATGTTGTCAAGAAAAAAAACCGGGAAATTGAATTTTATTCGCTGGTTATGCTTCTTGCCTTTAGCGGCGCATTGGCTTTTTTTGCCACGAATTTAAAGGGATAGCAAAAATACCTGCGCTGCGAAGGCAAGAGGCATCATTTCGTAGTAAGTGCTTAAAAACCAGTCTTGAGTAAAAAGCAGGTAACATCAATGAAAAACATTGGATATCGCTGATGGGGGATTATTTCAGATATTTAAGAACCATAATAGTAATATCATCTGATTGAGGCATATCTTTTGCAAAATCCTTTATTTTCTCCAGTGTACCTCTAACTATCCCTTTAGGTGAGTCATCTTTGTAAGCAGATACTTCATCCCTTAACCTCTCTTCTGAGAATAGTTCTCTTTGCTTGCTAAATGCCTCTGTAGCACCATCGGTATACATATAAATAGCATCACCAGAAAGCAGTACTAACTCCTGCCTTATAAAGTCTGCTTCTTCCATAATGCCCATAGCAGGGCTTTGTGCTATATTTAAAAAATTTACACTGCCTTCATTCTTAATTATTAATGGTGGATTGTGCCCGGCATTGGTATAGCAGAGCTTTCCTGTCTTTAAATCCAGAATGCCGCAAAACACAGTCACAAACATGCATGAATCATTGCCCTGGCATAGCTCTATATTGACCCGCTTAAGAATCTCATCAGTATTGCCAAGCTCATGGGCAACCGTCTTAATCATGGTTTTTGCCACAGCCATAAAAAGGGCTGCCGGAACACCTTTGCCTGAAACATCCCCGATAACAAAACAGAGGCAGTCTTCGCTAATAAAGAAAAAATCATAGAGATCGCCGCCGACTTCTTTGGCAGGCTCTAAAAGCGCGTAGAGATCGATTTCTTTACGTTCAGGAAAAGGCGGAAATATCTTAGGCACAATATTCATCTGGATATCGTGGGCTATCTTTAATTCACTCTCTATCCTCTCTTTAGCTGCTGTTGTCATTTGCAAGTCTTTTATATATCTCTTAAGGGCTTCTCTCATGTATCTAAACGAATCCGTAAGCTTGCCTACCTCGTCTCGGGATTTGATAACAGGTAGATTGAAATCTAAATTACCTGTTCCAATATCTTTGGTTGCCTTATATAGGCCCCTTAGCGGTCGAGTTATAGAGCCTGCTATCAATACAATGACCGCCAAAAGAAACAAAAAACCAAATATGCCTAAGAAAAATACAACCCAATTAAGCCTTGTTATATCAGCCATTAGCTCATCTTGCGGAAAAAGCACACCTAAGCTCCAGGCCGTAGAAGGGACCTGACTATACGCCATCCAACATTTATTGCCTGTAACAAGGCTCTTAAAAGGTATAAATCCGGACTTGCCATTTATCATATCCTTGCCTATTTGGCGCAGTCGGGTATCACCGCGGGATTCAGCTACGCTGAATATCGTCTCATGCATAATAAAGTCCTTATGCGGATGGGTAACGACCCTGCCATTATTAGACAATAAAAATCCGTAACCTGTATCACCTATCTTTATGGATGAAACGATATCCTGAAGCCAGGATAAAGAGACATCAGCGGTCACAATGCCTGTAAATATCTTTTTTTCTCCGTCGTGTCTATAAAAAGGCACTGAATAGGTCGACATTATGATATTGCCGCCGCCTTCATCGTAATACGGCTCACTCCACACAGGACGCGCTATCTCTTTAGGGATCTGGTACCAATCCCAATAAAAGTACTGGTAAGCGTCGCCTCCTAAATAGCTGAATTTTATCGTATCATTATCACGATAAAAATAAGGCGCGAAATACAAAAAATCTTTGTCAAAGGCATGCGGCTCAAAAGCTATGGCTGCTCCATATATCTCAGGGTTATTTGCTACTAAAGAACGTAATACGCTTAGCAGGTCTTCTTTCGCGGAGAGAGACTGCTCAAGTAAAAATGCCAGGCTCTGTGGAATCTTTTCTATCGGGCGTAGGGTTGCCTCTATCTTATTTACCGTAAGCTGAGTAAGATCTCTGGCATGCTCTTCAATGCCTTTAATAATAATTCTGCGGGTAAAGAGATAATTATATCCAAAGGCAAGTGTAAATATAAGCGTGCAACTAGTAAGGATAAAAAAGGTAAGCTTAAGGGCTATTCCTCTATTTTTTATCATAATAAGCACCACAATATTTATAGAATACGTCAAATGAAGGAATTGTATCTATCATACCTGCGTTCTTTAATTCATCTGCTACCCGGTAATAATCGTCTTCCTGTAAGATGCCTGATATCTCAATGCTGTTATTAATAAGCATCAGATCCTGCATCCTCTCTAACATCCACTTCTGGTGCATCCTGTTAGCGGGAATATTGGCCTCTTTAGTATATTTTAATACAATATCCAGGGCTTCCTCAGGATGAGTAAAGGCATATATCCATCCTTCGATCGATGCCCTGACAAAATCACCGCAAAAATGCGGCTTGCTCTTAACTGTCTCCTCCAGCGCATAGATACCATCTTCCGGAAAATTTAAATCGTGGTCAGCAAAAAAGAATGTAGTCAACTCATCAGCGTCATAACCGGAATTGAGAATAGTGTGGTATTCGTTGTACCACATAGCTGACGCCACGTCAACGCCGTCGCGGAGAAAGAGGTTTACAGAATAGGTCTGCGGCACAACCTCTACATCAAGATTATACTTTTTTATAAAACTTAAGGCCTGAATCTGCGAGATTCCTGTCCAGACCCCTACCTTTTTGTTATTTATGTCCTCGATTTTTTCTATGCCGCTGGATTTTTTAGCTACAAGTAAAAGTGCTGATCTTTGCACCAACTGTCCGATATTAACCAGGCTCAAGCCATTGGCCCTCGCCTCAATCGCGGTGTTAAGTCCGATATTAATAAAATCTGCTCTTTTCTCCTCAAGAGAATCGCATGGAGAAACATGCGGCCCGCCATTGATGATCTCTACGTCCAAACCGTATTTTTTGTAAATTCCTTTTTCGTAGGCAAGGTAATATCCCGCGAACTGTGCCTGAGGAACCCATTGTGAGATAAATGAGGCTTTTTTTAATTTATTTTCTAAAGCATAGGTAGGGAGTATAGTATAGAAAAAACATGCTAATATAGCTATGATTAGAAATATTTTTACGAATGTTTTATGCATGATCTCCTGTCATATCAATACAGATATATAGACAACCCGAAACCGAACACCGATATCAGTTCTCCTCGCTCTGTATCTTATCGAGATAATTATCCAGTTCTTCTACACTTGCGAAGACCTCCTGTTCGGGCAAAGCGTTTACCACATCAAAGACTTTCTTAACAGGCGGTGTAAGATTTACAAGATAGACCTTTCCCTGATTCTGCCCAAGCACCTTCTTTGTCTTAAAAACAACCCCTAAGCCGGAACTGCTTATATAGTGCACACCACGCATATCAAAAATAACTACCTTAGGACGATTTTCTAAAAGAGCCTCTACCTCTTTTTCTAAAACCAAATAAGTATCCGAATCAATGGAACCTGTTGGAGAGACAACAAACACACCTTCTTCTTTTTTAACCACCATTACCTCAAGCGACATATCCCCTCCTTTTTTTAAAAATATATTTACACTATCTAATATTCTATATGCTTCTGTAATACATTTCAATGATAATTTAAGTAATGCCCTTTTTATGTTGGGTAAAAAACATCCTGACCCTAGGCAATGTGGGGGTTTAGGGGGTGCAAAAATAGAATTTGAGTAGATATTTTTTTTGATCAAAATAGGATGTATCTTAAAAGAAAGATTGCACCCAGGAGATAGACAAGCCAGCTCGCATCCTTGAGCCTACCAGAAAATACCTTGCACATAGGATACGCTATAAACCCGAACGCGAGCCCGTTTGATATTGAACACGTTAGGGGAATTCCCACAATAGTCAGGAAAGCCGGGATCGATTCAGTGTAATCATCCCAATCTATTTTTACAACATTCTTCATCATCATAGCGCCTACTATAACTAGAGCAGGCGCTGTAATAGGTTTGAACATGCCTATCATCTTAACAAGCGGGCTAAAAAATATAGCAAGAACGAAGAAGAGCGATACAAACACAGCTGTAAGCCCTGTTCTCCCGCCTGCCTCCACTCCTGAGGCACTCTCTATATAACTTGTTACCGTGCTTGTTCCAAGGCATGCCCCGGTAATTGTTCCGATAGCATCGGATATAAGCGCCTTGTTGGCCCTTGGGAGCTTATTATTCTTTATGAACCCTGCCTGCTCGCCAACCCCGACTATTGTGCCTGTGGTGTCAAAGATATCCATAAAAAGCAATATAATGATAAATGACAAGGCTTCATGTATAGGGACTAATTTAAAGACCCCTATTATATCCATCTTAAAGAACGTAGGGGCTATGGAGGGCGGAATAGAAACAATCCCTGTAAATTTTATCTTTCCTAATACCATAGAAAAGACCGCAGATAAAATGATCCCGATAAATATCGCACCCTTTATCTTTCTTATGAGAAGGATTGAGATTACAACCAAACCAAAGGCAAAGATACCTGTCTCTACATTGATTATATTATTATTAAGCTGAACTAAAGTACCTGGATTTGATATAAGAATATTCGCGTTCTGTAAACCTAGAAAAGCAATAAATATCCCTATGCCTACGGCGATACCGTTTTTTAAACTTGGGCTTATGACTTTAATCAGGGTCTCTCTTACATTAAACAGGGAGATTATCAGAAATAATAGGCCAGCGATAAAAACAATGCCTAATGCTACCTGCCAGGCATTGGCAACTCCCAGTGCTGAGATGGCCCCTATAACAGATACAAAAAAGAAATTCTCGCCCATGCCGGGTGCCTGAGCTATAGGATAGTTCGCATAGGCGCCCATGATAAAAGTCGCTATAGCGGCAGATAGGCACGTGGCGAGCATAACAGCGTTAAAATCCAGTCCTGTAGGGGTGCCGTTAAAATTAACGGACAATATCGCGGGGTTGACAAAGATGATATATGCCATCGTCAGGAATGTCGTAATCCCGGCAATCAGCTCTGTCCTTACACACGTTCTATTCTCTTTTAATTTAAAGGTTCTTTCTAGCATATCTAACTATAAATTATACACTTCTACCTAAAGTATTTAAAGGAAAAAATAAACTGGTAGAGTGCGGGGCGGGATATATTGACTCTTATTTGTTATCTGCTAATACGACTTGCTTGCTGTCCTCGAAACTAATCTCCGCAAGGCGTGAATATGCGCTATGTTTAAGAATATAGCTAGCAAGGCCTTGCATGGAAGTCGCCGTGGTTCTCTTAAGCGTGGTATTATCAAACCACATATAATGGCCTTTTTCCTTAAAAGCACACACAGCGTGGCCCTTTCGTGTGCCACGCCTTAATAGCGCTACTACCTTAGGCTTGTAACCTAATACCTGTAAGAATGTTTTGTTCAAGAATGCGATATCTTCACAATCACCTGATTTCTGAGCAAGCGTCTCCTCTGGTGTGGACCATGTATCAGAATTACTGTCTTTTTTATATTGAACTGTTTTCTTAAGCCACTTTGCATAGTCATCAATGGATTTCATATTAGAAAAACGTATAAGATCTAGGATCTTTAGATCTATCGCAACCGGCCCGCAGACAGATATGCCATTAGTCGTCTTTGTTTGTTGTCTTACAACAAGATTGTTAGTAAAACATAAGCCTGTTTCACTCATACATGTCAACTCAAACAGGTTGAACAATATAATAAAAAACAGACAGAAAAACAGTCTTTTTTTCAGAATCATGCGGGGCCCGATTAATAATATATTGGTCTTCATCTCTTCTCCCATTACTAAATACTTAGCCTTTGCTCGCTACTATACTTAAAATGTTTTTTAGTGTATTTTCAGTAAGTATACCATTAAAATTGGCATAAATCAATATTGGGGCACTATTTAGGTGTCTTTTTTTACGCGGGTTACCGGGCGTGATAAATAGCGGTTCTTTATACTGGCTACTTCCTCTTGAATAAGGCGATGGATTCTATGTGCTTTGTGCGGGGAAACATATCGAACGAGCTTACGCGGTCCAATTTCCATGCGCCTGATTGTGTAAGAAGCTTTGCATCGCGCGCAAGTGTTGCCGGATCACATGATATGTAGTACAAGCGATTTACCTCTTTTATATCAATTAAGATATTAGCAAGCTTTTTACTTATACCTGTACGCGGTGGATCAAGAAGAATGGTATTTATCGCGGAATGCGATCTATCATAGCAGAGCGGGAAAATCGTATCTATATCTCCACAATAGAATTTTATATTATCAGCTGAAATATCCTTTTTGGTAGTCTTGGCACAATCTATGGCCACACTATTATCATCTATGGCGATAATGTCTTTAAACAGGTTCCTAAGAAGTATACTAAAAAAGCCTACGCCGCAGTAGAGATCAAACAAAGTATCGCCTTTCTCTTCTTTTATCCACTCACGAAGTAACTCAACTATAGCGGAAGCGATATACTTATTGGATTGTGAAAATGCCAAAGGCGAGAATGTAAGCTCTGTACCCAAAAAACTATCCTTAAAAAATCTATGCCCCTGCTGGCCGCTAATCCATGTATTGCCTGAAGTATCGCTTTTAATCGTAACGTCTTTTTTCTTGCTAAGGATGGGTGTGCTTTTAATAAGGGCATTTATGCTATCAGCAGCAAGCGGGCACTCTAGTATAGGGATTATAGTTTTATCGCGCTTGGCGAAATAACCGTAACCATTTTCTGATCTATGCAGTGTAACCGATGAGCGATAACCATATTCTACAAGAGAAGGGGTAATGCCTCGGAACTCAAATTGCTCAAAACCACCGATACGCCTGAAAATCTCTTTTACCTGCTCTGCCTTGAAAGATACCTCTTTTTCATAATTGATGTGCTGATACTGGCATCCGCCACATTCACCATAATATTTACAGATAGGCTCTGTGCGGTCGTTGGACGTTGTCAGAGCTTTTGTAGCCACGCCTTTTATAAAACTCTTTTTCTCAATCAGTTTTTTAAATAGTACCTTTTCACCCGGAAGGGCGGCCTCTACAAAGCAAACCTTGTCATTGAGCTTGCCAACGCCATCGCCTCCGTAAGCGAGGCCATATATATCTATTTCATATTCTTTTTGCATATTTTTCCTACTTGATTAAGATTTTTTGATATCTCGTTCCATCTGGTTGATTACATGCAACCCGACTAATCTGGCGATAAGTACAGCAAGATACATCTGCCCTACTACAGCCTCCAGGCTTGCCAGAACCATCGCCATCTTATCCAGCGGCACTATATCGCCAAAACCCGTTGTAGTTAATGTGGTAAAACTAAAATAGAAAAGATTGGGATTAATGCTATGTGCCTGCAAAGAAAAGGCTCCTTTATCAAAACAGTATATAAGATAATAGAAAAGCGCCCATAAAAACCCAAGGAGTATATATACGCATATCCCGCCGACTATAGTATCGGTACTTACTTTTCTTACGGAGAAGAGTTTTTTGGTAATCTCTATAATAGCCATAACCAAAAATATCGCGTATATTAAAGCGGTTACTAGTGAAAAGAATTCCCTGAGATAAAATATTTTTTCCAAGGCAAATAAGACATCTGCCAGATACGCCAGAGCCGCTATCGCTATATAAATTTTAAACCTTGTCTTATGAAGACGCAGGGCTCTAAGAATCAATACAATTGATATCAGAAACACCAAGGGCACAATAGGGATCGCGGTTTCTGTGGCCCGGAAAAAGGGGTATAATACAAAAAGTGACAGGAGTACAACAAGAAGATGAACAAACCTATCCTGTATTACAGTCTTTCCTTTTATATGCGGCATATTAAACCTCTTTAGAGAAAAATTATACCATTCCCCTAATAATTCACTGTGGATTTATTCCTAATTGATATAAACTCTATTATATAGATAGCACCTGTTGATTGCAATACAATTTCGATTACTTAAAAATATCGTTTGCAGTGCTTATCCTTTTAAACATTTCCTCACACTCTTTCTTCCTCCCCTCTCTACATTTATCTGGATAGTACTCGTACGCTAACTTACGGTAAGTTTTCTTTATTTCGTCTAAGGCCGCGTCTTCTTCCAGCACCAATAACTCTCTTACTTTATTAATGTCTTTAAAATTTGCCATATCAGGGTTTTAATCTTTTTCGGACTGACTTTACCTTTTTTGCCATAGTTAGCTTTTTATCTCTTCGATCATCTATTTTTATTGCCGTTACTGCTCTTTTTATCTCACTATTTAATACCTTGTTGTGCATCCTACTAGCTATACCCAACAACCTTTCCACTGAATTCGCTTCTACTATTGTCCCCATAGAAGTCAATTTGTATTTTATACCTTTTTCTTTCTTTAAAACTTCTATTGAACCTGCTATATACTCACTAACAGAGACTGTCTTAGCGCCCAAAGGTACTATACTAATTTCCATAATTGGCATTTTATCTATCCTATTGCTTCATCAAGGCAAACAATAATCCTAAAATTGCACCATATAACGCGCCGCTATAAGGATTACTGGTTAAAGGGCAGATCCCACTTGAACATTTACCAAAATAACCAATAACAGAACCAATAGCCGCGCCAATAACTGCTCCAATAATAACTCTTAGCATTCCCTCCCTTTCAAAAAGTTTCTTACCGCACTGAACTGTACAGGTATCTGTTAAAATACGCTTTTTTGAGTTTTTTACAATCTCCTTTAAAACCACAGCACTATAACAGCAGGGAGACATCCAATCTTTACATCATCCGGATTTTCTTCTCATGCTCTTGTACGGGCCTTAAATACAACAACGCCGGTAGCGCATCCTCCATAACAGGTAAAAAGCAAAAGTTTATAAGGCTTGGGCATTTTTTAATTTTTCGAGTTCTTCTATGGTTTTCTCTGCAACAAGTTTCTCTTTATTAAAATGCTTTATCATCCGTTGCAAGCACTTGTTTTTCTCTTTAACCTCGTCCTTTGTATTTCTTAATTAATTCGTTTTCGGAATTTACCCACATCCCATCCTTTTTTTTGTAATATATACGTATTGTATTATCTCTAAAAATATCTACATCTATATAAAAATGATTTAAATCTTCGGGTTTTTCAAACGTCACAATATAATGCTTTATAGCACCGGGAGAAATATTATAACTCATGGAAGTTTCATCGATTAGTCCAAGTTCGTTTTCTACTTCATCTTCAATACCTTCATATGCCTGTAGATCTTTTTATGATTATATTGCTTTAATAAGGTAGTTACCTTGCGATAACCATATACAAGCTCATATCCGGTTAGTTTTTTAAGCTTATGAACCAGTGTATTATCCAGTTTTCGTTTTCGACTATCACTAGCAGGACTAGGCTTGTAATAATAAGCTGATTTGCTTAAATCAAGAGCCTTTAACGCTACATGTGCGCTGATATTCTCTTTGCTAACCAATTCTTTG
>Ga0208904_1003001_pt1 | contig 10250 bp, 11 predicted proteins | sample AntAceMetag02UKB_FD_184774 | JGI IMG/M metagenome (GOLD analysis project Ga0208904, IMG submission 184774) | Saline lake microbial communities from Ace Lake, Antarctica - Antarctic Ace Lake Metagenome 02UKB (SPAdes) (version 2) | ecosystem: Environmental > Aquatic > Non-marine Saline and... | reverse complement strand
ATATAGAAAAAATTTGTGTTAAGGCTTCAAAAGTTGTTGGGAAATATTTAGTTGGTATCGATGTTATGTGTACTAATATATCAAAAAAACCAACAAAAAAATCTTTTAATATACTTGAAATAAATGGAAAACCAGATTTATACATACATTACGATCCAACTCATGGTAAAACTAGAAATGTAGTTAAAGATATAATAAAGTTTTTAGCCAAAGTATCTGCACTATCACCTTCTGTCATTAAAAAATAGTTAAAACGATTTAAGAGGGTTGACAAAACCTCTTAATTGTGCTATACTTCTGCCATCCTCGTTTAATCTATCAGGTTCGAGGAATTTATTTTTTATGGATATTTTATGGAAATTAGAAATTTAGCAATTATCGCTCACGTTGATCATGGTAAAACTCGTTTGACCGATGCTTTGATGCAACAAACAGGCATGATTACAGCTGACAGTAAAGACAGTATGGACTCAAACGATCTTGAAAAAGAGCGTGGTATTACTATTTATTCAAAAAATACTTCTGTATTTTACAAAGACACAAAAATTAACATTGTGGACACTCCGGGCCATGCTGATTTTGGTTCTGAAGTTGAGCGCGTTTTACGTTCAATCGACTCAGTTCTTTTAATTGTTGATGCTCAAGAAGGTCCAATGCCACAAACAAAATTTGTTTTAAAAAAATCACTAGAATTAGGTTTAAAACCAATTGTAGTATTAAATAAAATCGACAAACCTGCAGCTCGTCCAGATTGGGCACATGATAAAGTACTTGAACTTTTTATGGATTTAGGGGCAAATGACGAACAACTTGATTTTACAACTGTTTATACAATTGCTAAAGATGGAATTGCAAAAATGAATATGGAAGATGAGTCAAAAGACTTATGTCCACTTTTAGATACAATTTTAGAAAAAATTCCAGCAGCTGAAGTTGACACCGAAGCTCCTTTTGCCTTTCAACCATTTAATCTTGCCTACGATAATTATTTAGGAAGAATGGGTATTGGTAGAATTTATAAAGGAAAAATTAAAGCAGGGAATAGAGTTTTGATTAAAAAACATGGAGAAGAAAAAGTATACTCTGGTAATATTTTAAAATTATTTACTTTTAAGGGAGTAGTGCGTGAAGAGGTTCAAGAAGCTTTTGCTGGAGATATTGTAATGATTTCAGGTTTACCAGATATTTATATTGGTGACACTGTTTGTGTAGACCCAGAAGAAAAGCTTTTACCTGCAATCAGAATCGATGAACCTACAATTTGTTTAAACTTTTTGGTTAATAATTCTCCTTTTGCCGGTAAAGAAGGAAAGTTTGTAACCAGTCAACAAATTAAACAAAGATTAGAAAAAGAACTTGAAGTTAATGTAGGACTTAAAATTGATGTGTCTGGAATCGATAGCTTTAAAGTTTTTGGAAGAGGGGAACTTCATATCGCAGTTTTACTTGAAAATATGCGTCGTGAAAATTTCGAAATTCAAGTTTCTCAACCTCAAGTTATTATAAAAGAAATAGATGGTAAAAAACATGAACCATATGAGGAAGTAACAATTGATATTCCACAAGAAATGTCTGGAACAGTTATCGAAAAAATGTCTAACAGAAAAGGAAGAATGACTTCAATGGAGCCAGTTCAAAATCAAACTCGTTTAATTTATGAAATTCCTACAAGAGGATTGCTTGGATATAAGAGTGAATTTGTAGTAGATACTCGTGGTGAAGGAATTTTGTGTAGTGAAGTGATTGGTTTTAAACCTTATGCTGGAGAAATTAAAAAACGTGATGTAGCTTCAATGATTTCTGGAATGGCCGGAAAAGTTTTAGGTTATTCACTCGCGAATTTGCAAGAACGTGGAGTTCTATATGTTGGACCAACTGTAGAGGTGTATGAAGGTCAAGTAATTGGTAATACTGCAAAAGGAATGGATATGACTGTTAACCCAACTAAAGGAAAACATTTAACAAATATGAGATCGTCCGGAGCAGATGATGCACTTGCACTTGTACCACCAATTGATGTAACACTTGAACGTGGTTTGGAAATTATGGCTGAAGATGAATATTTAGAAATTACTCCAAAAAGTGTTAGACTTCGTAAACAAATTTTAAAAGAAACTGACAGGGTAAGATATGGAAGAAAAGCAAAGTAAAAAAATAAAACTAAAAAGAAGATGAAATATAGCAAATGGTAGATACTCGCTTTGCTTATGTATTGGATATAATGGCTAAATTCATGGAATTACAGGGGGAGAGTTTGTTCAAAGAATAAAAATAAAATAGACTTGTGTAAAAGCAAGTCTATTTTTATTGTTACTTATTTTATATATGTGATATAGTTAGTATGTAATTTAAATTTAATTAAATTAAAGGTCGAAGGGGGTATGTAACTTATTCATTGGGAAGTAAACAAATACATTTGATTACTTCTTTCACTTATTTAAAATATGAAAAAATTGTTTACTTTATTTATTCTAAGTTTTTTCCTTATGCCAGTGATTGTTAATGCACAGCAAGGCATGCCTGAACCTAGAACAAATTTAGAAGATAAGAAAATGCCACTTAATACAACTAGTGGTCAACAAGGTATCCACGAACCTGGGACAGGTTTGGAAAATCCTGAACTAAAAGAGCAAATGCAAGGAGAAGCACAAGGTATGCAATATCAAAATCAGGTAAAAGCACAAGTAAAAAATGTTGAAGCTGTAGAAGTACAACAAAATTTAGGTAATGGTCAACAAATGCAAATGAAGAAGGGGTTAGATGTTGAAAAACTAAAAGGACAATTGCGTCAAGGAACTCAATCAGAAAGGTCTTTAGCTAGGCGTAGCGAAGTTGCAAATGCTGTTCAATCAATGGTAAAAGTAGCTGAAAGAAATAAAGGAGTTGGGGATCAGATAAGAATAATAGCTCAAAATCAAAATCAACTTCAACTAGAAGCTGAAGATGCTTTGGCTAATGCTCAAAAACGTAATAGGTTTTCTAAATTTTTAATAGGTCCAAATTATGGACAGTTAAAAGAAGTAGAAGACAGGCTTATACAACACAATGAAAAACTTGAGGAACTTAAAAATTTAAGTCTTGAAATTAGTGATGCTGATAAGGTTTTGTTAGAAGAGCAAATTAATGCTATGGAAATTATCACTGCAGAATTAGAGGGTGATTTGTTAGAAAATGAAAAAGGCTTTAGTTTATTTGGTTGGTTGAATAGGCTTATTTCAAAATAAGAAAGTATAAATAAAATAGATCATATTTTGGTATGGTCTATTTTATTATTAAGACATTTATGTAAATGCACTAGTAGATTTTTAATATTTCTACTTTTTTTTCCTTTCCTCCTAATTCTATTTTTAATTTTTCTTTTAACTTTCTTCCAATCAAAGTGGAACCAAGAGGGGAATTGTGTGAAATTATGTTTTTGTTTGTATCTATTTCTGATGAACCGAGGATTGTATATGTTTTATTTTTACCATCTATTTTTATATCTACGCTATGTCCTATTTCTACTACCTTTGCGTTTTTGGTAGGACTAATTATTTTTGCGAGTAGTATTTGACTTTCTAGTTCCAGTATCCGTCTGTTTGTGCCTCGAAGTTTTCCTTTAGCAATTGAATATTCTACGTTTTCGGAAAAATCTCCGTTTTGTGCTAATCTTGAGACTTCTTTTTGTAAACGGGGGAGACTTTTTTTAAATTCTTCTAATTTGCTCGTAATCGTATTAAATTTACCTTGAGTTATGTAAGTGTCATGTTCTGGATTTGCGTATGGACTTGGATTGGTAGTTAATATTCTCATATACTATTTTTTATTTGCAAAGATGAAACCCATTGTTTTATCAAACTTGGAAGGGGAGGCTTGTACGCCAAATTTATTTTCTCGAAGTATATTTTCTAATTTTTTATGATTTTTGTTTTTACTATCGTGATATTCAAAAATCATGTTTTCAAATAAGTTAAAATCTTCTGGTTTTAAACTTTCTAAAATTTCAAATTCAGTTCCTTCAATATCCATTTTAATTAATGATAATTTTTTGATTTTATTTTTTTCACAAAAATCAGACAGGGAATAACTCTCTACCCAAGTATCATTTTTATCAGTTCGTGATTTTGTTGAAGAGTTCTTTAAAAAATGATTTTGATTATCAGAAGTCACTTCTAAAATTCTTTTTTCGGTAGTTCTAGCTATCGCTCCAGTAGTTATTTCAACATTTTCTGTTTTATTTGCTTCTAAATTTTTTTCTAACATTTTTAAATTTTCTTTTTCAGGTTCAATTGCAAAAATTTTAACTTTAGGGTTTAGTGCTCTAGTATATAAACTAAAAAATCCAGCATGAGCTCCAACATCAAGTATTGGGTGTTTTGCATTTTCTATTAAACCCTCAATTTTTTTGTATTCACGCAGCTTAAAAATTTCTCGCATAACAGAAATATCAACCTCGTCACGAAGGTTGAGGTTTATATTCTCTTCTTGAAATTTTAAGTTAATGTTTTGCATAATCTTATAGAGAGAGATCCTTCGGTTCCTCAGGATGACAAGTGGGTATTAACTCTTTTTAAATTTCACACTAAAGATAGGTTCATAATCATTTTCGTATTCATCTTTTACTTCTACAGTTTGGCCTTTCATTAATTGGCTCATGGCAATGTCGCTCAAAAGTTCTTTATCGGTTTTAAGATCCACTTTAATTCCTTCTAATTTTGTAAATTCACTTCCAAAATCAGCACGAATACTCCCTTCAATACTTTTCTTTTTTTCTCTTAAAGCTTTTAATTTATCATTTGTTTCTTGATAACTTTGAGAACCTGCGAGTGCATCTTTGTAAATACTGTTAATATCTTTTTGTTTCTTTTGGCTTTCTTTGATGCGGTTAAATACTTCTTGAAGGTCTTGCATATTGTTCTTTCACCTGTCATTCCTGCGAAGGAGGGAATCTAGGAATTAAATTTTAAGTAAGAATATTATATCACAAAGACCTTCAAGTGTCATTATTGTTTTAAATTTTTTACTTTTTTGGTACAATATAGGAGTACTATTTTACAGTGCTTTTATATAAAAATATTTATGAAACATCCAATATATAAAGATCATCATAAAATAAGTGGGTTTGCAACACAATTACGTGAAGTTGTGTTTGGAGCTGAAGATGGTATGGTTTCAACTTTGGGAGCTATTACTGGCATTGCTATTGGTTCTGGGGAACCATTTTCTGTTCTTTTAGCTGGATTTGTTATTATCTCAGTAGAGTCTATTTCAATGGGTATTGGTTCTTACATTTCCAATAAAACAGAAAAAGATACACATACAAGAAAAATAAAAGAAGAAATATTTGAATTAAGTAAGTTCCCTAAAGAAGAAAAAGAAGAACTAAAAAATATTTACATAAAAGATGGTTGGCCTAAAGATATAGCTATTAAAATGTCGGAAACTGCTTCAAAAGATAAAAAATTAATGTTAAAAGAAATGGCTTACCACGAGTTATCCATTTGCAAAACAGATTATAATAAAAGCCCTATAAAAAATGGTTTATCAATGTTTTTTTCTTATGTCATAGGAGGTTTAATACCTCTTATACCATATTTATTGTTTTCTTTTGAACAGGCAATTTATATATCTATTAGTATTACTATGATAGGGTTATTCTTGCTTGGAGTATGCACCACAAAATATTCAAAAAGAAAGTGGTGGAAAGCAGGCTTAGAACTTTTTGCTTTAGCAGGTTTGGCTTCAATAATAGGTTTTGTAGTTGGAGAATTTGTTAATAAATTTTGGCTTTAAATAAAAAATAAAAATAGACCAGTGTATAGTATGGCCTATTTTTATTTAAAGTACTTCAATTTAACTTTGAAGAGTCTGGGTCTGGGTGAAATTCTTTTAAAAATTCTAAAGTTTGATTCCATAAAATATCCATTTTTTTTAACAACTCTGATATTTTAACTTTTTCTGATTCTGTTTCTTTAATTATTTTTTTACGAATGGCAAAAATTAGTATATCTTCGCATGTAGGATATTCGTCTTCTTTATATATTTTACCAATCTCATCTTGAAAAACATCTTTTTGAATATAACTTAATTCTTCCCACTGCAACTTATTAATATTCATAATATTTATATATTATGCCCTCCTAATTAAATTTTATCATCAGAGTGACTAAAGAGCTTCTTTATTATATATTATACTAGATAAAATATTTCTAAAATCTGTGGATAAAAAAATCCCGATTTTATTCGAGATTTTTTATTTTATGTATTTTATTTTTCTTCTCTATCTAATCTATCACATACACCATCACCATTTTTGTCTTCAAATTTCATACCTTTTTTATACATTCTGTCTTTCATATCCTTTTGACCAAAATGATTTAATCCAAGTTCCTCAGCAATTGCTTTTGATCCTTCAATATCACCGGCTTGTTTTAAATTGTGCATTTCTACAAATTTAGAGAAATTTGCTTCTGTAATTTTGTCGGACATCATCGGTTTGTCACTGACAAGTTCTTTAAAAGCTTCGTAACTACCACTGGTTAAAATTGCATCCATCTGTTCACGATGTGCTTCCATTTCAGTGCGTTTTTCTTCTGTCATTTGAAAATGACCTTTAAAATCACCTTGTTTTTGACCACGCATCTGAATTTGTTGCCTCTGTTCTTGGTTTGTATCTGTAGTAACAGTACTCGCAGATGCAATAGCCCCAAGACCAACCCCTAGTCCTAGTGCAAATAACCCCCCTATTAGTACTTGTTTTCTCGCCCCGTTAGAGGTTTTTTTATTATTGAACATAAATTTATACTTGTTAAATAATTAAATTATGTTATTACCACCAATAAAGTATTTTAAAACTCTAATGGGGTAAATATATTTTAAATTATTTGAATTAATTTTAACACGTGTTATCTATCTTATATTACGTGCACAGTCTCCAATTTCTTTCATTTTGCAAAAATCTGGAGGAGGAAGTTGTTTAATTAAATGTTTTGGTAAATCAGGTCTAATCATTATGGCTTTAAATTCACCTTTTTTTAATTCTTTTCCAAACATTTTAATCATCATGTTTTTTCTAAATTCAATAAAATTAGGCAAAGTTGTGCTAGAAGTATCAACAATCCATTTTTTTCTATTAAAATCTTTAATTATCAATTTATTTCCCTGAACATCAACAATTTTCCCAATCAAACGTCCGTCTTGTGGATTTTCCCACATTTTAAACCTGTGATGCATCATTTTTTCGTAGAATGGGATTTTTTTTGTAAAAATATTTTCTAAATTTTCTCCAAGGCCGGCAGTATATGCACCAGCTCCAAGTACAAGAGTTAATATAAAGTATCCAAGCAAAATAGTTGAAAACTTGTATTTATATCCAGATTTAGTATGTTTAACGTTGTAGTATGTAATAAATATAAACAAAACTAAACTTATAACCCAAAAATAGGGGATAGAAAGTATTAGAAATTCTCCTTTGTTACTTACAGAATTATATATATCCCAATCTTGTGATTTGATCAAGTAAATTATGATTGCCACTGATTGAAGACCTAGAAAAATTGCGAGACCAGCCCCTGCCCATACTAGATAATTTTTAACTAAAAAAGAATAACGTGGTTTTGGAATTATTTTTTCTTTTTCAATTTTTTCTAATATTTTTTTACTTAAGTTCATATAGTTTTATTTGAATTCTTTTTGAAATTTTTTCTTAGCTCTGTTGATTAAAGTTCCGACAGTACCGATTGGTTTTTTTAAAATATCTGATATTTCTTTATAATCTTTTTCTTCAATAAATTTAAGAACAAGCACTTCTCTATATTTATCTGGAATTTTTGCCAGAGTTGATTCAATGTCTGCCCGAAGGTGTAATATATTTTTACTATCAACATTGTCTAGATTATCGGCCAAATTAATTAAATCTTTTTCTTCATAAAAATAGTGAATTCTTGTTTTTCTTTTTCTAAATTCAGAGATTGTTTGGTTATGAGCAATTCTGTAAGCCCAGGATGAAAATTTTAAATTATCATCATAAGCATTTAAGTTTTTGTAAATATTAATAAAAGTATCTTGCAACACATCTTCGGCATCTTCTTTACTAAAACCAGATATTCTTTTGATGTAATAGAAAAGAGGCTTTTCATATTTTTGCATAAGCGCCAAAAACTCTTGCTTGTTTGCTAAAGCTAATTTCACTAGTTTTTGATCGGTTGTATCTTTTATATCATCCATCTTTATATTACGTCTAAATATAGCACTTTCTTTCATTTTACGTTAAATGCAAGGTTTTATCAAATTGATTTCATTTTTTAAAAATGTTATAATGAATGTACAAAAAATATGTTTTATATAGGTTTAAGTTTATTATTTTTTCTAATCTCTTTTTTCTTTTTTATTAAATCAAAAAAAGGGATAGTAACAAGACTTATTTTCGGTCTACTTTTTTTTGTTGTAGTTTTTTTATATCTTTTTTACTATGTTTCTAATTATTTTACCGGAGAGGGGATTAATGAAGCAATTTTTTTTCATTTATCTTATGGTCTAGAAGGCACTGGCATGGAAGGATACGAACTTTTGGCAGTGTCTGCTCTTTTAGCTCTTGTTATTGATTTTATTTTTTTCTTAGTCATTGTATTTAATAAAAGTAACAATCAGGCACGTTTGGTTTACTCTTTTTTAACAATTATTTTTTTAATTCCAACCATTGCTTTTAACCCGGCTGTAATAGATATTTATAATTTTAAGTTTATAGAAAAAGCCGAAGCGGTTGTAGAAAGTGAAAAAGTTGAAGTTACTGATGTTGAAATAGAAAAAGTAGAAGAAATAAAAGAAGTACACATAAGTAGCTTTGAAAGATTTTATAAAATTCCAGAAGTAGAAAAGATTGGTAAAAATAAGAATGTAGTCTTTATATATGCTGAAGGGTTTGAAGAAACTTATTCAAATGAAAAAAACTTTCCAAATCTTACTCCAAATTTAAATAAATTAAAAAAGAAAGCCGTTGTTTTTGATAATGTTGGTCAAACATACGGAGCAGGTTATACAATAGCTGGAACAGTGTCTAGTCAATGTGGAATGCCCATTTTATCTTCAATACGTGGTAATTCACTAGATGGAATGGATGAATTTTTGCCAAAAGCAACTTGTTTGGGAGATATTTTGTCTGATCAAGGCTATTATCTTTCATTTATGGGTGGTGCAAAACTAAGTTTTGCAGGAAAAGGTAATTTTTATAAAACTCATGGTTTTCAAAGTGTAGAGGGTTATCACACTTTTAAAGCTTCACTCAAAGACAAAAAGTACAAAACAGGTTGGGGAATTTATGATGATACTTTGTTTGGTTTAGCTTTTGAAAAATTTGAAAAACTAGCAAAAACAAAAGAGCAATTTGGACTATTTTTATTAACGCTTGATACTCACCATCCAAATGGTCATCCTTCGAAAAGTTGTGATGGATTGATATATAAAGATGGAAAAAATAAAATGTTAAATGCTATTTTGTGTTCTGATAAAATAGTTTCAGAATTTATTAACAAAGTTCAAAATTCAGAATATTCAAAAGATACTATTATAGTTTTAGTATCTGACCATCTTGGTTTAAAAAGTACAGCAACTTCTGAATTAGAAAAATACGAAAGAACAAATCGTTTTATGATTTTTGACCAAGAGTTTGAAAAGCCAGAAATTAATAATACCTATGGTGTAACTCTCGATATTGGAAGTACTGTCTTACCATTTCTTGGATTAAAGACAAATATTGGGTTTGGTAGGGATTTATTAGATAATAAAACCAGTGAAAGTGAAATGCGTTTTATGCATAGTAATGTAAAATTTTGGGAAGATGAAATAAATGAACTTTTTGATTTTCCACAATTAGAAACAGACTTTGGAATCAATATTGAAGACCGGGTAATAACAATGTCAAATCGTAATATTAAACTACCCGTACTTGTAGAAATTAACAAGGACTTGTCTACTAAATTAAAATTTCAGTTTAATTTATCAGATCAACAAAAATTAATCAAAGACATTGTAAAAGAAGATTTTGATAAACAATTTGTTTTGGTTGACTATTGTTCAAATGTTGAAAAGTATATGGAAATAGATAAAAAAGATATGGAATTTTGTTTGGTTGCTGGTAATGGACATAAAATTAATTTAAAACTTCCCTTGGAAAATAATATTACAATAGAAAATGACATGTTAATTAGATTAACATGTTTTAAATAAAGTTTGTTTCATGGTATAATTTTAATGTAAAGGTAATAATAAGGAAG
>Ga0208904_1003000_pt1 | contig 10251 bp, 19 predicted proteins | sample AntAceMetag02UKB_FD_184774 | JGI IMG/M metagenome (GOLD analysis project Ga0208904, IMG submission 184774) | Saline lake microbial communities from Ace Lake, Antarctica - Antarctic Ace Lake Metagenome 02UKB (SPAdes) (version 2) | ecosystem: Environmental > Aquatic > Non-marine Saline and... | reverse complement strand
CAATTACAAGGTATTGAAATGTATAGCAATCTAAAGATTATGATGGAACAAGGACTTATCAAATTCTCATCAAAGAACGATGAACTCATAAGGGGTTTAACTTCAATCCAATATGTCGTCGAGAAAGACACTAAAAACATTAAAATTCATGGTAAATACGACCATATAGTAGAAGCATTAAAAAGAGCGACATGGTTAGTAAAATGCAAAGGATTAAATATAATGGCTTTTTGTTAGATTCAATTTGCTTCGGATTTGGGAGAGAAGATGATTTATTAAGAAATGAGAAGATTTTTAGGAGCTTTATGAATTTCAAACTAAATCTATTCATAATACAAACAATTATAAATATAAGGGTATTACTTTTTTAATGGCACATACAGGAATATACGCGACATCAGCGGAATGTATCTTCAAGATGGGGAATGGTTATGATTCTACGAATGTTGATGAAGATAGAATAAATGAGTTATGTTTACAATGTCAGAGTTTTATTAACGACTTATGCCGACAAGTATTCGCGGCAGACGCAACAGCTTTCACAGCCCTAGACGCAGGGAAGAAATATTTATTATCAGAAACAGTCTCTTGTTATGCTGGATTCTATGGGGCGATGTTTGACGCAAAAGGTTATGGTTCACAGAGGGAGCAAGAGAATATTATGAATACGAACTGGGCGAGGTTCGTTCATTGCATAGGCTTACTTAAATCACAGGAGACAGTAACGTTCATCAAATAATGGCAGACCAGTTAATTACAGGAACAACATTAGTAGAAAAAGAAAGTAGAAGTATTGGAGATATACCTATAAGTGGAGTTGTAGAGTGGGATGATTCAATACCAGGGACTCCAAGTCTACCAGCGGGATTCTTATTATGTAATGGAGACACAATAGTAGATTCTCTCTCCCCAATCAACGGACAAACACTCCCAAACCTAAACACTCAATATTTAAGTATAAGCGGAATAGGTTTTAGTGCAGACGAACCGGATGTAGACGACGTTGCTTACAATGGGACAACAGGAAGTTTAATATTACACGGGTCGGCGATAACTCCAATGGGTCAAGTACAACTGCCACACGGAGCAACAGTAACGGCGGTAATAGTATATGCAAACGTATCGACAGAGGGTTTCTTACTTAGAAGCAGTCTATTAGTTAATAATACAACACTGATAGAGCACGCAGATGGAACACTAAACTCAGAAACGACGACGATAACAACCCCAATAATCGATAATACAACAAGACAATATCATATAATGGCAGACCAACTGGACGCTGGGGACATAATCTATGGGGCAAAAATTACTTACACACCGAGAAATAAATTTGTCATGAGGGTTCGATAATGGAATTAGAAACAAAAGAAGAAAAAGATGAAAGAGTTAATAATAATGAAATACTAACTACAAAAATAAAAGACCTTACAGAGAGAGTAAAGGCGCTAGAAAAATAATGGCACATGATTTCGTGAGATTCCCAGAACTAACGAACAACCAGATGAATCTCTATTACTTCGACAGCCCGCACCAACAGATTGCAGAGGATTTTTGGGCGAAAGTGGAGAAAGTCCACGACGGAGATACAATAAGGGTAAGTGTCCCTTTTAGAGACTTCAGTTTCCCAATACGATTCTCAAACATTATGGCAAAGGAATTAAGTGAGGGCGGTCATGCAGGGAGAGACTTTTTAGCAAACCTAATACTAGGAGCAGAAGTAGAGATTATTTTAGATAAGAAAAGAGTTGGGAAATATGGGCGACTTCTTGGACGAGTAATGCATAAAGGTTTTGATATTGGTGAGGAGATGATACAAAACAACTTCGCAGTCGGAGTGTGGAAAGAGCAAATGGGAATTAAAGACTTGAGGATTACACTAGACTTATAATGGGAGATTCAAAAGTAGATTCAATGACGGCAGGAAGCAGCGATAATGTAATTGATGACTTCTCGGTAGATACTGCGGACACAGACGGAACTACATCACAAAAAGAAACTGAATGGCAGAATGTAAAGTGGAGACAACAATACGGATATTTCACACAGATTGCAGAACTGAACGCAACAATCAACGCAAAATCAACATGGACTATCGGGAAGGGATTTAAGGCGGACGAAGTAACAGAAATGCTTTTAGATACAATCAAAGGAAATGGAATGGACACATTCAACACAATCCTAGAGAATATGATTAGAACATATTACATAGGGGGAGATTCATTCGCAGAGATTATTCGGGATGATGAAGGAAACCTAATTAATCTTAAATGTTTGAATCCGGGAAAAGTTAAGATAGTAACAGATAAGAAAGGAATGCTAATAAAATACAAGGTAGCAACTACAAAGACAGAAAAAGACGAAGAATTTAAACCCGAGGAGATATTTCATCTTGCACGGAATAGAATAGCAGACCAAGTGCACGGAGTATCAGTTATCGACAGCGTCGAGAATATTATTCTTGCTAGGAATGAAGCGATTGATGATTATAAAACTGTAATGCATAATAATGTATTCCCTAGATGGAAGTTCAAATTAAAGACAGATGACGCAGTAGAGATTGCAGCATATAAGGCGAAGATGGATTTAATAACTGCTACAAAGACACAGAATATTTATGAACCGTTTGATGTATCGGAGAGTGAATTAGTAACCGTAGCGCCAAATGCAACTCTAGACCCTAAGACATGGATTGACGCACAAGGAGACTTTTTCTACGAAGCGGTGGGCGTGCCGCAAATCATCTTGGGCGGGAGTGGCGAGTTTACCGAAGCGTCGGCTAAAATCGCTTACCTCGCTTTTCAACAGAATATAGAAGAAGAACAACTATTCATAGAGGAGCAATGTTTATCACAACTTAATATAGTAATTGAATTAGAGTTCCCTGTAAGTTTGGAGAATGAATTATTATCAGACAATAAGAAAGACGGAGACATGACAGAATCTAAACCATCAGAAACTACTGCGGGGTCGGGTCAATGATGGAGGATTATGTAGCCTTACTATCAAACTTCGGTTTTCCGATTGTTATGGTTTTATGGTTTATGATAAGAACTGAGAAAGTAATTAAGAACAATACTGAAATAATGAAGGAGGTTATTAAAAAATTATAATGGGACATACAGATTTATCAACAGCAGCGGGGAGGGCAAGGGCAAAGAAAGAGTTTGATGAAGTTAAGAGAACTCGGAAGGAAACCAAGCAGACAGAGAGTGAAGCAACAATCAAGAAAAGGATTGATAAGAAAAGTGTTGAGAGAAATAAAAGAATCAACAAGAAACGAAAGTCAGATATTAAATCGGGAAAAGTAAAAGATAGGGGAGAGATTGGGGAACCAATAGAACCTCAAGAGATTGGGGAACCAATAGAACCTCAAGAGAAGAAAGAAGGATTACAAGCACCAAACGAAGAAGGAGTTATTGATTTAACACAACAAGGACAAAGGGAAGATGAAGAATTCACAACAGGCGATAAATTAAAGGCATTGGGAACAGGAGCAGTAATTGGCGGAGCGTTAGGATTTGGAGCAGTAGCAATAGGGGCAGGGGGAATAGGAGCAGCAGCGTCATTATTATTTGGAAGGACAACACAGGCAGCAGCAACAAAATTACTAACACACACACCAACACCGGGAGCGACAATAACTGTTAATGGAGTTAAATCATCAATATCCAATATAGCAAACACAGCAGTAAGAAACGGAAGATGGTCAAGTGTTGCAAACAACGCAAAAAACTTTTTACTGAAAAAAACATATTTACAAAAATTAGCAGCAACTACAAAAGACCCAAGACTACATTTAGCAATACTAGGGTCGGTTTTATACACCTCTTTATTTTGGGGGCAGAATGAAAAAGGAGACGCATTAACAACATTAGGAATAAACCAAAACACAGCATTAAAGAATGGGGACTGGGAATCAGTTGAGGAGATTGACGCGATGATACAAGAAACATTAAATATTACAGCAGGGAAACCAATAATTGGATTTTTAGAAAGTGAGTGGGCAAAATTTGAAGCGGCAGCAAAAACGAGTGAGGTAAATATGAAAGAAGCTCAAAAGATAAAGGAAGAACAATTAAGGATTGAAGAACAAGGGGAAAGTGATTTTGCGAAGGAAAGAAGGGAATCAGATGAAGCAGCAAGGGAAAGAGATGTTGCAGCACAAGAAGAAGATACAGCAAGATATGATAAAATTAAAGCAGATAACGACGCAGAGAAATTGGCAGATGTAGAAATAATGCAGGAAGTTTGGAGACTAAGAGGGTTAGGTGGAGAAGATAATAAAGCAAAGGCAAATGAATTAGAAAAAACAGCATACACGAATTAGAAAGATTTATAAAGACCGTTACGCTATATTTATATGTCCGATGAAACAACCGATGAGAGTAACAAGGAAGGAGAAGAAACTAATACAGACGTTACGCCAGTTGAAAAAGTTACTGAGAATTATGAAGCGCTTAAAGCAGCTAATGATAAAGTTGAAGCGGAACTATTACGAGGGGAAGAACTTAAAGCTAAAATCGCACTTGGCGGAAAATCGAGCGCTGGCGAACCCGAACTATCATCAGTAGAAAAATTAGAAGCAGACGCAAAAAAAGAAGCGGATGGTATTGTAAATGCTTTTCGCTAAGAAGAAAGTAGTTGATGAAGCAAAGGCTTTTATAGAATTATACAAAGCGGGATTTCTAGATGGTTATAAAGTTAAGAAAAAATTAAGAAGTAAAACAGATTTTAAGATTCTGAATAATTATTATAAGAAGGCTTTTGAAAAAAGATTTAGTAAAGCTATAACTAAAGAGATGAAGAAGAAATAATGCACTTATATCTATACGCCAGAGGAAAATTTGAACAGGTCGAAATGTGGAAGGCACATGCACAGGCGGCATATTGGAAGTTAAGAAGAATTAATAACAAGACAAAGAAGGAAGAAACTATTTTAGTTCAAGGAGCATTAAGACCATCAGTATTGGGAGCGTTTGAATATATATTTCCTAAAGAAGCACTAGCAGAGGTTTGTTCATTCTTCGGAATTATTAATAATACAAGTTATGGATTCGGTAGGATAGGTTTGAGTTTGAGACACGCAGCATTAAGAAAGATTTTTGGATGTAAGAAAATAACAAAGAAGATATTAAAGAAAGCAAAAAAAATCCCTCCAACATTCACGACTGCGGAATTTGAGAGAGGAGGAGCAAATTGTATAATCAAGGGAGTAGGGATTCATACAATAGGGATTAAAAAGGATAAGGTCGGAGAAGTTAATGGTTATACCTACGAGTTATTATGATATGGGAATTAAGAATTTATGTTTTTATAGCAATTTCTATCAAATTGTATCAATTATGGAAAGAGGGTAAATTCCGATAAGTTTAAATAGTTATTCGATTAAGCGATTATATGACAAACGAAGCAGTATTAAGGGACAACAAGATTTTAGTTTCTAGAAGGTATACCTGTGCAACATCAACAGGGATAGCAAAGGGGACTTATTTGAAGAATGCAGACCCACACACAGCTTCGGCTTCTACGGGAACAGGAGACCCATTTGTAGGATTCGCACACGCAGATGTTAATGAATCTACTGACTCGGAATTTAATACTGACACATCTATTACAGCAGACAAAGGAGCAATGTATGAATTGTTAGCTTCGGGAGCAATAGCAGTAAACGCATATGTAAAGACAGCAGCTCCGGGTAATATGGTTATGGCTTGCACAGACGCAGATATGACAGCTTCTGTCGCAGTTCACATGGGAATTGCAAGAGAAGCAGCTTCAGACGGAGAAACAATTAATGTTGAGGTTCTTGCATAATGAATCCAACAGAGAGCGCAATAGATAGAGCAGAAGCACAAGCAAATGCAGAGAAACCAGTTAAGAAAGTTAAAAAGGAGAAAGTAGAAAATGACTGATTATGAAGTTGGAGAAGATAAGTTAAGAGCAACTACTTATGACAACGCAATTAAGCAGATAGCAATTTATTCTTATAAGATGAAACAATTAGTTTCTAGTGTAAGTTCGGGTTCTTGGAAGAATTATTTTTTCAGAGAAAGCACAGATGTCCCAGAAGGACAAGAAGGAAATGCTATTAAGGGTATTCCAAGAGGAGCAGATTTTCCTAACGCAGTATTGAGTTGGGAGCAAGTAAGTTCTAGAATTGAAAAATATGGTTTAGGCGCTATGATAGACCATGAAGATATTATTGCTAAGAACATTGATACTCGAAACAGAACAATTAAGAGAATTGCAGAGGGAGTAGCAAAGGCAGTGGACACAGAGATTTATTCTGTTCTTTCTACTGATGGAAGCATACAATCAGGAAGTCTTTACGGTGGATATTGGGATGAGACAAGCGCAGCAATAATTAAGGATTTAGCATTTATGAAGGCACAGGTTAAAAGTTATTATGATAATGCAAGTAAGTTCGTTATGGTTATTAACCCAGACGCAGAACCTTATGTTCTTCACTACATCTACGAGAAAGGCGCACAGGCGACTTCTAGTGGACAAAAAGCATTTAATGGACAGATTGGTAACCCAGCAGGAGTTTCTATCATTACAGCAGACATAGTCCCTGTAAGTTATGCTCTATTTGTAGTCCCTAAGACATGCGCAACATGGAAAGAATTAATGCCACTATCTACAAACACAGAATCATCCAAATTTCACGGAGATAAGATTGAAGCGTGTGAATATGGAGTTACAGAAGTTCACGAACCAAAACAAATTGTTTTAACAAAGATTCTAGAATAGATATATTTTTATAATAGGTATTCATTGATTATTTATGAGTGGACGAGCTGACGGACTAAACGACGTATTCGATAATAGTATAGTAGTTAAGAAAAACATAGATACTAATAGCGGGACTATTCAGAGAACGCCCACAGAAGATATTGATATTGCTAATAAGAAATATGTTGATGATAATATTGGCGGAGTTGATTGGGAAACAGACCAATCCCCTAAAGTTATTAACGCTGCGAATTATGTTGATAACAACACCCAATTAGCAGAAGCAGATATAACAACAATGGGCTTCACTAAAGATGTAGAAGTAGATTGGACAGCAGACCAAAGCCCAAGCGTAATCAATGCCGCAAACTATGTGGATAATGATACAGTTTATGATGACACAACAATCCAAGCAGCAGTTACATTAAACACAGCCAAATTTACAAATGTAGACACAGATTTAAGTGTTACAAAAAATGCTACAACTATGACAGTAGTAAGTAGTGATGGAGACAACGCAGTATTAGTTGAAGCAGATACAACTAATGCGGGAATTTTAGGAAGTGATAAGTGGGACGAGATTGTAGCAAACACAAACGCTAAGCACGCAGAAAGCCATAATATAGCTTCTCATTCTGACACTACGGCAACAGGAACAGAACTTAATACTTTAACAGATAACAGCGTGGCTAATACTTTACATAGACATAGCGAATTATCGGCAAGTGATGGAACTCCAGATAAAGTTATAGATATAGGTTCTTCGGGGATTGTTGTATTAAATACTGACTTAGTTGCGCAGGGGGGTTCTACAAATTCCTACCCTTCATCTACAATCTCAACTTATAGCACTACAAATTGGCACGGTGCTTTTATAATAAATAGAAGATATAGGGGAAGTTCTGCTTCTCCAACAACGGTAGTAAATGGAGATGTTGTTTTCTATTTTGATAATTGGGGATACGACGGGACAGATTTAGTAAGAGGTTCTCAGTTGACCTCTTGGATTGATGGAACAGTCTCCACAGGTGTTATGCCTATGGGATGGAAATTTAACACTATGAATGACGCAGGAAACTATTCAACAAGATTGACAATAAAATCAAGTGGAAATGTCGGAATAGGGGACACAACGCCAAGTCAGAAGTTAGATGTTGCTGGAACGGTTAGAGCAGATGACTTCGTAGAATTTTCCCAACCAATACCAACAGAGAAAGCAATGCCTGTTATTATGGGAATGAAGAATAAAAAAGATGGAACTTTAGACCATAAGACCTTTCCTAAATATACTAAAAAAGAAATCTTCGTCAAAGAAGTCAAAGATGATGATGGAAAAGTTATTGAAGAAGCAAAGACAATAACAAAAGAAAGCGTTAGTTTATCCGCTCAAGTAAAATATCTAATTAAGGCAGTGCAGGAACTTAACGCCAAAATAGATAAATCTTTATAATGACCGAAAGGTTTATATATAGGTAGTGAGTAGTATATATATGATAATGAAATGTAAATACTGCAAACATCAATGGGACTACAAAGGTAATTCTGAATATTATGTAACTTGTCCTCGCTGTTATAACAAAATCAAAATAGAAAGAGTGAAAGGGGGTAAAGATGGAAGAAACAATTAAGATTAAGAAGATTGATAAGAAAGAATCGGGTTTGGTTATTGTTGGTTATACTGTTAAGGGATTGGTAGCAATGCCAGTCGCAGAAGCAACACTCAATACGAAATGGCAATCACAAGAGGTTGATTTTCTAGAGAAAGATGTAGGAATCGGCGGAGAGGTTAAGGTTACTATTGTAGAAAAAGGACAATATGTAAATATAACTAAGGTTGATATGACTTCGGCAGTTAAGGGTTTAATTACTGAATCAGAGAAGATTGTTGATTCTCCAAAGGAAGCAGTAGGGTTGATGTCAGTTAAAGATACTAACATAAACGCCGGAATGATGACTAAATGCTTCTATTACGGAAACAAGGCTTCGAGTGTTGAGGAAGTATATGACAGATTTAATGCGTTTAAGAAACTAGTGGAGAACAATGGTTAAGCGTATGTGGTGTAATGGATGGAAATATAAGTTTTATTTAATATGGTAAAAGCTACAAATAAAGAAAAACAATTAGTTCACCAATTTGTGGAAGTTTTAAGGCAAATTAAAGGAATGGGTAAGAAGAGTATTGACTTAGAAAAATTAGCTAAAGGTTGGGAAATTGAATATGGCATTAATAAAGTATGCCCTTATTGTAAAAATAAGATTATTTAATTAATTAGTCCCCATTTTTGAAGGGGTTCATAGTCATCAAGGGAAAGTGTTGTCGCTAGCACGCCTGGCTAATACTCAGGAAGATAGGGTTGAAGTCCCGTCCTTATTGATTGCACACGAAGATTGGAACTTTTAAGGGCAGGTTCGATTCCTGCCGTGTGCATTGGGCGTGTATCGTCTTGACACTGGGAAAGACTGGGGCGAAGGGGGTTATCCCCCTTCACTTTATAATCATGGAAATGACAATAGCATGGGCGATAGTATTAGGGTGTTTTTTTATAGCCTTAGGACTGTCTAACAAATAATGGCAATACATAAAGACATCAAAGAAAGAATCGGATGGTTTAAGGAGCTGTGGGAGCATATACTTATCGAGATGGATGGGGATAAGGAACTGGCTAGACCTGTGTATAAGAGAGTGTTGTTTGAGGAGAAATGGAAATAATGGGGAGAAATTTAAAAGGCAAATGCTGGAATCATGGAATGGCAAGAACAAGGAGAAATGAAGAGATTAAAAAAGATTTAGATAAAAGAGGAACTATGAAATATGAATATATGGGTTGTTATGAATGTAATGGATTTGATTGGAAATGTGAGAATTATATTTGTTTTAATGAAACTTATGGGGAAAAGAGAAATGAAAGATAAGAAAGAGAAACAAGAGGAATTGTCCTTAATGAACTGGACTGATTTCGCAATTAAACTACACAAGATGGTAATGCTTGGCACGCAGGACGCTGCTCCCACTCGCAGGTAAATCTTCGCCCCTCGTGGGCAAAGAACTAGGCTTGCTTCGCAAGCATACTAATAGCAAAGATATATCCTACTCCTTCCGCACTCCGCCCCCTGCTTACATGAAAAGGGTTTCCGCACCTCTTCTACTCTTGCGGAGCAGAGGTGCTCTTAATTAAATAAATATAGGAGGTAAAGATGGAATTCGATATAAAAACAATAGAGAAAACTGCAAGATTCTTTAAGTTAAGATTCCCAGAAAAGGACTTAATATTTGAGATGGAATGTGGTTATTTCTTCGAATGGTGTGATAGATTCGAGAATAAGAACGTAAAGCAGTATTGCGACCAAGAGAGTTTAAAAGCAGTTTTGAAATTAGAGAGAGATGAATGAGTGTCAGGAGTGGCAGAACTTGATGTGGTTGTATAGGAATTGGTGTTATTGGAATTTGATTTTGGTGGGGGCTTAGTGGCTCTCACCTCTTTTTTTTGCTGTCTATAGTGCTCCTGTCGTAAA
>Ga0208904_1002996_pt1 | contig 10261 bp, 12 predicted proteins | sample AntAceMetag02UKB_FD_184774 | JGI IMG/M metagenome (GOLD analysis project Ga0208904, IMG submission 184774) | Saline lake microbial communities from Ace Lake, Antarctica - Antarctic Ace Lake Metagenome 02UKB (SPAdes) (version 2) | ecosystem: Environmental > Aquatic > Non-marine Saline and... | reverse complement strand
AGGTGAATATGAACTTTATAATACTAGACCTTTCGTTACTTGCAATTTTTCTAATCTCGATTTCAATTCTTCTTTATAAAAATAAAAAAAATCTAGTTCAAGATGGACCTCTTTATTTATATAAAGCTCAATGGGGAATTAATTTAATTAAGAATGTCGGTAAAAAATATTCAAACTTTTTAAAAAAAATTAGCTATGTTTCAATGGGTGTAGGTTACGTTTTGATGGCCGGCATTGTATTTTTAATTTTACAAACAGTTTACCTTTATCTTACAACTCCAATTGCTAGAGCAATTAAAGCTCCACCAATTATGCCCTTGATTCCATACTTTCCTAAATTGTTCGGACTTAGTAGCATGTTTCCTCCATTTTATTTTATATATTTTATTTTAGCATTAATAATTGTTGCAACAGTTCATGAATTTTCGCACGGAATTTTCGCAAAAGCTTTTGGAATACGAATTAAGACAACCGGTTTTGCTTTTTTCAAATACTTCCCTGCCTTGTTTGGTGCATTTGTAGAACAGGATGAAAAACAAATGAATAAGCAAAGTAGATTTGCAAAAATGAGTGTTATCTCTGCTGGTGTATTTGCAAATGTTTTAACTGGGTTTTTATTTTTTGGACTTTTGATTTTAACATTTTCACTTTCATTTAGCGCATCAGGTGTTGTGTTTGACACATATAGTTATTCAGCTGTAAAAATTTCAAACATATCGAGCGTTAATGGAATTTCAATTGCGGATTCAAATTATGATAATATTCTTGACTTATTAGAAGAAAATAAAACAAATAATGTTTCAATCGGAGATGTTAATTATTTGACAACAATAGAATTTTTTGAAAAACAAAAAGAATACAATGGGTCAGCAATTCTTTATCATGATTCTCCTGCCTTGAATGCTGGACTTTATGGAGCTATTCATAAAATTGATGGAGAGATTATTAACAATCGAGATACATTGAAAAAAATATTGAATGAAAAAAATATTGGAGATGTTATTACAATAACTTCTATAGATGATGATAAAAAAGAAATAGAAACTGAAATCGTTTTGGGTGAACATCCTGAAGAGGAAGGTAGAACATGGATTGGAATTGGATTTATGGAAAAAAACACAGAAGGTTTTAGAGGAAAAATTTATTCATTCTTTTCATCATTTAAGGATTCAAGTATTTATTATACCCCTGATTATGAAGTTAGTTATTTCATTTATCATTTGTTATGGTGGATTGTTTTGATTAATTTTGCCGTTGCTTTATTCAATATGCTTCCGGTTGGAATTTTAGATGGTGGTATGTTCTTTTATTTAACGTTAGAAGGTCTTACAAAATCAGAAAAATTTTCGAAAAAAGCATTTAGTTTTATGAATTGGTTTTTCTTGCTATTGTTTGTTACTTTAATGGTTAGATGGGTTTTTATTTTCTTTTAATTAAGAAACCCCTGGTTTCTTAACAACTTCCTCACATCCGGTTGGGCAGCATCTTTCTTGCACTTTGGGATGCCACATTGGCCCGTCTAGCGGTCCTTTTTCGTGTGCTGAATAAGTTAGGGTTGTTGACGATAGGTAAGAGATGGTTTATAATAGGTGAAATGTTTTGTGAGGTGGCTAGATTGTTTGATAGGGAAGAAGTAATATATATTATTCTGAATATAAAAGTTTATAAATTAAAATTGTGATAATTTTTTATGGTAAAAATATTTGACTTAAGTAAATTACTAAAAGTATCTTTTGAAGATTATTGTGAATCTGCAGGTAAGAAGCGAGGTGACTACAATCTTGTGGGTTTTTACCATACATTTGAATCTCCAATAACAGAGAATAATTGGATGGCGTATGACAATATTCGAGAAATTATTCCAGAAGGGGCAGAGGTGGTTGTTGGATATGATTGCGCATTTTGGAATAATGGTGGACTTAATTCATCCGCGTTCCAATATGTTTCAGAAACTGCTCTGATTCCGAAATCTAAAGATGATGAGAAAAGTTAACTTCTAAATAATAGTAAAAACGAAAAGTTTATAAATTAAAATTGTGATAATTTTCTATGAAAAACAAAGAAAGGGAATATGGGGTTTTAGCACGTATAAATTTAACAAATGGTCTAGTAGATACTGGATTAATGCGTACTATAAATAGACACACTTTATATGAAACATCTACCGATAAAGGTAAAGCGATTTTACATGTTAAACTTTTTTGGGATGATAGCAATAAAGATGAAATTTATTCAGAAATAAAAAAATCTAAGAATGTAGAAAAATTGTTGATTTATTCAGAAAAAAAAATTTAGAAAAGCTTAAAACTCTAATATATTAATATTATTTATGGAAATTACACCTGAGATTAGAAAACAGTTAACTAAGGAAAATTATGAAATTGTTGGTAAGCATAGTGCTGTTAAAATTTGCAACTGGACTAAAAATTCCCTAAGAGATGAAGGCGTTTGTTATAAGGAACAATTCTATGGAATTAAATCTCATTTGTGTTGTCAAATGAGTTGCACATTGCTTAATTGTCAAAATAAATGTATTCACTGCTGGAGAGATTTGAGATATAGTTGTCCGAGTGAGGTTATTGATTGTGATGATCCAAAGAAAATTATTGATGAAAGTATAATTGCACAAAGAAAATTATTAACAGGTTTTAAAATTGATCCTAATAGTGACAAGAAACAATTAAGCAAGGCCAATCAAGAAAAATTAGCTGAAGCACAAGAGCCAATGCAGTTTGCAATTAGCTTAACAGGTGAAGGATTACTTTATCCTAAAGTCGGAGAATTAATTGAAGAGCTGACACGACGAGGAAAAACAAGTTTTTTAGTTTCGAATGGGTTATGTCCCGAAAGACTTCAGGAAATAGTCGATAAAAATCAATTACCAACCCAGCTTTATATTTCAGTAAACTCACCAAATAAAAAACTTTATGATGAATTTCATAGAAGCTCTAAAAAGAATGCGTGGGAAAAATTGAATGAAAGTTTAGCTATCATGTCAACATTAAAAGGTCAGGCGAGAACCGTTTTTAGAATGAATCTTATTAGAGATTTAAATATGGAAAACGAACATGTTGAAGAATATGCAAAAATGATTAAAAAAACAAATCCGATGATTGTTGAAATAAAAGGATTTATGAGCGTTGGCCATGCAAGAAAAAGATTGGGATATGATAGAATGCCCAATTTTGAAGAGATGCAAAAATTTATTGAAAAATTAAGCGAAGCAACAGGTCTTAAAATTTTAGATTCGCATGAGAGAAGTAGAGCTTGGGTTTTAGGTGAGAATAAAGAAGAGTTGAGAATTAAAGGATTGTAGGTTTAGATTATTTGTTTCTACAAATCTATAACACCTTCTTTTGTTAAAGCTGCAAACCGAACTCCAATTGGTAAATTAATCAAAGATGAAATTAAAGCCATATGCTCTTTTCCATCTCCTGACGCCATTGATAAAGCAACTTCCATTCCTGAAAATTTTCCTTTCATTTTTTTTGAGAATTCATCTCGAAGATCTTTAATTTTTTTAGATAAATCAATTTTAATAAATTCGAATGGTTTTTCATGTGAAAATTCTTTTGCTAAATCATCTCCCAATATGAAAATTTTATCCCAATCTCCGTGTTTCATTAAGCCTGAAACCTGCGCCCATGATCCTTTTCCTGATGAGAGTAATGCCACTAATTCCATAATTAAAAAAGAAAACTTATGTTTATAAGAATTGTTGTGATTTTTAGCTATTCTGAGACCGAATAATTTATAAACTAAAATCAGCTAAAATTCATATCGTTAACTACATCGGGATAAAATAGTATCTATGTTTATCGCGCATAATGTAGGAGATAGGGAAAAAATGGAATTACAAGAAGAATTAATGAAAGCATTGAAAGAACTTAGATCAGAAAAGGAACGGAAGTTTGATCAAACAGTTGACCTAATTATTAATTTACAAAAATTTGATGTTAAGAGAACTTCAGTAAATTTCTTTGCGTCTGTTCCTCATAAAGTTAAAGAAAAAAAGATTGCAGCATTCCTTGAAATCACAAATAAAAATATTGATACAATTACACAAGACAGATTTATAAAATTCTCTAAAGATAAAAAAGCAGTTAGAGAACTTGTTAAAAAATATGATTTCTTTATTGCTCAAGCAAGTTTAATGCCAAAGGTTGCAACAACTTTCGGTAGAGCACTTGGTCCAACAGGTAAAATGCCTTCGCCTCAAATGGGAATTATGATGAACCCTGATGATAAGACAATTGAAGATTTGAGAACAAGAATTAATACAAATATTAAAATTAGATTAAAAGAGGCAAGTGCTAAAATTAATGTTGGAAAACAAAGTATGAAAGATGAAGATATTGTTGAAAATGTTTTATCTATTTATGGAGATCTTTTGAAAAAACTTCCTAGGGATAAAGAGAATATTAAAAATATTCAATTAAAATTCACTATGACTAAACCAATAAGGATCGAGGTTAGATAATGGTAGAACAAAAAGTTGTTATGGATATTCCTGAAAGAAAATTGAAAGTTGTAAAAGAATTATCAGAATTAATCAATACTAAAAAAACTTTATTGATTGCTTCTATTAAAAATTTACCAGCTGCTCAATTTCAAGAGATTGGTAAAAAACTTAGAGCTAAGGCAATTGTTAAGTTCCCAAAAAAGAATTTAATGTTTAGGGCTATTGATGAATCTAAGAAAGCAAATACTGAAGAATTAAAAAATCAAATTACTGAAAGTGTTGCACTTTTATTTTCAGATGAAGATTGTTATGATCTTGCATTAGAATTGATTAAGAAAAAAACTCCAGCTAAAGCTAAAGTGGGGCAAGTTGCTCCAAAAGATATTGAAGTTTTAGGAGGCCCAACTGACTTGGTTCCAGGTCCAGCTATTAGTGAATTAGGAGCATTAGGAATTAAAATTCAAATTGAAAAGGGAAAGATTACAATTAAAGAATCAAAAATTATTGCAAAAGAAGGTTCAAAGATTTCTCAAGGTGCTGCAGATATTATGGCCAAATTAGACATTAAACCTTTTGAGAATGGATATATTCCTATTGCAGGTTACGATCTTAAAGAAGGTAAATTATATTTGAATATTGAAATTGATTCAGAGAAAACTAAAGATGAATTGAAAACTGATTTTGGAAAAGCGTTAGGCTTTGCTGTTGAAATTGGTTATATTACAACTGAAACTATTAAGGTTATGATTGGAAAAGCTAATGCTCACGAAAATAGATTAAATAGAATTATCAGTGGTGAACCTGAAGAGGTTGCTGTTGTTGAAGAAGTGAAAGAAACTCCTAAGGAAAAAAAGGAGGAAAAGAAAGCTGATGCCGGCGCTGGACTTGCGAGTCTGTTTGGCTAAGCTTAATTAAATAAGGAAAAACAAAATGGAATATACATATGCTGCACTTTTGTTGCACAAACTTGGAAAAGATATAACTGAAGACAGTTTGAAAAATGTTGTTGCTGCTGCTGGCGCTGATGTTGATGAATCAAAAATCAAATCATTAGTTGCTAGTTTGAAAGACGTTGACATAGCTACTGAGCTAGAAAACGCTAGTGTTGTTTCTGCTGCTCCGGCTGCTTCAAGTGAAGCTCCAAAAGCTGAGAAAGCGGAAAAACCTAAGGAAGAAAAAAAAGCGGCTGCAGCTGAAGGACTTGGTGCTCTTTTTGGATAATTATTAATTTAATATTAATAGTGTCTGGTTCTCTACATTAGTAGTTTGAACTTTAAAGAAAGGGATCAGTTCTTTAGATCTAGTTTGTAACGAATTATTTAATTTATAATTTTATCTAACTATAAAACATTAATTTACAGTTTTAAGAAGAGTGGATACTGTGTCCCATAAAATGATTACAAATCTTTATAACTTGAAAAAAATTTCAATAGGGTTATGGTGTGGAATCTTTATGAAAATGAAAAACTTTTGAAACCTTTGGTGTTTTCAAATGGTAAATCTCAAGAGGATGTTGTGAAAGAAGTGATTAAATCTATTGAAAACGGGAAGAAAGTTATTTTTATTCAGGGAATTTGTGGTACAGGTAAATCTGCAATTGCGTTAAATATTGCTAATGAACTTGGACGAGCTTCTATTATTGTTCCAATTAAAAATTTGCAAGAACAGTATAGAAAAGATTATGCTGAAAAAAAATATTTATTAAAACCTGATAAAACAAAATTAAAAATAAATGTTACAACTGGAAGAAAAAATCATGAATGCCCGTTCCTGAGAGATAATAAGAATGCAATTCCTAAAATTAAATCTGAAACCAATGATAAACTCAATGATATTTTTTCAGGGAAACGGGAATCCGTAAAAAGGCTTATTGAAAATGATTTATCTGCCGACAATAGAAATCTTCCATGTAAAATCGAGATCAAAGAAAAAAATTGGAACATTTTAAAAGGATATTTGAAGCAAAATAAAAATATTGACTACACTAAGTTGTTAGATATTAAAGATGTTCGAAGAGCTTCTGTTGCAGGAGTTTGTCCATACTGGTGTCCGGTTGTGAAATCTAAATATGAATTAAAATCTTTTTCAGAAAGTAAAAAAGAAAAATATACTGGATTAAGTAATGAAAAATTTGTTTATCATAAGGGGAGACCTGGATGTGGATTTTATCAACAGTTTGATTCTTTTATTAATTCAGATGTAATTGTTTTTAATTCTCCAAAATATAAATTAGAATCTGCAATGAATCGTAAACCGTATACTGAAATTGAAATTGTGGATGAGTGCGATGAGTTTTTGGATAGTTTTTCAAATCAGGCAAATATAAATCTTGACAGATTGCAGATGGCTTTAATCAGATGTGTTGGTAAAGACGAAGCATCCGAAGCTGTATTACATGAAATCCGAGAAATTATTTGGTACTTGAAAAAAAATATTCAAAGCTTTATCTCATCTAAAGAAATTGTTCAATTAAAACGAACTGGACTCTATGATTTGTTTCGTATTTTTTTGAAGGATCCAGATTTTTTAGAAGGTATTGATGAAGAGAGCTATCTGTTTGATGTTTTGAATATTTCAAAGATGTTTGAAGAGTATTTGGATGAAACATATGTTACGTTTAATAAAAATGATGATAAATTAATGGCTAGCGTTGTGACTACCAATTTAGCCAAGAAATTTAAAGAAATGGTTGATAAAAATAAGGCTATTGTTTTAATGTCTGGAACATTGCACTCTGATAATGTTTTAAAAAATATTTTTGGAATTGAAGACCATTGTGTTATTGATGCTGAAGTTGAAAAACAAGGAAGAATTAATGTCAAACGAACCGGGTCTGAAATTGATTGTAAATATTCAAATTTTTCTTCCAAGAAATATTCTAGAAATGATTACCTAAAAGCATTGGATAAATGTGTTGGACAATCTAACAAGCCCACACTTGTTCATGTTAATGCATTTATGGATTTACCCTCTAAAGAGGAGATGATAACACTTGGTCTTAATAATTTGATTAGCCGGGAAGAATTAAGGGAAACGCAAAATAGGGATAAAACTGGTGAATTGATTGAACAATTCAAAAAAGGCGATACTGAAGTTTTATTTTCTACAAGAGCTTCGAGGGGAATGGATTTTCCAGGAGACGAATGTAATTCAATTGTGTTTACAAAATACCCTAACCCAAACGTTCAAGATGCTTTTTGGAAAATTCTTATGAAAACTAAACCTCAGTTTTATTGGGATTTTTATAGAGATAAAGCTAAGCGAGAACTTTGGCAAAAAATTTATAGAGGACTTAGGCATAAGAACGACAAGGTTGATGTATTAAGTCCAGACTCAAGAGTTTTGGAAGCATTTGAGAAAGAGTAAGATTTAAATAATAATTGTAATTTATTAGATCAAGATGGTGAAGAAAATTTTGGTTGTTGATGATGATAGCGAGGATTCCTCTAATATAAAAAATATCGAAATAGATTAAATGATATTGAAAAAACTCTTCCAGTTTTAGAAAGTCGATTAATAAAAAAAATTAAAAAACCTGTATCAAAAATCGCAAAAAATAAACTAAGAAAAAAAACTAAGAAAAAATAATATGAAACTTCCAATAAAAAAAGGTTTGGGATTTGGTTTAACGTCTGGGGTTATTACAACATTGGGTTTAATTGTGGGATTGAATTCTGGGACACATTCCAAATCGGTTATACTTAGTGGGATTTTTATTATTGCTATTGCGGATGCGCTTTCAGACTCATTGGGAATTCATATCTCAGAAGAAGCTGGAAATAAAAATATTAAGAGAAAGGAAATTTGGGAGAGTACATTTTTCACTTTTATATTTAAATTTATATTTGCATTAAGTTTTATTATTCCTATATTAATTTTTAATCTTCAAACTGCAATTATTATTAGTATTATATGGGGACTTTCTCTTTTGGGCATGTTCAGTTTTTATATTGCAAACGGAACAAAATTTAGCCCAATTAAATCTGCTGCCGAACATTTAATTATTGCTGCGGTTGTTATTATTGCAACTAACTTTATTGGAAGCTGGGCTGCAGGATTTACTTGATGTTATATTTTTAAATCATCAAGTAAATGACAAAAAAGCAACTATTTATATACTGAACAATTTTTATTATTTTAGTAAAGATTCTAATATTCACAAATTGCAGTTCTTTTCTGTATCCCAATTATAAATTTATGGGAGGTAAAAAAATGAAAGGAACAATAAAATTTTTCAATGAAGCTAAATCATTCGGATTTATTACGGGCGAAGACGGAATAGATGTTTTTGTGCATCAGACAGAATTGGGCGAAGGTGTAAAAGTTAAAGAAGGAGACTCGGTTACATATGATGTTGAAAAAGGAGACAAAGGTCCAAAAGCTGTTAAAGTAAAAAAAGAATAATTTTTTTTATTTTAACTATTTTTTATTATTTATTTATTATTTATTTAAAGAGAATGTTTGTTTTAATAATAACTCTTTTTAAAATCTCTGACTGATATGTTTAAATAGAGATTATAATTATAATTATAATGACAAAAACAGAGGAAAACTTAAAAGCTTCTTTTGCGGGTGAAAGCCAAGCTAGAAACAAGTATATGTATTTTGCTAAAGTTGCAAGAAAACAAGGTTATCATTATATTGCTAAAATTTTTGAAGAAACAGCTATGAATGAAGTGCAACATGCGAAAGAAGAATTCAAACTTTTGAAAGGGATTGGGGATACTAAAAAAAACCTTAAAGAGGCTGTTGCTGGTGAGCATTATGAAAATACAGAAATGTATCCTCAGATGCAAAAAGATGCTGAAGAAGAAGGTAATGAAGAAGCTGCAAAATTATTTAAAGAAATTTCTGAAGTTGAAAAAGTTCATGAAGAAAGATATAGAAAACTTTTAGAAATGGTTGAAAATGATACTGTATACAAAAGAGAAATGTCAATAAAATGGAAATGTTCTAAATGTGGACATATTCACGAAGGAACAGAGCCTCCAAAAGAATGTCCGGTATGTAAGCATGAGACGGAATATTTTGAACCTGAGGATATTTGTGTATTATAAAAATGACATCTAGAAATCAAATTTGGAAATGTCATATTTGTGGAAATGTAATTGAAATTTTACACGAAGGGGCGGATGCCTTGGTTTGTTGTGATAAAAAAATGATTTTAATTTCTCCGGAATCGGAGGGCGAATACGCCGAAAAACATTCGCCTATTATTGAAGGACATGTTGTAAAAATCGGTTCGGTTGCACACCCAATGGAAGAAGATCATTATATTGAATGGATTGAAGCAACCGATGGGAAAGAAATTTCTAAGATATTTTTAAAACCAGGACAAAAACCAGAAGCTGAATTTTGCTTTAAACCAACATCTGCAAAAATGTATTGCAATAAACATGGTTTATGGAAAAATAAATAAAAAATTTTTATTCTTATATTTGTTTTCAGAAAATTAAAATAACTAATAATGGCACTAAAATAAAGGCTATTAAAATATAAAACGCCTTATTTCTTGAAATTTTTATTAATCTTTTTGATGTAAATTTTGTTATTTTATAAAGAAATTCTGTATTTGGCAAAAATATCAATGCTCCAATTATTCCAAACAACATATATGCAAATGCTGTTGCCAAAGCAAGGGGTTGATCAATTATTACAGAAGCTAAGAAAACATCTGTGAATGTTCCTAGGTCTGCTCCCAAAATAAATGGTATTGCCTTTCTTAAACTAATAACTCCTGTTACTGCAAGTGGAATTAAAAGTCCAATTGTTACACTTGATGAAAAAACTATTGCTGTC
>Ga0208904_1002994_pt1 | contig 10263 bp, 8 predicted proteins | sample AntAceMetag02UKB_FD_184774 | JGI IMG/M metagenome (GOLD analysis project Ga0208904, IMG submission 184774) | Saline lake microbial communities from Ace Lake, Antarctica - Antarctic Ace Lake Metagenome 02UKB (SPAdes) (version 2) | ecosystem: Environmental > Aquatic > Non-marine Saline and Alkaline... | reverse complement strand
AATTTTTTGCGCTCTTAAAGCTCCAGTTCGGAGTATTTTTTTTATTTCCGCAGGATTTTTTTCTAATTTCCTCTTTCTTTCTTGAATCGGTTTTAACTCAGCAAATATATTCTTAGCTAATAATTTCTTGCACCCTAAGCATCCAATTTTAGCTTGAGAGCATCCTTGTTCTATGTGTTTTAAATCAGAAGAGCTGGAAACAAGCCGATGCAATCCATAAAGATTACATTTAGCTGGCGTTCCCTTGTCAGTGAGCCTTTTGCGGGCAGGATCGGTCACAGCAACAGATAATTTTTTTTCAATTGTTTTTAGAGAATCAGACAGAGCAATATAACCATTTATGTCTCCCGTTTTGCTCATTTTTTCTTGAGGATTTGTTAAGCTCATTATTCTTGGACTATGTGTTAAAAATCCTCTTGGTTCAGGAAAGGTTTTGCCTAATTTTTTATTGAATTTACGCGCTATAGTGCGAGCTATTTCAATATGTTGTAATTGGTCGTGACCAACAGGAACTGCTTCAGTTTTATAGAGCAAAATATCAGCTGCCATTAGAATAGGGTAATACAACAAACCAGCATTAACATTTTTTATATTCTTTTTGGATTTCTCTTTAAATTGGGTCATACGTTGCAATTCTTGAAATGGTGTGAAAACGCTTAATATCCATGCTAATTCAGTATGTTCGGAAACATTTGATTGTATAAAAAGAATTGATTTTTTAGGATTAATTCCACATGCAATCAAATCAATAGCCATATCTAAAGTTTTTTTGGATATTTTTTTAACATCAAAGGGCGTTGTTAGGCTATGATAGTCAACAATACAAAACAAACTTGAGTGTTCTTTTTGTAATTTAACCCAATTTTTAATTGCTCCAAAATAGTTGCCGATATGAAGCATGCCAGTTGGCTGAATGCCACTAAATAATTTCATACTATTTTTGTTTATTTTTTAATGCCGAGGGCGGGAGTTGAACCCGCACGAACTTGCGTTCACAGCGTTCTGAACGCTGCATGTCTCCCAATTCCATCACCTCGGCTTAATTTTTCTTTTGGTTTTGATGTACCAGTTTTCAATATTTTGGAATCTTTCTTTGGGATGGTCAATTTGAGAGATGCTTATTCCCTTTATTTTTTCGTTTATAAAATATCCGTAAGTGGTATTGTATAGGAATATAGCGGGAACATTAGCTGCTATAATTTCCTGGAATTCATCATAATATTTTTTTTGCAATACAGAATCATTTAAATAATAAGCTTTTTCTAATAATTCGTCTACTCGACGATTGTTAAAACCAGTTAAATTTAATCCTGGAAATATTTTTTGAGAGGAATGCCAGAAAAAATAAGGATTAAAATCGGTTTTAGGCAAGATTCCGTATAGGAAAATTTGGAAATTGCGGGTTTTAATGACTTCTTGTATTTGTTCTGCAGGAATGGATATTAATTTTATTTTGATATTTGCTTTTTGCCAAGATTGTTGCAACAAAGTCGCGATTTTACTAAAATCTGTTTCTCCAATAGTGGTTAGACTTAACTCCAAAATATCTCCGTTTTTTTTCAAAAATCCGTTTTCGTTGTTTTCCCATCCTCCGTTTTTCAAAATTTCTTGGGCTAATTGAGGGTTATATTCATATTTTTTAATATCAAGATTTACTAAATCAGAGGTGGGCAATAGGGGACCGTCCATAATAAGGCCATCTTGTCCTAAAATAGTGTTTAAGATTTCTTCTTTAGGCGTGAGCAAAGCTAAAGCGTGTCGGACATTTTTGTCTTTTAATATGGAATTGTCTAGATTAAAAAAGGTAGCAGTGTAGTATGGCAAACTTAAAGGATAATATTTTATTTTTTTAAATCCAATAATTTCTTCTTTAAAATTTTGGGGAATGTGTCCCAATCCATTTATTTCTTTTTTTTCTAAAGCTTGGGTGGCTTGCGTAAAATTTTGATAGAATCTAAAAATTACTTGTTCTATATATGGAACTTGGTTATGATAATTTTTGTTCTGTTTTAGCTTGTATCTCTTAATTCCGTCTTCTTTGTTGTTTTCTAAAGAAACGAATTTAAAAGGACCACTACCTATTGGTTTTAGATTATATAAGGATTGATTTATTTTTGCGGATTCTAATGTTTGCCAAATATGCTGAGGCAAGATTCCAAAGTTTAGGTCTGATAATTCAGAGTTTTGAAAACTAAAGCAATTTTCGTCAATAATTGAAAATTGAGTATTTTTTAATTTTTCAAAAAACAACGAATTAGCTCCCATTTTTTTAATTAGTTCCAAAGTAAAAACCAAATCAGCAGTAGTTAATTTTTCTTTATCATGCCACAAAAGATTAGGTTTTAGGCAAACAGTTTTGTTGTTTTCATTTATTTCAGAAGGCAGGGTGTTAGCTAAATCAGCTTGCAGTTCATTGTTTTCGTCATATTTAAATAAAGCCGAGAAAATTAAACCACTAATAGCTGAATCAATATCATTATTAGCTAAAAGTGGATTGATAAATTTAGGTTGGCCAACTAATCCCTCTTTATATGTTCCTCCATAAGCTGGTTGAATTTCAAAATTTTTGAAGTAAAAAGAAAGAAGCAGGCCCAATAGAGAAATTAAACTCAACCAAAACAAGAAAAAAATTATTTTTCTCTCTTTTCTGTCTAAAAGGCGTTTTAAGTATTTTAATTGTCTGAAAGAGGGTAGATTTTTTATTCTTTGAGAAGATAGTTTGAAAACTTTTTTTTCAAAAACCATGATTTTTATTTAGCTATCATAAAACGGACAATTCCCAACCCGATAAATGCAACAGCTAAAACAATAGTGGTAATGAAAATTGTTTTTTCTAAACCTCTTTTGGTGCGATAAACTTCACCTCCTCCTCCGAATAAACTAGATAACCCTCCCTCTCGTGATTGGAAGAGAATAGAAGCGACCAATAGCAATGATATGACAATTTGAATAATGCTTAAGATTTTTGACATAAGATAGATAATTTAATGAATTAATTATTTTTTATTACGAGCGGATAAATAAACATTTTTTAGTAAATAGGCAACAGTTAAGGGTCCAACACCACCAGGCACAGGAGACAGAAAGACATTTTTTTCTTTAACCCCAGAATCTACATCGCCCCAAGCTTTGTCTTTAATTCTACTATAACCAACATCAATTACAATAGCATTTTCTTTGATCATTTTAGGTTTAATAACATTGGGTTGCCCTAGGGCGCTAATTATAATATCTGCATCAGAAATATTCTTATGAGGTGAAACCTCATAAAAGGTTTTTATTGAGAGGTTTTGTAGAATATTTTTAAGAGGATTAGCAAAAGTAAGATTTTTACTTAAAATTAGAGCTTTTTTATTTTTTAAATTTTGCTTGCTTGCTTTTATTAATTTAATAATTGCTTGATGTGTGGGGGAGTTAAATTTTGATTTTTTTTGAAAACCATCAACGTCTTTTTTGGCGAGGATAGAATTTACCAGCAAATCAGGATTAAGGCGTTTAGGCACTGGCATTTGGATGATAATACCATGTATTGTTGAATTATTGTTTAACTTTTTTATTAAATTCAGAATCTCTTTTTGCCTGCAATTTGATTCTAAAAGAAATGTTTGGCATTTGATTCCTATTTTCTTGCTGGCTTTTTGTTTTAGTTTAACGTAAATAGCTGAATTGGGATTTTTGCCAATTAAAATTATTGCTAAGCCTGGGACTAATTTATGCTTTTCAATATTGTTTTTTAATCGTTTTTTAATTTGCCCGGCTATTTTTTTGCCGTCTAATATCATGAGAAATTATTAATTCTTTTACCTTTTGTTTGACTTGCTTTAATGTTTTGGGATTGTTGATATTATGGATTGTTTGAGCAATCAATTTTCCAATTATTTTCATTTCTCTTTCTTTAAAGCCTTGGGTGGTCAGGGCTGGTGTACCTAATCTAATTCCCGAGGGATTAAAGGGACTACGAGTATCATAGGGAATAGTATTTTTGTTAACATAAATTCTTACTTCCTCTAACGATTTTTCCGCTTTTTTTCCAGTAATTTTATTTTTGGTTAGGTCAATTAAAACAAGATGATTATCTGTTCCGCCAGAGACAAGGTTTAGTCCTTGATTCTTTAAAGACCGAGTTAATGCTTTGGAGTTTTTGATAATTTGTTCCCCATATTTTTGAAAACTCTTAGTAGAAGCTTCTTGTAGGGCTACAGCTATGCCAGCAATATTATTTTCGTGAGGGCCGCCTTGTAGGCCAGGGAAGACCATTTTATCAATGGCTGGTGCATATTCTTTCTTGCTCATAATAATCGCACCGCGCGGACCCCTTAAAGTTTTATGAGTGGTGGTTGTAACTACGTCAGTAAAGGGCAGGGGACTGGGATGACATTTGGCAATAATCAAGCCAGCAATATGAGATATATCAGCCATACTAATTGCTCCTATCTTATGAGCAATCTGATGAATTTTTTTAAATTTAATAATTCTGGAATAAGCAGTGGCGCCAGAAACAATAATTTTTGGACGATATTTTTTTGCTAATCTTTCTATCTGATTATAATCTATTAAATGAGTTTTTTTATCAACTCCATATTGGATAAAATTAAAAAGTTTGCCCGAAATATTTACTTTATGTCCGTGTGTTAAATGCCCGCCTTGAGACAAACTCATACCCATAATAGTATCTCCGGGCTTAGCTAAGGCCAAATAAACAGCTAAATTAGCTGGAGAGCCAGAATAAGGCTGCACATTAGCGCATTGAGCATGGAATATTTTTTTAGCTCTTTCTTGGGCTATTCTTTCAATCTCATCAATATATTTATTTCCGCTATAATATCTTTTCCCTGGATATCCCTCAGCATATTTATTGGTGCAAATTGAACCTAAGGCCTGCAATACAGCAGGAGAAACAAAATTTTCGGAAGGAATAAGAATCAAACCATTCTTTTGTCTTTTTTTTTCTTGAAATATTAATTTGGCAATCTGAGAGTCAACTTTGTTAATTTCCATGCTATTATTTTATCTTATTTCTTTAGCAAAATCAAGTAGTTAGAAAATAGAAAATTAAAACCGTGGCGTTTTCAACCACGGTCTTTGTCTGTCTTGCCGATTTAGATCTCGGTAAGACAGAAATCCTATGTTTTCGTCTATATCTGAACATTTTTACCCCCTTGTGTTGTTTGTTTATATTTTAGAACTTATTTTAATCTTTGGCAAGGAATTTGCTGAGAACAAAAATTTATGCTATATTAAAAATATCTCGGCCCTATCGTCTAGTGGTTAGGACACTTGGTTCTCATCCAAGAAACTGGAGTTCGATTCTCCATAGGGCTACCAAAATAGATAATATAGGTCAACTTGACTAATCTATAAATATTTGTTAGGATAAAAATGTTTGAGAAAAGACGTTTTGTTTTTTTGCCAGGCAAAAACAGAATCGGAAGGAGGAAGCATGATAGAAACAATCTCTATCAAAGAAGCAGTTTCTGTAGAGAAAATGAAGATAGCTCTGAAGAACAAAACTCCTGTTCAGTTAATTGGTGTTAATCAGTTTGATCAGAAAAGAGTTATCAGCGTGACGGAAGTAGAAAAAGTGCGTTTGTTTAAGAAAGATGGAGACGAATGTTACTTTAAGGGCACAACCCTATCGGGAAAAACTATTGCAGGTTTTGTTGGGATGCAAAACAATGATGGGCATTTTGGGAAAGTAATACTTCATATACAGAAATAAATATTATTACAGGAGACCTTTTGGTCTCCTGGTTTTTTTTATAAATAAAAAGCCCCCTAGCTAGATTGCATATCGGGGGCACAAAATATATTTTAGTTTTATTATACTTATTATGAGCGAAGCGAATAACAAGGTTCTGCGAGCGAAGTGAGCGGGTTCTTATACTATCAGTATTAGCACTACTTACTAAGACGAGATAAAGAGAGAATTGTTACATTAATATTGACAATTTTGATAAGCATGTGTCCCTATTTACATTTATTGTAATCCTATATATAATTAAATTACTTTATAGAAATTAATTAGAATATATGATTGAGCCATCTCAAAATAATGAAAAAAAATTATTCAATTTAGAGCAACCATTAGATGAAACAGGGCAATCTAAACCCCAAAAGGAAAAAGAACCAGAATTTGAGCAGGAAAAAATTGAGAGCAGTCAAATCAGCACTGAAAAAGTAGAGCCAGCAACAACTCCTTTGAGCGTTGCAATCCCTTCTTCAGCTCCAGTTTCACAAGTTCAGGAAGACAAAATTTTTAAGGACATTGAAACAATTCTTTCTGAGGATATGGGTGAAATCTACAAAAATTTACCAGAAACCTTGCAAGAAGATTTCAAAAAGAAGGGAGAAGAAACAGCGCAAGAAATAAAAAATATTATTAGCCAAACAAAAATTATTGTTTCTAAAATTTTGATTTTGATTAAAAATTGGCTTTTAATGGTTCCTGGGGTCAATAAATTTTTTTTAGAACAAAAATCCAAGATAAAAACTGAAAAAATTTTGAATTTAGCGGAAGAAATTAGGGAAGATAAAATTAAGTAAATATATTTTCGTAATTAACAATAAAACATAGAATATGGATGTTTTTGATTTATTTTATTATCTAAACAAACCTCTTGTTTTGTTCTTGTTGTTCATTTTGCTTGCTCTTTTGCTGGCATTTTTTATTGCTAAGAACTATTTTTCTAAGGTTTTTAAATTCAAATTTGTTTTTGATAAAGTAGTTTTGTTAATTAGCGTTCCTAAAAATTCAGGCGACAAAGAAGATAACAAAAAATCAATTAAAGAAGTTTTAGGATCAGCAGAAACGTTTTGGGGCAATATTGGGGGACTTAAAGCCCAAACTGGTCTAAAGGCCTTGCTTTTCGGTCGTTCAGATACCTTTTCTTTTGAAATCGTTTCTGATAAAGAGGGAATAATCTCTTTTTACGCCATAGTTCCTAAACATTTACAACACTTTTTTGAACAGCAACTTCAGGCCCAATATCCTTCAGCTCAAATTGATGTAGTTGACGATTATAATATATTTTTACCTCAAGGCAAAACTATAAGCGCTTCTTTGGTCCTTAAAAATAATTCCATGTTGCCAATCAGAACCTATTTAAAACTAGAGACTGATTTTTTAAACGCCGTTACTAATTCTCTCAGTAAGATTACCCAAGAAGATGCTGCTGTTATTCAAATAGTGACCCGTTCAGCCACTTCAGGATGGAGAAACAGGGGAATTAAGGTAGCTTCGGAAATGCAGCAAGGAAAAAAGTTATCAGAAGCTTTGAGCGCAACTGGAACCAGCTTAATTTCTAAACTTTTTAAAACTTTGTGGCAATCATTTGTGCCCAAAAAGCAAGATGATGCTCCTGGCACAAAACCAAAAAAGGAACACCAATTATCTCCCATGGAACAAGAAATCGTGAAATCTTTAGAAGAAAAAGCAAGCAAGGCAGGATTTGAAGTAAATATTAGAATTATTGTTTCAGCGCAGAATGAAGAGAAGGCCAAAATTTATCTTAATAATATTACAAGCTCATTCGCTCAATACACCGATTATCAGTATGGCAATGGTTTTAAGGTAATTAAGGGCAATGAATCAACTGTAGAGAATTTTATTTATCGCTTTTTGGATAGCAAAAACTCTTTTATTTTGAATTCAGAGGAAATGACTAGTATTTATCATTTTCCTTTATCCACCACTGAAACCCCTAATATCAGGTGGTTAATGGCTAAAAAAGCGCCAGCCCCTATCAATATCCCGTCTCAAGGATTATTTATGGGATATAATATTTATAGAGGAGAGAAAAAAGAAATTAGGATTAAAAGAGAAGACCGTCGTCGTCATATGTATATTGTGGGAATGACTGGTACTGGGAAATCATGGTTTGCAGAAGGATTAGCAATGCAGGATATTGCTAATGGCGAAGGAGCTTGTTTTATAGACCCTCATGGAGACGCCATTGAACATATTTTAGAAAGAATTCCTAAAAACAGAGCAGAAGATGTTATTTTATTTGACCCAGCAGATTTGACTAGACCCCTGGGTTTAAATATGCTGGAATATGATTCTCCCGAACAAAAAACCTTTGTGATCAATGAGATAATGAATATCTTTGACAAACTTTATGATTTAAGGCAGACAGGAGGGCCTATGTTTGAACAATATTTTAAAAATGCTTGCCATCTAATAATGGACGATCCTGCTTCTGGATCTACTCTATTAGAGGTTCCTAAAGTATTGGCTGATGAAGACTTCAGAAAATATAAGCTATCAAAGTGCAAAACGCCAGTAGTTAAAGAATTTTGGGAAAAACAAGCCCTAAAAGCAGGGGGAGAAGCCTCTTTGCAAAATATGGTTCCATATATTACCAGTAAATTAACTCCATTTTTGACAAATGAATTTATGCGACCCATTATTTCTCAACAAAAAAGCAGTCTTAATTTCAGAGAAGCTATGGATGGGCAAAAGATTATTTTAGCCAAATTATCCAAAGGTAAAATAGGAGAAACAAATGCTTACTTATTGGGTATGATTATTATCGGTAAGATTTTAATGTCCGCATTATCTAGGGGAGATATGCCCGAAGAAGAAAGAAAAGATTTCTATCTATATATTGATGAATTTCAAAATTTCTTAACAGAGAGTATGCAGATTATTTTATCTGAGGCTAGAAAATATCGGTTATGTTTAACTATGGCGCATCAATATATTGGACAGTTGACTAAAGGTGGTGATACAAAATTCAAGGATTCTATCTTTGGGAATGTAGGAACTAAAGTTGCTTATCGGGTTGGAGTTGATGATGCGGAAGCTTTAACTAAAGAATTTGCTCCAGTGTTTAATGAGTATGATTTTTTGAATATGCCCAAGTACAATGCTTTTGTGAAACTTTTGATTGACAATGCTAATCCGCCCGCTTTTAATATGGCTGCTGTAGATTTCAATAACATTCCAAGTATTCAAGCAGCTAACCCTGAATCTGCTAAGCTTATTAGAGAACTATCGCGTTTAAAGTATGGTCAGGATAAGAATATTATAGAAAGTCAAATTATAAAAAGATCTAAACTATTGATAAATTAAAGAATTTATGGTTATTTACAGAAAATATAGACCCAAGAATTTTAAAGAAGTTATTGGTCAAGAGAATATTATCCAGATTCTGGAAAATGAAATTAAAACAGATAAAATAGCTCATGCCTATTTATTTACTGGATCTCGTGGGTTGGGAAAAACTACCACTGCTCGTTTAATGGCCAAGGCTGTAAATTGTTTAAATAGAAAGAAAGGACAAAGCGAACCCTGCAATAAATGTGCTGTTTGTTCATCGGTGAATGAAGGGCGATTTGGAGATTTAGTTGAATTGGATGCTGCTTCTCAAACGGGCGTAGATAATGTTAGAGAAAATATCATTTCATATAGTCGTATCCCTCCCGTTGTTGGCAAATACAAGATTTTTGTAATTGATGAAGCTCATATGCTTTCCAAATCAGCATTTAATGCTCTTTTGAAAACATTAGAAGAGCCACCCGCTTATGTTATTTTCATCTTGGCAACTACGGAAGTTCATAAAATACCAGATACAATTATTTCCCGTTGCCAAAGGTTTAATTTTAGAAAAGTTGGTTTAGAGAAAATTGTTGATCTTTTGGATAAAATAGCCAAAGCAGAGAAGATAAAGATTCACAAAAAAGTACTTCAATCAATTGCCGTTCGTTCTGAGGGTTGTGTGCGTGATGCCGAAAGCTTATTTAATCAAGTTTTCGCTATAGGTGGTAAAGAAATTACTTTAGAAGAGGCTTCTTTAGTTATTCCTCCTTCTCAAACTAATTTAATAATGGAGTTTTTGGGAATGATATTTGAAAAAGAAGACAGTAAAGCAGTTGCTTTAATTAACCAGCTTATAAACGACGGTATTGATTTAGAGCAATTTATAAGTGATTTAATATCTTTTTTAAGAAAATTGATTTTAATCAAGATAGAAGCAATAAACGATGACTTATATTGGCAACAAGATCAATCAGACCCAAAAAAGGCAGAAAAACTTGCAAAAAGCATTGATTTGAAAAGATTAATAGAAGTTATTGAAGGATTTATTAGGACTAAAGCCCAGTTTGGTTATAGCCCTATTCCTCAATTACCAATTGAACTAGCCATCCTCAAACTTTGCGTGAAATAGATAACATTCGGGGGTCGGCTAATGGCAGGCCATCAGGTTCTGGTCCTGAGAATTGGGGTTCGAATCCCTACCCCCGAGCCAACCTAGTACGCGG
>Ga0208904_1002992_pt1 | contig 10268 bp, 15 predicted proteins | sample AntAceMetag02UKB_FD_184774 | JGI IMG/M metagenome (GOLD analysis project Ga0208904, IMG submission 184774) | Saline lake microbial communities from Ace Lake, Antarctica - Antarctic Ace Lake Metagenome 02UKB (SPAdes) (version 2) | ecosystem: Environmental > Aquatic > Non-marine Saline and... | reverse complement strand
GATTTGCTCTTATGTGCGGGTGTGCCGGAGCGGTCAAACGGGACAGACTCAAGATCTGTTGGCTTATGCCTACGAGGGTTCGAATCCTTTCACCCGCATAATTGAATTCGAACCCAAGGGTTCGCGCTCGTCTTCAAGCACGAGAACCTCTGAGGAGGCGAATCCCAAACTCGCAGTCTCTTTTTATGAATGGATTCAGCAATAAACTTTATAAAGGAAGATTTGTACGAAATTATACCTGCGAGCTTAAAGTTATGCGCACAGTGGGAAGCTAAGACTTCTCGAAGATATTAAAATGATAAAATCTAAAACAAAAATCACTAAACAGACTAGTAATAAAACTAGTAGGTACCTTATCAATACCATTAAAGAAGCTTTGGCAAATTCTGCATGGATTGAAGTTGCTGGAATTTTAAGTAGACCAAAAAGAAAAAGAATGAACGTCAATTTATCTGAACTCTCGGGGGTTGAATCAGTTGTTGTTTGTGGCAAGGTTTTATCTGAAGGTGAAATTGATAAAAAAATTAAAGTTGTCGCTCTTGACTTTTCTGACTCGGCAAAAGAAAAACTCTTGAATGCTAAATGCGAAGTTGCTACAATAATAGAAGAAATTAAAAAGAATCCTGAAGCTAAAGGGTTAGAGGTATTTAAGAAATGAAAATAATTGACGGAAAAGGTGCTATTCTTGGAAGACTTGCGAGTGTTGTTGCTAAAGAAGCGCTCCAAGGAGAAGAAATTGCTATAATTAACTGCGAAGAAATAATTATTACCGGAGGGAAAGTCTCCATAAAAAACGCTTATTTAAGAAAAAGAAATATGATTGGTCACAGTCAGAAAGGTCCAAAACACGCTAGGGTAGTCGAGAAAATGGTAAAACGAGTAATTCGGGGAATGCTTCCAAATTTTAGATGGGGACGAGGGAGAGAAGCCTGGAAGAGAATTAAATGTTATACTGGAGTCCCGCCTGAATTTGAAGATAAGAAAATAGAAACTATAAAGACTCAGAAAAAAAATAAATTTTCTAAAATTAAGGAGTTTGCAAGATAAAATGTCAATTGAAAATAAATTTAAAAAAATAGTTACATCTGGAAAGAGGAAAACAAGTATCGCAAGAGCTGTTATTATTGGTGGGAATGGAAAAGTTACTATTAATAAAAAAAATTACCTCGAGCTCCCGCTTTTTGATAAATTGCGAATCTCTGAACCTATCGAAATTGCAAAAAGTGTAATTGGCAAATTGGAATTTGACTGCGCCGTTAATATTCGTGGCGGAGGAGAAAAAGGACAAATTGATGCTGCAAGACTTGCTTTAGCAAAAGCCATTCTGGAATTTACTGGGTCTAAAGAATTGAAAGAAATGTATTTAAAATATGATAGAAATCTTTTAGTCGCAGATGTTAGGCGTAAAGAAGCGTACAAGCCTGGAGATAGTAAAGCTCGAAGTAAGAGACAGAGTTCAAAGAGATAGTTGGAGAAATTATTTAGAGTTAAATAAACAAATTAATCATTTTTATATACTCATCTCATCAATTGGCGATTTTATTTTTTTTAGTTCTTCTGTGGAAACATGTGTGTAGATTTGGGTTGTCGAAATTGAGCTATGTCCCAATAAAACCTGTATGTGCCTCAGGTCTACTCCATTTTCTAATAAATGTGTTGCAAACGAATGTCTTAATGTGTGCGTGTGAACATCCTTTTCTATTCCTGCATTAGAGGCCGCTTTTGAAACAATTTTCTGTATATTTCTACATGAGAGTTTTCCACATGGACCTGAGAATAAAAAAACCTCTCCGATTTCTTTTTGTTTGAAGGTCTGAGTCTCTAGTTCGCTAGATAAAAAAATTGGTATATTAAAAATTCTATCTTTTTTGCCCTTCCCCTGAATTATATGTCCAGTTCTTTCGTTAAAATTCAAATCTTTTACTTTCAGATTTACTAGTTCTGAAACTCTAAGTCCGCAAGCGTAAATTAGAGATATAATTAGTTTGGATTTTTCGGAGAAGCATGAATTTATCAGAGTTCTTACTTCTTCTTTTGTTAGGACTGCTGGGATTTTTCTTTCTTTTTTTGGCCTCTTTATATTTTCTGTTGGATTTATTCTTAATATGTTTCCGTAAGCGTATTTTATGGCGGAAAGAAAAAGTATTACTGAAGATGCTGAATGATCTTGTAAGTTTTTTATTAAATACAGCTTTATGTCGTCCTCGGTTATTTCTTCTGGGGATTTTTTTGTAAATTCAAAAAGTGCTTTATTTGCATTAGAATAATTTCGTAATGTGTAATCTGAATTTTTAGATATCTTTAGTTCTATTTCAAGCTTGTCCAAAAATTCCCGTTCGTACCATATTCACCAAAATTATACTAATTACTTTCTTTAAATATTTTTTGTAATTTTTTTAATGTTGTATTATTATTTTCAAAGAGAATTGTTTTCATTCCTAGTTTTTTTGCTGGAGTTAAATTCCATTTTTGGTTGTCAATAAAAATGCATTTTTTTGCTGGTAAATTTAACTTTCTTAACATTAATTTATATATTTTGGGATTTGGTTTTCTCATTTTCACATCACAAGAAATAACAACTTCATCAAACTTTTTTATGTATCTCTCTGGCATTAATGCTTTTTTTGAGAGGTGCCATTGATCTGAAAGAATTGCTATTTTGTAGCCTTGTTTTTTTAGCTTAAACGCTTGTTTAAACAACTGTTTGTTTTCTTTGAAATGTCTTTTGTGCGCATTTATTACAATTCTTTTAAATTTTCTCTTGGAGGTTTTAACGTTCTTTGACATTGTGGCTATCATTTTTTCTTCGGATATTTTCCCCTCAATCGATTTTGCATAAGTTGAGTCTATTGCATCAAACCACTGATCAAGTGAAATTTTTAGTTTTCTTGATATATTTTCATGAATCCCCATTAACCTATGGCCCCTCGTTTGTTTTTCTGAATATTTACCCAATTCCAGAACCCCATTCATGTCAAAAATAATCGCCCCTATCTTTTTATTCATAATTTTACTAATAATTCTTTGTTTAAATATCTTATTTAAAATAAAAAGGCTTAAATAGGCCTCCTTGTTTTAAAAATTTATGAAAGTAGTAAATGGAGTTAAAGTTTCTTTGGAATACGAAGGACGCTTTGAAGATGGAACTGTGTTCGACGAGTCTAAAGAGGGTTTTCCTCTGGAGTTTGTTGTTGGCAGTGGTCAGGTTATTGCTGGATTTGATGCCGCTGTTGTTGATATGGACGAGGGAAGCGAAAAAGAGTTTGAAATTGAACCAAAAGATGGATATGGAGATATTAATGAAGAATTAAAGAAAGAAATTCCGAAGAGTTCCCTTCCTCAAGATAAAGAGCCAGAAGTTGGGATGACTTTAGTTATGAACGCCCCTAATGGCCAGAAAATTCCTGCAAAAATATCCGAAGTTACACCTGAAAACGTTATTATTGACTTAAACCACCCTTTGGCTGGGAAAAAGCTTATTTTTAAGATTAAAATTGTAAAGACCGAGCAAGCTGGCCCGGTGTCGAGTGAAGATGGCAAAGAAGATGCCTTAGAGGAAAAAAGTGATATAGAGGATGTTAGTCCTAAGGAGAAAGAAAACGAAAACAAAGATGAAGGAAAAACAAATTAATATTTTTCAGAAGAAAAAACAAATAGAAGTAGAAAGGAGGAAAAATTAAGATGGAAGAAGAGATTTCTAACGAAAATACTGTTACTGAAGCTCCAGAAGAGACTACTAACGACGCTCCTGAAGAGACTAAGGCTGAAGAATCAAGCGAAGCTCCAAGGGATGATCGAAAAATGTACCCAGCAAAATGTTCTGAATGCGGAAAAGATTGCGAAGTACCTTTCGCGCCCGAAGAAGGTAAGTCTGTTAAATGTCAAGAATGCTTTATAAAAAGTAGACCGAAGAGACGATTTGATAACGGCGGAAACCGTGGTGGATTTAACAGAAATAGTCGTGGACCAAAAGAAATGCATGATGCTACGTGTACTAAGTGCGGTAAAAGCTGCCAAGTACCTTTTAGGCCTACGCCAGGTAAAGATGTTCTTTGTAAAGAATGTTTCGCTAATAACCGAAATTAATTACTCTTAGGAGTATTTTGGTTAAATTTTTATTTTTTTTATTATTATAGTTTTGAGAGATCAGGAAAAGATCAGTTGGAGCTTGGAGTATCTAAATATAATTTTAGGTTATTGACTGCGGATAAAAGTAGGGTTTTAGTTTAATGTAGCTAAATGTTTTTTAGTGAGGCCTTTTGAGGCGGAATAGTTTTTGTACAAGCAAAAATTGTTGTTCCGGATTTCTTATACGAAGAAACACTTACCGCAAATCCAACATCTTTGATAATTTTTACTAGAACCTCTTTGGTAAAGAGCGGAACTTTTATTTTATCTTTTACTTCTTTCACAGGCTCTCCTTTTTCCTTAATTATATATTTTGCTTTAACTTCTACAACATTTTTATCTATGAAGAAGTTCATGACTCTTGCTATAGACAAAGACCTCCCTGAATAACTTCTCGTATATTCTCCGTTCTTTAGAGAATTTTTTAAGAATGATGTTTCTATTAACAAAACGCCCCCTGCTTTTAATGAATTCTGGAAATTACCTAGGGCCTTAATTATCTCCTCTTTATTTCTCAGGTATGCTATCGAACTAAACAAAAGTGTTATTGCATCGTATTTTTTATTTGTTTTTAATTTGAGCATATCTTCTACTTCAAAATTTATGCCTGGATTCTTTTTTTCTGCAATTTCTAAAACGTCTTTGTTTAAATCTATCCCCATTACAAAAAAATTCTTCTTTAAATAAAATAAATGGCTCCCTGTTCCACATGCAACATCTAACAGATCCGTCCCTTCTGATTTTTTATGTTTATTAATTAACTTTGTAAAAAATAATGATTCTGCCCCATAATCTTTTTTCTGATGAAGCGCATCATAATATTTTGATAAAAATTTATACTCCTTTTCCATTTCTATCTTAAAAAAACCACTGCTATCTTCTGCTTATCTAATTTATTTGATAGTTCGGGAAAATTTTTTTTGGTTTTTATGTCCTCAATTAAATCTGACACCTCATCCGTCTCGGGGTAAATAAACAGTCCGTACCAAATCCCTTCTAGATTTACCCCATGATAAACTAGAGAAAATTCATCAAGAACATATTTACAAAGAGTTATGTAGCTTCTTTCATCAAAAGCCCTGTCGGTTATAGATCTTTTTATGATCTCAAGAACCTTTTCTTTGAATTCGTTATTTGTTTTAAACTCAGAATAAATCATCTCTGTGACCTTTTTGCAAAAAGTATCGTTTTCGTAATACTCTCGCCACCTGACAACTTTGATTTTCTCTTGTGAACTCTTTGGAAGTTTTTTTATAATATTTAGGATGTTTTTTTCTATTATCTCTCCTCTCCTCATTAGGCGCCTCATATTTGCACCCCTGGAACTATTTGAATTTCTAACGACCCAGTTACTTATTTGTATTTCATCGACTATTATAATTAAAACTTTTTCTTTCGTATGCCCTAATGACCAATTAATATATTTATTAATATTTTCTGTTGGTGTTGTTCCATCTAGGAAAAACCTATTCCCAACACATATCGGTACCAATATATTGAACTTTTTCTTTTCTATGTCTGCTTTTGATATGCTATGTGCCTTTCCTATTTTCATTTTACTAAAATAATACTAACTCAGTTTTTAATCTTTTCTAATAATCTTTTTTGTGATGGGTTTATCGTAATACCTTTATAAAGATTCATACTCCTTTTCCATCTTACCTTAATAGGGCTACTGCTATCTTCTGCTTATCTAATTTATTTGATAGTTCGGGAAAAATTATCCCACTTTTTATATTTTCGATTAATTCGAGCACCTTGTCGGTTTCCGGGTAAATGTATAACCTGTATTTAACTCCATCAAGATCAATCCCATGATAAGCCAAAGAAAACTCGTCAAGAACATAATTACAAAGAGTTAGATATCCTTTTTCGTCGAAAGTTCTATCAGTTATGGATTTTTTTACAGCCTCTAAAACTTTTTCTTTAAATTTAATATTTGTTTTGAATTCTCTGTGAATAATCTCTGTGACTTTTTCACAAAACGGGTCTTTTTTACAACACTCTTCCCACCTGGCAACCTTAATTCTTTCTCGTAAGCTCTTGGGAAGTTTTTTTATAGTATCTAAAATATTTTTTTCTATTCTCTCTCCCGTTCTCATTAGACGCCTCATATTTGTCTCAAGAGACATGTTTGAATTTCTAACAACCCAATTACTTATTTGTATTTTATCTACCACTAAAATTATAATCTTTTCTTTTGTGTGATTTAAAGACCAATTTATATATTCTTTGATATTGTCTGTCGGGGTAACCCCTTCTAAAAAAAATCTATTTCCAATACAAATTGGTACTAAAATATTAAATTTTTTTGCCTCTATGTCTTCCTCTGTTGCGGCAAATATTTTTTCTATTTTCATTTTACTAAAATAATACTATCTCAGTTTTTAATCTTTTTGAATAATTCTTTTTGGTTATAGGCCATTATTATTGCAGCTGGAATTATCCAAAGCCAGTCGTGGATGAATGCCAAAACCAAACAAGCTATTGCCACTAGGGAAAGTATTACGACTTTTGGATTTTTCATAGAAATTTGAAGAGTCTGCTGGTTAAATGTTTTTGGTTGGTAAATATTTTTAAAGAGAGATGATTGGAAATAATAATGATAAAGAAATTTGCTAAACATGAGTTATTTGTTGTCGTTGGGTTTGTGATGGTGGTTTTGACTTTGATTAAACTTTTTGGGATTTATGATTTTTCGTCGGATTGGCTTTGGTTTATTGCGGGAATGGGTTTAGTTGTTGAGGGTTCTATTAGTTTGAATAAGCAGAGAATATTTGATAAGAAGTATAAGGTTGTTCTTCGGGAGTAGATATATCACCTCTTTTATTTTTGTGGTGTTCGTGGGAGAGATGAGATTTGAGCGGATATGAGAGGTTGGCGATTAGTATTTTTAACTCTTTTATTTTAACCCTCAATCACCACATCCGCAAATGAATTTTTTATAAATTCTAAATATTTCTTATGAATATCTAAATTTCTTCTTTGTATTTTGATAAATTTTGGAAGCCTTTCAACAAGGGGGTTTTTCAGAGTATAACATTCTAAAGGATTCTTTTTACATGGATAACGTAAGAAATTAAAGTGAGGCTCTACAAAAAAATTCAAGGTGAAATTTATCGCATGGGAAGTTCCACCATAAATCATAGATTCCGCATTCCTAAGTGCAAGGTGTTTAAGAAACTCACCTGTCACACTTAGTGCTTCTTTTTCCTCCTGTTCACTTATTTCACTCCCCTCCTCTCTCTTGATTTTAGAAACGGCCTTAATGTTGCTGACCCATTCATTTGCAAGTTTTTCCCCAGTAAGTTTATCCAATTTTTTAGCTTCAAATTCTTCTGCGTGAAGCAATAATTTACCCATTTCAGAAAGATTCTGATCTAAGATTTCGGGATTATCCGAATAAATTTTTCCATTTTTACTAACACTCTTAATAATTTTTTCAGCCTCCGTTGCCTTATTTAGAAAGTCTTTCAAATCCAATTTTTTAATCATTGGTATTTCTTTTAATTTAGGGTTATTATCTATTGCCTTCTTTAGCCCAATCGCTTTTTCCCGACTAGCTCGAACACCTTCAAGGTGTTTTTTAGAAGGGAAATGCCCAACGGCTTTTTGTAATTCTCGCGATTTCAGGATCTCATTGAGTAAGAAGAAAGCTTTTGTACTTTTCTCAACACTTTGCTGGAAGGAAGATACAGAATTTGGATATTTTTTATTTTCAAATAAAATCTTAGATGATTCAAGATCTTCTTCTGCAATTTTTATCAATTCGAGAGCATAATCCACTTCTTTTTGATATTCTAATCTTCTTTTGATATCCTCCTTTACGGGTCCTTCTGGCATCTTCTTCAAAGATTTTTCAACAGATTCTGGATCGGAAATCATGTCACTTCCCCTTTTTTCTTAGGATAAAAATATTTATTATAGATTTCTTTTTTTTCTTTATCCGTTGATACTAATTTCATTTCTTCAACCATTGCTTTTCCTTCTTCCCTATTTAATGCCTTAAACGCTCTACCATATCTAATATGATCTGCATTTAGCCATTTTTCTGAAGAACCTTTTGATAATTTCATATTCGTTTTTTCTTCATTCAGCCTCCACCAAAATCTAAAGAAGACCACTAAAAAAAGGATAAAAATAACAAAGTTAAAAATATTAAGTGAAACAGTTCTATTAATTAATTCATAAATCCAAGTTGCTAAATAACTTCCCAAGATTGCAAATAAAATACCATATATAAAAAATTCAGATTCTCTTATTTTTTGTGCCAAAGATTTTTCATGGCGGTAGTTGGATTCTAATATCCCTTCCTTATCTTTTTTGGTTAAACGAACTACTCCTCCTTCAGGATTTTCCCTCATTTTTTCAATCCAAGATTTTTCTTCTTCTGCCATTATAATTTATTAACGATTCTATTATAAAAAACTAATCTATTTTCTCTTTATCTTTATTCATTCTCTGCACTAACCCCACCTTAGTAGAGTTCGCACAATGTACCTTGTGCGAACCTCAGGGTAAATTTGGTGTTAAATTTTCTAAAAACTGCCAATTATTTCAAATTTTCTGGACCTAACAGGTAAAAGTTTCTCATATATGTCGGATCAAATCGTATTCTACTTCCGCCTTTTACTTCGGAGCACCACACTTTTCTTTTTGTTACCTTATCTATTGTATACTTTATGCTTGTTTTATGATCTACTGCGCATCTCTCGACTAAATCTTCTGTTGTGCCACCTGTCCACCATAAATATTCCCTTATTCTTATGTCGTTGCCTGTTATGACTTCTTCTTCCATATCCTTCCTTGTCCTTTTGTTTTAAAAACATATATGAACTATTTTTTCAAATACTTATTCGGCATAAAGGATAAATTATTATATGCTTATTTTCTTTAATCTTTTGCGTTTTTAATCCTCACTTTTTGTTTTTTTGTGTCCATAATTTTTTAGCCTTTTGTTCTATTTCTGTTATTAAGCCTAGCTTCTATGCTTTTTTATAGGAAAATGCTTTAAAATGTCTTAAAATGAGAAAATTCGTGCATAATATCCTGTTTGGGTGCTGTTTAAATGCCTGTTTAACTAGCAGTTTTCTATATTGTCTCTTAAAAAATAAGATGTTGCATATATGAGTATAACACTCACTATCGTTATTAAAATTGAGGCTAAAATGCTTGAAAGGGATGAATCTTGTATTCTTGTTATAAATTTTACTAAATTAAGTGATATGTCGAATGTTGTTTGTCTCCAGGTAAATGCTATTGTAAACCCCAACGTTATTGTAACTAACAGCCTAACTTGCCTTTGAAACTCGCCTTGGAAGCGCTTTTGTCTTAGAAAAAGCTTGTATGCATCTTTACCTCTCCTTATCATGTTCTTTATAATAATCTTTCATATAAAAGGGTTTTGTTTGTTGATTCTGCTATAATTATGGGCGTTTAAATGTGCATTTAGCGCGTATTGCTTCCCTCTTTACTTGATTGTCGACGGAAGAATCTAGATAGATATCCTTGGCCCAATGGGCTGTTTAAATGGGTGTCTGTGTGTTTGTGTCTGTTTTAAACAGCTGTTTAATGCTGTTTAAGACAGATAAACAGTGTTTAAATGGCCTCTTCGACACATAATTAGATATGCGTTTTTATCGACGAAAACAAAAGGTTTTTAAACATATTTTTCTATGTACTACTATGTTTTGGTTAATTACTGGAAAAAAAGATGTTGAAAAAATAAAGGTGGATACAAAGAAGGGCTTTGAATCTGTTAAAAAAGACATAAATATCATAAATGGCTGGATTAAACATCTAAATTCTGAAAAAGATACTCAAGGAGCTCAAATAAACGATCTCACTGGGCTTTTATCGACGGCTCAAGAGGAAATAGAGGGCCTAAAAAATATTGTTTCTGTAATGAATGATTTACAGCCCAAACAGGCGTTTAAAACAGCTAAACGCCTGACTAATAAACAGGCAGGTGTTTATTCTGTTCAAACAGCTGTTCAAACAGATGTTCAAACACCGAAATTAAGTGATTTTTCTGTAACTGAAAGAGCTATTCTTTGGATATTATTAAATGATGAAAGAAAGCTTAGTTATGATGATTTAGCCGCCATATTAGGTAAAGAGAGATCTACAATAAGGGGACA
>Ga0208904_1002990_pt1 | contig 10271 bp, 8 predicted proteins | sample AntAceMetag02UKB_FD_184774 | JGI IMG/M metagenome (GOLD analysis project Ga0208904, IMG submission 184774) | Saline lake microbial communities from Ace Lake, Antarctica - Antarctic Ace Lake Metagenome 02UKB (SPAdes) (version 2) | ecosystem: Environmental > Aquatic > Non-marine Saline and Alkaline... | reverse complement strand
ATAGGACAAATCGCATAGATTAGGCATGTCGAGTTTTTCTGAAAATGGATGCTGATTCTCTGGATTTCCTCCCTTGCCCTTTATGCCCTGGCCGCCATCGTCGATCTCATATCCTGCGTATATCTCGCCATCAACGCGCGGCCCTGACCTGAAATCGAATCTGCCATTTGAGCGCACATCGCCTTTGGAGGTGATCCCACTGCCATGAAACCATCCCCAGTTATTTATAAAATAACCATAGTCAAAGACCCTTGAAGGCGCGCCCTTTTGCACGATGACATTCAATGTCTTTGTGCCAGTACCAGCCTGACTTGTAGATGTGACCTGATATGAGCCGCCTCCTAAATCAGTGATCGTAACGCTTATATTCTCATCCTCAAGATAATTTGCTGCGGCCTGATCGTCCTTCAATTGAAATATCTCCGCATTCATTATGTTATTATTCTTAACTCTCCATATGCCTCTCTCTATACCGGCCTCAGCAAGGAAAAATGCCTTTTGCCTGTCTAACTGCCTTTCTGTATGTTTTAATTCATTTGTGGTCATATGAAGGTAAGAACTGCCGCCTATGAAAAGCACAGTCAGAAACGTCATAGCCACTATTAAGGCAAATCCCTTTTTATTCATCAGACATTCCTCATCTTTATAGACGTGGTCATGCTCGACCACTTTGCCCCATACAATATATCGTTACTCAATAGCCTGAATGTAATGACTACCAGGTCACCGGACATTTGGAAGATAGGTATTGTGCCTTCTCTATTCGCATTGCGAAGCACTGAAATCTCGTCTCCTGCAATAGTTATATCCGGGTCATACATAATGTCAGTGTTTGAGAGGTAATACTCAGATGTTATATCATCTGAAGAAATCTGTGGCGTCCTGTTCGGGTCTGTAACAAACCTGATCCTATCACCATTGTTCAGCGCAGTTGCGCCTGTTGAAGACCGCATGTATTCCGTCATCTGCTCAAGCACGACCCTTCCCCTGGACTGAAAAGTTATCTGGGTAAAGCCCCCCATCCACAGCCTCTGGGCAGTTACGTAGGAAGTAGCTAAGGCAGTAAATACTACCATTGAAATTGCCATGGCCACAAGCGTCTCAATCAAAGTAAAACCTTTGTCTTTCATAAGGGCCTCTTATAAATACGAGGTGATAGTCGACTCCATGACCTCATTCACTACACCATAGTAATCATTCCAGGAAACAGTTACTATCAGCTTATATCCTTCGCTGACAGGCTGGACCTGGGTGACCATTGCCCCATTAATATCATCAGCCGTATCTGTGGTTTCGCCTAAATCAATCTTAACCATCTGAGTCACAGGATAATCAGCCAGGGTTATGCCTTCATAAGTATTATTTCTTAGATTCTCTATCTCGGCCTGCGCGATGTTTGCTGCCATGACCTTGTGCTTGGCAAGAACAGATTGTATCGCTCCCAAAGAATACAGTCTCACCATCCCGACTACCATAAAAGCAACTATAAATATACTAACTATGGCCTCTATAAGGGTAAGGCCTTTTTTATTGCTTAAACTATTCATTTACACACCTCTATACTTTAATTATACCACTAAAGCACCCCTTATTCAACCCAAGTCCATGCTTTAATAAAAAAGCAATATTTTCATGTAACTCTTATGTTTTTCAGTGTATTATGAACTAACTTTACACTCCCGCCTAAGGCGGGTGTAAAGTTAGGCTTGACAAAGTTAGTTAGGTATGCTAATATTTAGTTAGGCAAACTAAATAACCCAAAAGGGGGGGTCGATATGGCCACTATTGACGCGATAACCAAAGAGATCTCAATAATGGTACCAAAGATCGCAAAGCACGCGCATGCAGGAGCGTTTGCAAATATCCATATAACGCCTGCTCAAATATTGATGCTAATGTTTATAAAAAATCATGGTCAGTGCAAGCTAAACACACTTGCCAAGGAACGCAAGATCTCCCCTCCTACTGCAACAGGCCTGATAGACAGACTGGTAAAAGGCGGCTATGTTAAAAGAGGCTCTGATGCGGAAGACAGACGAGCAGTCCTGGTCTCGCTTACGAAAAAAGGTGAAAACGTAGTGGACCTCCATCTATGCACGATTCAGGACTTATGGAAAAGCGTATTAATAAAGCTTTCCCATGAAGAGCAGGAACAATATCTTCATATACTCAGGAAGATAGTAATCATCCTGTCAGAACAAGAAAAAAAGGGATAAAAAATTGAAAAGGTTTCTAGGTATTTTTATAATATTAACGCTATCTTTACCCCCTGACATTGCTCTTCCTCAGGACTCAGGAAAGACCAGGACCCTGCCCATATCAGTAAATGAGGTAAGGCTCATCGCATCACAGAATAACCTGGACATAAAGCTTGCCCAGCTCGATGCCAGGATAAAAGGCACTGAGTTAAGTTATAAAGAGGCGGTTTTTGATACGATTCTATCCGGGGAAATAGGCTATACAGACGACCAGAGAAAATCTGCCTCATCACTATCTGGCATGAAAAGCATAACAAATAACTATGATATAGGCGTTGGTAAGAAATTAAAGAGCGGGACTGACGTGGATATTGATTTTACTAATAAAAGGGAATGGACAGATTCGACCTTTGTCTCTACAAACCCGTATCATGAGTCTCAGATAGAAATAACCCTGACCCAGCCTATAGCCAAAAACTTCTTTGGCCTGATCGACCGTGGAAATATAAAGATAGTAAAGCAGGAGATAAAAAATGCTGAGCTAGACTCTTACATAAAGGTTGAAGATGCCATTATCCTTGCTGAGAAAGCATACTGGGACTTGGTCCTTGCCCAGGAAGAATTTAAGACAAAGAAAGAAATGCTAAAAAAGGCCATAACCCTTTTTAATCAGCACCGAAGCAAACTAAAGATGGGGCTTGTGGAGACAGGTGATGTCCTGGCTGTAGAGGCAAATATGCACATAAGAGAGAGCGAGATCTTAATCGCTTCAAATAAATTAGAATCAGCCCAGGAGCTTTTAAGGATAAGGCTAAATCTTAAAAATGACATAAAGCTGCTCCCCATGGATCCGCTTACAATCACAGATCTAGATACAGACTTTGTATCCAGCCTAAAAACCGCCTTTGACTACAGGCGCGACTACCTTTCCGGGAAAAATGACGTTGAGAAACAAAACATAGAACTAAAAATGAAGTCCAATGCGCGCTTTCCAGAGATAGACCTTAAGGCCACCTTTGCTGCAAACGGCATTGACTCCAGATATTCCAGGGCCCTTGAAGATATATACGAAGATTCAAATCCTAAGTATTACGTAGGCATAGAGTTTAAATATCCGATTGAAAATAACGAGGCAAATAGCTTGTATGAAAAGGCTACCTTAAAAAAGACAAAGGCAATCGTGAATCTCCAAAAAACAGAAAGGGAGATCATATCTGATATCGACGAGAATTTCAGGAATATGTCAGTCAATAAAATAAATATTACCAAGATGGTGCGCGTAGAAAACCTTCAGAGGGGCAAATTATTTCAGGAAGAAAAAAGATTCAAATACGGCAGGTCTGATTCAGATACGCTCATACGCTATCAGGAAGACCTCTTGAATGCAAAGCTCATGACCCAGCGCGCGCACCTGGATTACAAGGCATCCATCCTGGACCTTATGGGTGCTGAGGATAGTTATTTAAAGCATATAGGATTGGAATAACCAGATTACCTGGGTAGATGCGTAGGCTACCCATCTTGGTAGCCTACGCATCTACCCAGGTACAAACTGAGGTTTAATATGAGTCTTCCCCGTTTCAGCATAAACCAGTCGCTCTTTGTCAATCTTGTATCAATAATGATCATTATATTCGGCTTAATAGTAGTCTTTGGTATGAACAGGGAGGTCTTTCCAAATGTGGACTTTGAAATAGTAAGTGTCACTACAATATACCCCGGGGCTACGCCGCTGGATGTTGAAAAACTCATTACTGTACCTATAGAAAAAGAATTAAAAGAGGTCGACGGTATAAAGGAAATAAAATCCTCATCTTCCTCCGGCGCGTCTATCCTTACATTAAAATTAGACCCTGATGAAAAGGATAGGAAAAAGGTCGTAAACGATATACAAAGCGCTGTGGACAGGGTAAAAGACCTGCCTAAAGATATCTATGAAGATCCCATTGTAGTCGAACTCACCTCAAAACAATATCCTATAATAGAGGTATCCCTTTCGGGTGATATGACCGAGAAAAAACTGCAATATTACGCTGACGGCATGGAGGATGAACTCGAAGACATAGAAGGCGTGGCAAAGGTAAGAAAATCCGGTTACAGGGACAGGGAAATGCAGGTCCATATTGATCCTGACAAGATGCGTGAGCAATATGTATCATTCGATGAAATATCAGAGGCCCTCTCTTCCCGAAACATAAGCATACCTGCAGGCGAGATCAATACTGAGACCACTGAATACAGCATACGTACAACTGGAGAGTTTGCAACAGCCAAAGAGGTTGAAAATACCATAATAAGGGCAAATGATCTGGGAAACTGGCTAAGGGTCAAGGACGTTGCAACTGTTAAAGATTCATTTAAAAAAGAAAACATAATCTACAAGACCGTAGGTACCAGGTCTATAAATCTCATTGTAATGAAAAAACAATCCGGGGATGCCATAGATATAGTGGATGATATCAAAAAGGTATGTGATAAATTTTTAGAAAACTGCCCGGATGAGCTTAAGATATCCTATGTAAACGACTACTCATTTTTTGCAAGAAGGCGCCTGAATGTCTTGAAAAATAATGCGTGGGCAGGACTGATCCTTGTAATCACCTCTGTCCTTATATTCTTGCAGAAACGCGTGGCATTCATGACTGTCTTGGGCATACCCATAGCATTCTTTACGACCTTTATAGTAATGGGCATGATGGGAATTACAATAAACCTCATAAGCATGTTTGGCCTAATCATAGTCCTGGGAATGATCGTGGATGACGGAATAATCGTCGCGGAAAATGTGTATCGCTATATGGAGCAAGGCATGAAACCCAGAGAGGCAGCTGTAAAAGGCACGGAAGAAGTAATGAGGGCAGTCACAACAGCGGTCCTTACCACAATAGCTGCGTTCTCCCCTCTTCTTTTCATGACAGGCATCATAGGCAAGTTTATAAGAAATATACCTACTGTCCTTATCATAGCGCTTTCAGCATCTTTAGTAGAGGCGCTGATAATACTCCCCAGTCACCTGGCAGATTTTGTAAAGATAAAATACGACTCAGTAGGCAAGCCTATTAATGTTGTTAAGGACATGAAGTGGTATAAAACTGTTGTAAATTTCTATACCAAGGTCGTGACTTCTGCTATTAGAAGAAAATACAGGGTAGTCGCAGGCTTTACAATAGTTCTCATAGTGTGCGGCTTTCTCGCCTTTGGTTTTTTAAAGTTCGTACTCTTCCCCAGCGCTGGGATAAATTACTTTTTTATAAGAGGTGAGGCGGCTATAGGGACTCCTCTGCAAAAGACTAATGAGCTAATAGCTCCTTACGAAGAAATAGTATCTCAATTAAGTCCTGTAGAAATGGAGAGCTTTGTAACTTCTGTAGGAGAAATGGCAGAAGACCGGCATGACCCTTTTGCCGGGCAGGGCAGTCATCTTGTGCAGACAACAGTGTATCTTACGCCTGAGCAGGACAGAAAGCGCGGAGTAGAAGAGATCATGGAAGATATCCGTGAAAAAACAAAGGATTTTACAGGGTTTACAGAGATCAGATTTGATAAACCTGAGTCTGGGCCGCCTGTGGGAAAGGCTGTAGAAGCAAAGATCCGCGGGGAAAGCTTTGACGCGCTTGATAAGATCGCCTTTGAATTTATGGATCACTTAAAGACGATCAAAGGCACGACTGATATCACATGGGACCACAAGCCTGGCAAGGAAGAAATACGCGTAAAGGTAAACAATGAAAAAGCTACCCTCGCAGGATTGAATGTAGCGCAGATCGCAAAGACTGTCAGGGCAGTATTTGAAGGAAGTATTGCTACAAAAATAAAACCTGTTAAAGCAAAGGAAGAAACTGATGTCACTGTGATGTTCCCTGAAGAATTTTCAGGAAAGATGGACGTATTCCAGAATATTCTCGTAAGAAATAAATTCGGAAATCTTATACCTCTTAAAAACATAGCTACCATTGAAACGGTCGCGGGCAGCACTACCATCCATCACCTTGACGGAAAGCGCGTGATAACTGCCTCGGCCAATGTAGACACTGACAAGACCACATCCTTAAAGGTAAACTCTCTATTACAGAAAAAATTCAAGGACTTACCGCGGGATCATATAGGGTATTCTGTAAAATACGGGGGTGAACAAGAAGAAACTGTTGATTCTCTCATGAGTCTTTTAAAGGCATTCTTGTTTGCCTTTTTAATTATTTACTTAATACTAGCCTCTTCATTTAAATCTATTATTCAGCCTCTAATAGTAATGCTTGCTATACCTTTTGGCCTCATTGGCGTGGTCATAGCCTTCTTGCTGCACGGCCTGCCATTTTCTTTTATGGCCATCCTTGGCATTGTCGGGCTAAACGGCATAGTGGTAAACGATTCTATAGTGCTTGTGGATTTTATTAATAAATTGCGTCGGGAAGGCCTGGACAGGCGTAATTCTATAATACAGGCTGGCCAGATGAGACTGCGCCCTGTCTTACTTACCACGATCACCACTGTAGGAGGACTTTCTACTGTGGCCTATGGCATAGGCGGCAAAGACCCGTTTCTAGTACCAATGGCGCTCGCCATTTGCTGGGGCATTGCATTCGCTACGCTACTTACACTTATAGTAATCCCCTGCATCTACTCAATAGTAGACGACATAGCCCTAAAAGTCACAAAACACTCCAGCATGATCCAAGTTGCCAGGCAATAAGGGACGGAGCCCTATTTCTGTAGTAGAAATAGGGCTCCGTCCCTGACTCGTGAGAGGGCTATTCCAGATTATTCGATACGCGGGTGAGGACTTGTTCTTCTGCGAAGATGCGGGCCTTGGCGCGGAGGGCCAGGGCTATGCTGTCACTGGGTCTTGCGTCTACTTCTTCAAAGCGGCCGTCTACCTGAAGGACAAGCTTTGCAAAGAATGTATTCTGCTCGAGCTTTGTAACGACTATTCTGTCGAGCTTTGCACCGAGCTTTGTTATAGTGGAGATCAAAAGGTCATGGGTCATGGGCCTGGGCGTGGTCATACCGCTTATCTCCATCTTTATAGAGGTGACCTCCATAATGCCTATGACTATAGGTAGGAGTCGATCGCCTTCCTTCTCCTTGAGAACAATAACCTGCTCTCCTCTGTTCTCATCTATCCTGATTTTATTCAATTCCATCTCTATAATTGCCATAAGTAGTTAAAGATTAACATATCCCCTTATCATTGTCAAGCAACAATGCCTTGAGTGTCAAGCCAAATTAGAAATGTCCTATAGTTACCAAAGTAGAAATGTCCGCTTTTCATGATGTAATTAGTAGTAGTTCTTTTTCTTTTTGGGCGACTTTTTCTTTTTGTTGATAATGTGAATATTGTGGATTAATCTTAAACTGCCTCCAAGGGTGATCTTTTGGAGGCACACATACCTTCTTGAGTTTAAATTCATAGGTCTTTTTCGGCTTTTCTTTCTTCGGCCTGTTCGTTATCTTTTTGTACTTTAGCTCGCTGTCCTTATAGCGTATTATCATTGAGCCATCAATTCGTTCCTCGATGAACACCTTTTTCGCCTTCACGTTATCAAGTATCTGATAGAGCTTCTTATTGTGCGCTACGGTAAAGTCGTTCCTAAGCGCCCTCTTTGTTTTTACACAGAGTATTCTGTCGAGGTCTATACCTTTGGGTATAGCTCGATGGAGATCATCGCTATAAAGGGCTTTTACGCAGAATCTTTTGGCGTAACCCGGTAAAAATCGCTCCAATACCTTATTCGCCTCATCTATGGTCTTGGCTCCTTCAAGCCTGAGCTCTTTTATAAGACGATCCTGAAAGGTCTCAAAGAGTCTCTCTACCCTGCCTTTGGCCTGGGGCGAGTTGGCATGTATTACTTCAACGCCGAGTTCTTTAAGAGCCCGTTCAAACTGGCTTAATGGGGTTATATTATTAAGCTCATCCTCTATCGAGGGCTTCCCCGTTGACTTATACGTCGTGTGCTTATCCAGATATACGCTTAAAGGAATACCGTGCTTCTTGATATAGCGCTTAAAACTATCCATGGCTGGGACAGTGCCTTCATATTCATAGAATCTACCAAAGGGTTTGCCGGTAGCGTCGTCTATGTAGCCCATAAAGACACAGTAAGGGCCTCTCCCTTCAAGCCAGTAATGTTCGGAGCCGTCCATTTGAATCATCTGGCCATAGCGGCTCTTTCGCTGGCGCCACTGGCGATAAGGCCTCTTCTTGCGCTTCTTGTACGGAATATTCCCTTCTATGAGCCACAAACGCAGTGTTTCATCGTTTACTTTTATCTTATCTCTTTCAAAGAGCTTTTCACTTGCAAGCGTCGGACCGAAGTCCGGGTACTTATCTTTAAACAGCGTCAAAACCTTATTCTTTATTTTATCCGACGAGGCTCTATTAGAAAACCTGCCCCTTAATTGATGGATTATACCCTTGTCACCTTCTTCCCTGATCCTTTTTACCTTCCTTCGTATTTGACGCTCGCTTAAATCGATAGTCTCACTAGCTTCTTTTTGTGTGATAACCTTATCGATCGCTTTACGAATTACGTGTAAAACCTTTAACTCCTCCTGCGTAGCCATGATAATGTCCTTTCCAGCCATAATGACCTCCTTGTAAAGAGTGCATTATAGCATCTTTAAAATAGGACATTTCTATTTTGGTATAATAGGACATTATCATTTTGGGATGACACAAAAATCGTATAATACTGCGTCCATCTGCCAACCGAACGTTCTAATATAGACCGCAGGCTTTTTTTGGCATTCTTCCCTTCTCTATTCTTCTCTTAAAATCCTGAACCCTTTATGAGCTATTTGGCTTAATTCATTGCTTGATCCTGTTAATCTTATCTTCCACTGTCTTTAATTTCTCCAAAATGTTTTCAAATGATGGCGGATCTTCAAAAAACATTTCCTGCATTTGCCGATAATCTGTTTTCAAATGACCTACCTGTTCATCGCGAGGCATTAACCTCAAACTGCCCGGCTTGGCTTCTTCATAATGCGCCCAGTTAGCCTTAAAAAATAGCGATTTATGTTCAGATACATCTTTTAGTAACGCTATCTTTTTCAAGGATTTTCCATATATTGGAGTATCCACCATGGCGAATAAGTCGTAATAATGCCGCGCCATTCGAGACGGAACATTCTTGCCTTCCGGATAATGATATATCATATGAAGTATAGTCGCCTTCTCCCAAAAGGTTCGCTCCGCGGCCAACACTCGCACTGAAGCGCCTTCAATAGCCATATCACCTGAAATATTAGCAACGTATGGTGTAACTGTCATATTTTCAACCGGCCAGTGCTCGGCTCTTGAACCGAATTCAATTTTAACAGCGGATTTGACATAGCTCTCCACACTACTGGTTAAAGCGTGTGGAAAAGTAAATAAAACCGTCTGCCCTAAAGTGTCATTGGGATCCAGCTCAGTATTCCATTCTTTTTTACCAGCAAGAACAGCACTGATGTTCTTTTTTAATTCAGGGATAAGAGTGCCGCTGATCTTTTCCTTACAGGCAAGTTGCAGTCTCTCAAGCCTTCGCTGGTTTTCTTTGTTGCTTTCATCCTTCGCAGGCTCAATAGACGCTTTGCTTGATAAAAAAGTCCTTTCAATCGAAACATCGACATCTTCTGAAAACCGTTTGATGACATCATAGCACTTGGACAAAGATGTTCCGCCCTTAAAAGTCAAATGATTGCCTGATTTCGGTAACGAAAAAAGAATTTTGAGTATCCAGCATACCCAGAAATCCTTTTCAATAAGCTGAGGCATCACATTCAAGTCAGCCGCGGCAACCTCGAAATATGCGCGTTTGTCTTTATCGCTTAACAGTACAAATTTATCCATAAGCCTCTCATTTTTGTAATTGTCTGAATATATTACCTATCCATACCGGTGCGGAACGCAAATCGTTCATAAGCTGACGTTTATCCGCATCGGACAATCTTTTTTTGAGCATATCGATAATATTGTCATCCACATGATCCTGCCCTAAGTGACGCAGAGCCTGGATAATCAAGCCGCTCACACGTCCAGCAGTCACCATATTTTTTGGTGTTGTTCTTCTTAAGACAATCTGCTGTTTATTG
>Ga0208904_1002987_pt1 | contig 10284 bp, 11 predicted proteins | sample AntAceMetag02UKB_FD_184774 | JGI IMG/M metagenome (GOLD analysis project Ga0208904, IMG submission 184774) | Saline lake microbial communities from Ace Lake, Antarctica - Antarctic Ace Lake Metagenome 02UKB (SPAdes) (version 2) | ecosystem: Environmental > Aquatic > Non-marine Saline and... | reverse complement strand
GCCTATCAAATGGGCTTGGGCGTGGCATTGTCGTTCTCCTGTATGAAGGGGGGCGATGCTGAACACCACCCCCGTCCCCGTCGAATTAGCCAGGCGGATTAAACCGTCTGCCGTTCTTCCCGCCAGTCAGGTCTTGCGGGTACGTGTCTTTGGAACGGGTAGGTACACCCGCGCCAGTTACCGCTGGCGGTGTCATGCGTCTACCAATCTTACCACCAGTCAAGTTCTGTTTGTACTTATCCTTGCTTCTCGTTGGTATTCCAGGTCCCTTTGGCATTATATTCAACTCCTTTCTATCTGTCTATCAGGCAGTAAATATCGCTGATAGTCATGCTGTTTGCCGCTCCCTTGCCATTCCGAAGCCCAAAGGCGGGTGCAAGTATCTCGTCATCTGGCAAATTAGTAGTTACTCGCCAGCGTTCGACTTCACTCCCTTTGGCTCCTGCGAAGAAATCTACATAGGAAGTGCCGTTGGAGTGGAAGCCAAGCCATACTTCGGTGGCATCCGTGAGACTTAACGTGGGGTCGCCAGCGGCGGGGCTGCCAGTGCCATCTTTGGTGCATACAGCGTTCAGTACAGCGCTGCCATCGGCAAGTGTGAAGCCAATACAGTCTACTCGATTGTCAAACAAATCGCCGCTTGCCAGGTCAGCACACAGCCCGACAAACATATCAGCTTCGTCTACATCCCCAATCTCGACACTGACATAGAACCATAAATCCTTGCCTGACTGCAATTGCGCCATTTCATATACATACTCGTAATAATAATAGTCATTATCACCAGTATCATTGGTGAATTTCGCTTTATTGCCAATAGAGTCCTGAATCGCCAGTGGCGTTCCAGCGTTTTGGCTGCTTTCATCCCAAACAGTAGCATGTACGTCATAGGCCGTTTGAAAGGGGATGTGTACATTTCTCACTCTTGGGGATATGGCGGGGTTCGTTGGCATCAGATCGAATACGCTTCGCTTCCTGCCACCAGCGTTGAAGCGAAGGTCGCCAGCTTCATCACTTCCAAGTTCGTACATGCCGCCCGCTGCCATATTCATCCTGGCTGCCGGCGCTCTACGTCTTGCTTTTACATAGTCACTCAATCTACTCATTGTTTGTGCCTCCTTATAGGCTAAGTTTACCAGCTTGCCCACGAAGCTGGCTGGGCGTTATGCCCTTATACATCCCACAAAAGACCGTTTCGAGTTTGGTCTTTTCTCCCGTAGCGAACGGCCATCCGTCTGTTACGGAAGGGACTTACTGGTTGATTGTACGGCTGTCTGTCAACATCACTTGTGTATCTACTCACCCCCTGTCGGTAAATTTTTTCATAAGATAGCACTTCGGCAGGTGTGTATATGCCCATAAGGTCGGCCATCTGCCACCTACATGCCGCCAGAAGCGGCTGCTCGTAACGTTCCTGTATCTCTATCGGGTCATCGTCTTCCTGTGGCATACGGGGCTTCCTGTAGCCCGTCATAAGGATGCTGCGGTTGCCTGCACTGTCGGCAGCGTCTACAGGCGGCCCTATCCATATCTGCCGCTCGGTAGCAAACCTGTCTTCTATGGCGTATTGCTCTGATTCCAACACCGTTACTGTCTCAGCCGCAGACGGTAAGCCACCTATCCATTTGTCTACCGTCAGAGTGTTATCTTCAACACCGCTCACCAGTCCGTGCGATCCGCCAGAAGCTATAGCAATATCGCTTTCTTCTGCACCTGAAGTAGAACTGCCTGTAACGGTAGTGTTTGTGAAAGTCGTTCCTGTTATGGTAGCCTTCGTGCTGCTTACAGTGAAGTCGTTGGTGGTTCCCTGGCGCAGTCCTGGATGGTTCCAGCCAGCATGTGCTACCCGCGTTCCTTCAGGTACGGGTCTGCCTGACCAAAGGCGGATTTCAGTTGCCGTACCCACCTTGTAAGTATCGGTAGACTTGAAGCGAGTGATCTTTTCGCCGTTAGCATCCTGCCCTTCAATGTCTGCATACCTGAGTGTCGTTGTACCTACTTCTATGACAAAAGCATAAGCAAGCACTTCACCCGTTGACGGTGTGCAGATAATATCGCCTACTGCTACAGAATCGGTGGTGAAGTTCTCGCCTGTATCTTCCAGCGTATCGGTTGTCGTGTCGCTGGTAGCCGTTCCTGTAGTCTTTGCAGTCGTCATATCAAGATACTGTACGTAGCCATTGGATTTATCTGTGATATTGAATACAGAACACCCAGGGCGTATGCGGCTTCCCGATCTCGTTCTGCCGAAGTTTGCGCCGCTATCGATCACCGTTCTGATAGAGCCAGCGGTGATGTAGCTAGACCGGATATAATCGTAAATCGTAGGTGCCCCCGCATGGAACTCAAATGTCGGCGGCCCGAAATGCGGGTAAGTGAAGTATAACGGCTCGCTCTGTACGTCTGTGGGGTCGATAGACGAGAGATAGTTGTCTTCCGCCATATACTCTAACCGCTTATGGGTATTGTCCGTGTCGATATAATAGAGAGCGTATATCCTGTCAAGTTCCTGCGGCAGCGGGTACTTGTACTGGTTCGCCGCTAATGCCAGACTCCACTTATCAGGAAGCAGTCTACACTCTCGCGCCAGTTCCTTCATTGCCGCTTCAATAGCTTCGTTGAAGAGCGAGTCGGGCGTATTCACATCGCTCTTGTCCCTGGGACGCAAGAAAGATGACTTCAACCTGTTTCGTAAATACAATCTATTCCACATATCATCTCTCCTTACTTGTCGTCACTCGTCACGTCGTATGCAGCATAGCCAAGAGTGAGTGCAGGTTCGGCGCGTATTCGTACCCAATTTGCTAACCGCATGAAAATTGAACAAAATATAAGGTTCCAATAAAGCGATAAGCGTTGCATATCTTTCACCTTTACAGTACGCCTTTGTACCATTCTATACTGCGTGACAAACCGTTTTCTAGGCTGACAAACTGTCTGTCTAAATCAGGAATATACTTCTGAATATTAGTCAAGTCGTATTTTGCAGGATCACCTTCCTTCGGCTGGCCTGGCCGCATCTCTATAAACTCCACTCCCGCCGTACTGCCTGTCATCGCAAGGATAAGCTCTGCCAAATCTACAACCATCATGTCTTTATTTGTAGATGCTAGGTTTGTGGCGTAGCATTTATCTTTGAATATCTGATCGTTTAATGCCAGGTCAACAATTAAACGCGCAACGTCCTTTACATACATCATGTTGATAGTAGAAGTACCATCTCCATATATCTGTAGCGGCTGATTGGCTAATGCTCTAGTAAGGAAAATAGGAATAACTTTACCTTCTTCCCAATGCTGTCGCGGACCATATACAACCGTCATGCCAACATCAAGAAACTCGATACCTGTCTCGATTGCATACATAATCCCTGTCTTTGTGCCAGCGTGTTTGGTGATCATGTACGGGCAATACCAATCTCTGATAAGCCCCGTATGCACCACTCTAGGGCGTTTAGAAGCTCCTTCTACAACTTGCATCAGGTTCAACATGCCCATGATATTGACTTCATAGGTGTTATCTATCTTCGCAAAGGTCGTACTCGTTCCTAATATTCCTGCGGCGTGGATCACCAAGTCCATTCCCGAAACATCTGCTGGTGTCAGGTGGAGAAGGTTCTGCTCGCAATATATTGCGTCGGTTATGAAGTTAGGCGGCTTTAGATCGCATACCCACACTTCTCCCAACCCGCGTGACTCAAGTTCCTGAACCACATGGCCGCCTATAAATCCCGACCCGCCTGTAACTAATATCTTCATAACAAGCCTCCACCTTTTTGGAATACCAAGCTGGAATCAACTTTATTTATCAACGTCCAACCATTAGATAACACGTTTTTAGCAACTTCACCAATTTCTTCATACCCGCTTTCAAGTTCACCTTCAGCATTTTTATGAACTAATAATACCCCCCCTATGCTCGTCAGCGTCGGTTCTTCCTGTTTTACAGCATCATGTATAACGACGAAGCCGCCAGGCTCAACGTATAAAGACCATACTATAATCTGTCGCTGAACCGCCCCGACCTTATGCTCCGCATCAATAAATAATAACCCAATGGACGATACAGCAAAAGTCGGCAGTAGCCCGGCATCTGCTTCGATAAAAGTTACGTTAGGGAAATTGGCAAAGGTGGTATCCTCATGCTGTTTCTTTATGTCAATACTGACAATATCGCGCTCTGGAAATCTCTCTGCAATCCAAAGCGATGTACCACCCCAGCGCGTACCAAGCTCCACAAAAGAACCCTTGCTTGCATTCATATATTTACAGAGCATATCCGCTTCATTTTGTGTAGTCAGCGGTAGCGGTTTTCTCATGGCTTTTCCTTCTTGGCTAATTCTTCCCATTTCTCTATCGTATGGTTCCTGGGAGCATCAGGAAAACCTATTCCTAAACGCAGAATCTCTTGTGTCACTAACTCAGGATGTCTTTGCGTAAACGGCCATATTACCTGATTCTGCGCTCCAAAAATCTTACTGCCATGCCACAGGTGTAGAAGAGTATATTGCATGATAGGGAAGGCTCCTGTTTTAGCTACCACCCTGAATGCAAAATCGTTATCCCGGCCACCACCTTCTATGAAACTCTCGTTGTGTCCACCTACTACATTGAAATAGAAGTCCCGTTCACATAGTACACTCAACCCTGCATTGCCGCCGACTTCCGGCGTTACTATCCGTTCCTTAAGTAAGTCGCCAGTCAGACAATCTCTTGTAGGCCAATTCAGTGTGAACTCGCCACCTTCTATATACCTTCTACGACCTTCTTCTGTAAACCAGTGAGAATAGTTATAGCCATGCAAATACGGGTATTCCGATTTGGCAAAGTCTTCTTCAATACGGCTCAGGTAATTATTTCCATAGCATACATCAGCGTCAACAAATGCTAGAATGTCTCCATGAGAAATAACAGCGCCTATATTCAAGAGCCATGCTCCTGAGAACCTATCGTTGTATACGATCTTATGTTCCGCTCTTGAGTCCACCAGACCATCGAATGCGCTCTCTGTTGCGCCTACCGCTCGTTGCTCTACCAGTACCAGTTCTTTCTCTTCAACATCCTGGTTAAAGAAGCATTTCTGGAACTCCAGGAAGTTCTCCACCTGGATTTTGTTTGCTTCTTCGCTTGATCTCATTGTAGCTATTCCACTGATTACGCTTATCATTTCTCCCCCCACTCTTATGCAGCGATCCATAAATCGCCTATTACTGATTGTATCACAACTCGGTCTTCAAGTTGCTTCTCAACACCGTCCCAATGATAATCATGACCACAGATTGCTCCATCTGTTCTCATCTTCGGATTCCATAGGTCTATGTCGTGACCAACCGCTCGATGGTCAGCGTCAATCATCAGCCTATAAATGCTTTTATCTTCAAAAAGTCTTACTGCATCATCATTTAACATTCTCAAATATGTAGCGCCAAGCACATTCGGATTGTACCATTGCGGCTTTATACCAAACTGCTTCATGTGATTTATAAATTCAAGAAAGACATCATTTGTAGTGACTTCGCTGTGCGCGTTGAAACGAAGATTTTCCTGTCCTAGCCAGGAATCTACAGTTACTACTTGTTGATCATGATGGATTGCCGTGTATAATGCTGCCGTACTCTTCCCCTTCCACGCTCCAAGTTCCACTATTATTGCATCCGGCGGAGCGTTTGCCACCATATCATGGAGATATTCTAGCTCATCATCACCCATCCAGCCTGGTATTTTTCTGATTTCCGAAAGCAATTCTTCGGTCATCATCGTTCCCACCTCATGTGTGTGCTACAGTGCTTGCATAGCGGAAGCTCCTCCGACTCGCCTGCGCTATGCCTCTCTTGATAATATCTTCGTAACTTATGATCCAGAACTTCTTCCAAGCTAACTTCCCGAAGGTTTCCAAAGGTTATGTCTCCGTGTGCATCAAGGCAACACAAACACACAGTCCCGTCATACATCACGTCAACTTCATGCAGTATTCTCATACACGGCTCTATAACTACGTTACATCCTTCATCTCGTAAATCTCTGAGAGTTCGGAAACCCTCAACGTTTCCTGCCCATTCCATAAAATTCGCAACGCCGGAACCAGCGAATCCCACCCCTTCCCATAAGGCTTTGAACTTCTCGGAGTATTCCGGGGGAGCATCTGGATTAGCCAGGCTGTAGATAGCTATAGGAATAGGATTGTCTTCCATGAATTGCTTTATCCTACCCATTACCAAGTCAAAATCTAACCCCATCATTGACTCGTAAGATGCTTTATCTGCACCGTGAAAGCTGATTGTGAAGTCGCAGTACAGGTCTTTGTACTCCTTCAACCTATCGCCCATTTCTGGCGTAAGCATCGAACCGTTTGTGTATATAGCAACCCGGGCTTGCTTTTCTCGCAGATAGTCCAGCCATTCAAAGAGATGCGGAAACAGCAACGGCTCGCCCAGACGAAAGAGAGTAAATGCCTGACATCCCAAATCCATAGCTTGATCTACGATGCTGGTAAAAAGCTCATAATCCATCATTCCGTGTCTCTTTATCTCGGAATGTGGACACATTCTACATTTGGCATTGCAATGTGTCGATGACTCAATGTGAACGTAATTCAAATCTGTCTTCACAGCTTACCCTCCTCACGAATATTTAAAGCTCAATGGATAAAAATGCAGTGGCGGTTTTTCCTCAACCGTTGTAGTCTTGAATAATTCTATCACATTGTCTAACCACTGCTTCTTCTCACCCTTAAACATCTCTTCATGCCGGTTCACGCCCGAACCATACCCCATGAAGTTGCTTGTTTGGCAGCCGAAATGCGCTAGATACGATTTCGGTGGACACATAGAAAGGAGTTTATTCTGTTTTAATATTGCGATTAAAGTGGCATCCCAATCAATGTATGATATTCTGCGTATTTTATTCATTGGTACATTAGGATTATACATATAACCCCATGTGCCTACTTTGATTTTCTCGTAAATAAACTTATATACTTCTTTTGGAAACGCGACACACCAACTGAGAAATAGGCCATTGTGGAATGTAGTATACCCATCACCATCAAAACAATGTTTAGCATATTGTTCTGGATCCGTATCCATCCGATCTTCCCACCTATAAAGGGAATAATGACTGGCTATCTTGGGCACATCATAGAACCACTGCAATGCCTGTGTAGTTATCAGCCAGTCTTCCTCTATGAGTACGCAGAAATCGTAACCCGAATCAAAGGCTTGTGAAAACGAGTGCCAGTAATTCGCAACTGTACCTTTGTGTTCGCGATTGATAAATACTCCCTGTATGGGGAATTCAGAAGCGACCTTCAGAATTTCGTCGGCATAACTATCGCCATTCTTCATCATGTCCACATAGATAAATACATCGGGTACATTCGGACTGCCTGCTGCAAAAACCGTATTCCTGAAAATGCTGTCCAGACAAATGTATAAGTAGTTAGGCCGGCCAGCAGTTAGCACGTTTATGCAGAGCTTCATGCCTGGCTGGTTCAGAGCAAGAACAGGGTCGTGTTCTGTTGTAACTTCTAAGCCTTCTACGCCTCTGTATTCCATTAGATTTCCCCTCTTTAGATAACGGTTTCCGGCCCGCCTGGAATACCCGCTATCCAGTGTTCGGTCGATGGTGTGTTATCAACATCCCCGTAATACTTAAATCCGCGTGGATATAACCGCTCTTCAATGACTGATGGCTCTGTAGGATAATCACCAGCTTCAAGAATCTTGGCGATATTATCCAGCCATTGAGTCTTGTCGCCAGCAAACATTCTCTGCTCCAATTCCAATAATTCGGTCGATGCGCTCTGTCGGGCAAAGTTTACCCCAAAAAGCCCAAAATGTGAGACGTACATCCCAACAGGAAAGACGGAAAACTCACCATGATCTCTAAGATATATATTCGGTAGCACATCATGTCCCATATATGTTTCGCCTATGGGGTTTGCGTTGTTTCTATATATACGGCCTATGTATGCTTTGGCATCTAGCCATTCAAGCAATTTCCGAGCGTTCTCTGCGGTGATCACGTTACCCTTTGCATTGTAGCGCGATATTCTATATTTCTTTTTGATTTGCCAGAAGCATTGATTGAGTGCAATAAAGAAACAGCCAGTCTCGTCATTGAGCGGAATCGACAAAATGTCAGGTCGCACCAAATGATCGTCTTCTATGAATAAGATTGACGTTGCCCCATTTTCTATCGGTCTACGAAGGCCACGCATTACGTTTTCCCGTATACCGATGTTTACCTCGCTGAACTCGGAACATACCGCAGGGAAGCAGGCCAAAGCGCTTTCCTGTTCAGCCCTTGTCTCATCGCTCAGGCCGCCATCTACATATACAGTGATAGGGAACTGATCTATGCCGTGTACCATGGTCAGCGCATCGAGCGTTACATATAAATGCTTCGGTTCCTGGTATGCAATTACTGAAACCGCCATCCCGGTTAAGTCCATAACTAGACTCCTTTAGGTCTTGGACAATGGTAATTGGCAGAAAAGCCATCACCGACATCAAGCAATGCAGGCGTTCCAACTGAAGGTCTGTCTACGTTCGCGAATGATAATTCCCCCGGCTTTCTCAGGAACAACGAACCAAACGTATAATCAATTGTGGTCTGAGCCAGGTCATTGCTTGCGGCATGAAATGTGCTATTACCCATAATTTCCAAACCGCTTGGACCAGCGAATCGAGAAATAACTTCATTTTTATTCAGTATGGGGAAATCCGCTGCCTTACTCCCGTAGTCAAACGTAAGCGACAACACCCCGCCAGGTTTGAGTATTCTGGTTAGCTCTTTTATCGCTTCCAACTGACCGGTTGGGTAAATATGCTCTAATACGCAAATACAGTATACAGCATCAAAATAGGCGTCAGGGTAGTCAAGAAGGCAAGCATCCTGGATAGAGTGAGTCATCGGCAGCCCTAGCTCTGCGCTAATTAGCTTCGCTTTTGCGACTTGCTCTTCCCACAAATCAACAGTGTGAACTTCGCAACCTTCCAATGCCATGTAAAAGGAAAAGATTGTGCCGCTGCCGCCAACGTCAATTACCCGCATCCGCTTATCCAGACGGGATTCAATAATAGCGCCAGAATACTCCCATAGTCTTAGCCAATCATCTTGCATGTGGCTGGCGTACTCTAAGCCTGTTTGCTCAATCACATACCGGGTCTTGAGCAACTTCTCTATGATGCTTGCTCTACCTATCTGGTTGAAGTCCTGTAAGTCAGCAAGTTTGTTTATTATTGGCATAATCATTTTACCCGTATTTCAAATTTCGACAGATAGTGATCCATCCGTGCCATCATCGACATTATATCAGTCCTGGATAGTTCTTCGGTTTCGTACACATACCCATGATCGTTGTTGCCGCAGATGTAGAAGTAATGATCGTAGTTTGTGTCTATAATCTTTACCTGATTATAGACCGCTGTGCCTGGGTATGGAATCAGCGGATACGCTCTTACTATATCAGGTTGAGCTTCTTCAATTAGACTTATAGTTTCAGCAAAAGTCTCATACGTCTCCCCGGGGTAGCCAATGATGACCCATGCCAGCACATCTATACCAACTTCTTGGAGACCCTTTATCGCGTCAATGTTCTGCTGTCTTGTAGTTCCTTTCCGCATCGAATTGAGAACTTTATCTGACCCGCTTTCTATCCCTATACATGCTGTTTTACATCCTGTCTCAGCCAGTATAGCCGGCAATCCAGGCTTGTAGTCAGCCCTGATATTGCAACTATACTCGATTCCAAGATTGTAAGACTGAAGGGCTTCTAACCATCCCAGATTGCTGGCAAACAAATCGTCTTTAATCCTGAAGGTCACGTCTCCGTACTCTTTACGTATGTATGCTATCTCTTCCACAAGCGTTTCTACTTTGCGCTTCCGAATCTTATGTCCGCCTGGCAACTTGCTACAAAATCCGCATCTATGTGGACATCCCCTGCTGGTGAATAGCTGGAAAGAATCCTTTCCTAAATACCTGCGAGTATACGAATCTACATTGACGAGCGAGTAATCTGGCATAGGAATACCATCTATATGTAACGGCACTCCATCTAGGGTTGGGAATGACGTGGTCCCTAACAACAATCTTAATAGAGATTCCTCTCCTTCTCCTACAACTACATGGTCAAATTCATTTATCACTTCATGTGGTAAAACGCTGGCATGTGGGCCACCAGCAACGGTTTTTACCGAAGGATAAAGATTCTTCACAATGTTCTTGATGCGGACTGTCCTATTATAACTGGCTGTGTATGTGGAGAATCCATACCACTCTG
>Ga0208904_1002986_pt1 | contig 10286 bp, 5 predicted proteins | sample AntAceMetag02UKB_FD_184774 | JGI IMG/M metagenome (GOLD analysis project Ga0208904, IMG submission 184774) | Saline lake microbial communities from Ace Lake, Antarctica - Antarctic Ace Lake Metagenome 02UKB (SPAdes) (version 2) | ecosystem: Environmental > Aquatic > Non-marine Saline and Alkaline... | reverse complement strand
ATATCATCACTATCAATATATGGAACCCAACGACTAAGTGACATGGACGCCCCAGTATACTGTTGCGTCGCTGTGGAATACGACAAAAGCCGTTCATAGTCTGAGAATGTCTCAGAAGATGAGTAGATAACGTCCGACGAAGATTGGTTTTTGATCTCCATGTTTGTTGTTGATAGCAGAATCTTCTCTGACCATATGGTTATATCACTACTGCCAACACGAAAAAGAGTTGGCTGTATACTACCAATCAAGGCGGTTTTCTTATAGATTGGAGTGTGTTTAGGCAAGTGGGACTCCACTGATTGGTAGTGTTGGGTGATCTATGACGGGATAAAATGTCTTTATGGGATCGAGCCCCCATGCGTCACACGAAAAATTCCACAATCTTGGTTTTGTGAATATTGGAACAACATTAAATGATGGATTGTCCCCACGACACTCATAACACATCCCGCCGTCAACATATATCTTTATGAAAAAACCAAAACAAACCAATAATTCCCTAGCCACTTCGGGACCATTGATGCCAAAGTATTTACTCTGAGAGTTGGTTTCGTTCATTTCATAGATAAAGGCTGGATCGTACTCGCGGTAATAATTCATTCCAGATACATTCGTCCTGAACCACAGAACAATACGATTACACGAATCATCGTACTGCACACGTGGACAAAATACCTCCTTGAACGGCAGTACATCGATATCAGATGGGTCATTGCTGTTTATATATGGAACCCAATGCAAACTATCCAAATTTCCACCAGCGTCAGATGATCCGAATAGCAATATACGATCATCAGTCAAAGGCTGACTTGCTATTGGAGAACTATATACGATTGGTGTGCTGTCGGACATAGCTAACGTCATCGCATACAACGGATCAGAGGCGGGAATACTATCACTTGAGAGAATATCTGCTACAAATCCTGTTGACCCGTCATGATTGCCAATAATAGTGGGATTGCGGTACATATGTCTCAAACTACTCATTATGATTCTTCCATGGTGATAGCGAATTGATAGTATGCTCCATAGTGATATTTGTTGGATTTTGTCGTTACCCAAAACTGTAACCGGTATATTGTTTGTGCATCAAGCTCAACTTGAATGGGCGGGCTAGGATCACTTACTATGGGTCCGACACCATAAACACATAGTGTTGAAAAATCAAAAGGAGGTTCTAGTGGTGGATATGTCATCACATATGGGTTCCCACCCGGAGAGTGTGCTTCCGCTAGTTTTTCTTCTTCTAAGACAAACTCATTCTCATCAAGTTTTGCCAGCAAGACCATCATTTGTTCGTTGTCGTCTTCTACATTCCCGCCCTCACCCTCCCAGTTGATCGTAAGAGTGAGTGGCGCTGAATGTCGTATAAAACACGAAGCCATAGCTGTAGGGATTCTAGTATTTCTACCACCACACGTTGCATCCCCTTGTATATCTAAACGTACGATAGTTTTTTCTACATCCACAAATGACCAACAAGCATTTGCAATCATATCTGTATCGGTATATACTTCATCATCCCAGTAGTTGCCATCTGGTTGGATTTGGTTCTCTTGTAGGAATTTCCAACTATACATGGAACGCTTGGAGTCAAAATCTACCATGACGCCACGAGATGAGTCAACAGTCAGGTCGGATGCAATCTTTGGTTTAGTGAAGACGGGAATCCAATCGTAGGTTGGATCATCTTCGGTTCCTACGGCGTCACATAATCCACCACTAATGTAGAACTTATCAACCGATCCCGTGGCGATACACAAAGCACGATGCGCATCACCTACAGAACCATTGTAGTTCTCGACATCTAGAACAAAAAGTTCCGCTTCGTCATACTCAGTCCCAGTGTAGTCTTTGTTGAAATTAGTCCAAAACCACATTGTTAGTAAATTGGTTCCAGAATCGTACGAAATACTAGGACTGTAAACCTCGACAAAAGGTCTAATTACTGTTGATGTGATATCATCACTATCAATATATGGAACCCAACGAAACCCATTCGTTTTTGATCCAGATATAGATACACCAACCAACACACGATCATTACTAATTGGAGCCATCGTTGAAGCATAGATGGTGGGACCACCCTCGCTTCTACTTATAACCATCACATCAGAGTCGTCCCCGATGATTTGTGGAATCAAACCAAGTGTTGTTTGGTTCCCTAGATTTATAGAACATATTGGACGATTTACATGCCTGACATTCATCTTACGAACCTACCAACAACACTCTAATCGGCAAACCTTTGTGACCAGTATTGTAGAGACAGACCTTGTGGTCGTTGTTGCGCAATTTCGTATCTTCACCACAGTACCCAACGAACACCTCTCCGAGTTCCCTTTTGCCCCTGCCGAGACGACGGGACACCTGTGCAAACTGGATAGCGAACTCGGCGTCTACTGTAACACCTTCAGGACCGCCACTCCTGCAATCCACGATGGCTGTTCTCAGTACCAAATCAGACAACTTGGCTTCCGTGTTCTCGTCCTTGAGGATCATGTCACCCTTCTTGACCTCAACGGTCGGATGACTTTCTTTTCTGTTGTCATCGACGGTAATCGCTGCGCCGTCCTCGAAGTCATCGGTGATCTCAATGTCAAGACCCTTCAAGACCATCAGGTAGTCCTGAATCAACGAACGACCGTGAGGGTTCGTGTCGTCACTCACGTGTTGAACAACATCGTTCGCATACACTTTCCCGTCTGGATAGACGTTGAGCGTAGGTTCTTCACTGGTGAAGTCGGCAGTAGCGAGCAAAAGGAACTTCGGTTTGCTGATTGATCGCCTCGATGACAAGGTGCGAAAACCATCTGGATCAGCGTACATTCCTGGACGCCAAGCGATGTGCAACCAGAACTTCCTCGACTTCAATCCTTCCCACCGAATCTCATGGTCCGCGTACACCCATCTGTTGTGCAGGGCGCCCGTCAGAGCGGGCTTGCCGGAACTTGGCATCAGAACCACGTCATATGTGTTGTCGTCGTTCGCCTCGATGGCGAACTGACCCTCTTCGAACACACAAGATACGACACCGTTGGATGCAGCAAGCAAGGCGCTTTCAATGACCATTGCCGCCTTCTTCTCTTCTGCTCCAGACGGAATCTCACCTGTGGACGGATACGGTATGCCGAAAAATGGAGTGTTCTTCTTGTAAGCCACGTTACTCTCCTACCACATGATCACAACCCATGACGGATCGACCGACATGAAACAGCGTGCGTCCGTCATTGTCTTCTAGTCTGATTTTGTTTGGGACGACACCAGAGTTGATCTTCGCTCCCACAATCTCACCCGACGAGATCGAACGGGCTTGCACGGTCAATCTGTCTGATAATCTTCGATACGGGCGTGAGTTCTTACGCATTTTACCCTCCAGACGACATTTCCAAACTGGTTGTCCAAGTTTTTCCAGCAAAGTCGATGTCTTGCGTGACGTTCGTGATAATCATTCCACCCCATCTATCATACGGACGAATGGCGGAGTTTCCAGGTATCGTTACACGACCTACCCAGTCATACTTCGATACAACCGCTTTGATCTTTGCCCTGGCATCCTCGATTTGCGCATCCGTATTAACTCCTGGAATCGGTTTCACAATAGTTTTCGACCAGGGAAACTCTGGAGTCGTTGTGTTTGATTCTCTGCTGATCTTCGGGATGGTTGGCAAATCAACGATGTCTGTTCCGTACTGAGCTGAAACGAACTGCATACTGAAGATGACTATTTCGTTTCTCAAGTCATCGAAGTCTGGCGTCATCTCCTTCGTCATAATTCGTGTGTCAGGGTAGTAGGGTATCCAGTCTGTTCCTAGAATAGTTGGCAAAGATGTCGCATCATCGATCTCATAGAAGTAGATTTTCCCATCACGGATGACATAGGTATGAAGTCCGTACTCCATGATAGTGTTCAGGGCGTCCGTCACTGGCGTGCCCGTCTTGAAGTCGATGGTCGGGTTGTTGACATCAGACGACGCGCGGAGTTGCACGTCCGCGATGTTCGGGGCATTAGTGGTATCAGGGATGATGCCCCCATATCTCGTCAAGAAGTCCACTACCTCATCAAGGTCATATCCATCGAAAAACGGAACGTTGACGAGAACAATGTCTCCTAGCTTCTTCTCAAGACCCACAAGCGGGATCGTCCATGTGTCGGAATCAGACGAATCCGAGAAGCTGGTGCCAACGGCGAGTCCTTTGAAGACATAAGACAAATCACCAGCCCCGATGTGTGTTCCATCACCACCGGATGTCATCTGAATACACAGAGCGCCGATGTCTTGGTTCACGTTGGCGTCTTGTCCAGCCAATCCGTACTTATCCACAGTAATGTTTCCAGAAGTACCGTCTAGTCCCATCGTGACGTTAAGGTTGGTCACATAGTCATACCAGTTTCCAGTGCAATTTGGATCAGCAGGCGCGCCGCCAGTCCAAGTCAGATTGAAGTTGCCGTTGTCGTTGTCAACCGTGTATGCCAAAGACTCCTTGATCCGATGGTAGTAACCGAAGTACTGAGCTGCGTAGCGATTGGGCTTGGTCATCTCCATTCGGTTTCGTACAAGTAGATACTCAGAACTAGGATCAATGTTCTTGTCTTTGTCCTGTGCTTCCGGGGTGTCCCCACCAGACGGACTGTAGAAGTTGGTTGACGTTCTGTTCTTGGTCCATATGGGATAAATCTTGTGGTCATAGCTTACTTGCCCAGGAATGTCTCTGGATGCTATGAACCACTCATCGAAAGATGCCTTGTGCCAGAAGAACATCGGCAAGTAGGACGCAGAGACGTTGCAGTTGATCAAGTCGATTTCGATTCCGTCTGTTCCGTTGCCAAAATCAACCAAAACGTCCTTGGAAGTGCCAGCCGTTCCACAACTTATCTCTACGATGTCGGGATCAAGGGTACTGAATCCATCGTAGTAGTCATCACCGAAGATGCTTGCTTCCTTGATTTTCGGACAATAGGTTCCATACATCTGAACCTTGCCGTTAAGTTCGGAATACATACCTTGACTGACAACTACGCCGTTCCACACAGGATAGACGCAAATGACATAGGGGGTTCCGTAACTCTCAAAATGACGGAACTGAGGAGGCACTTCTTTTGCCCTGGCTTCGTGAAGCGGAACCTTGGTGAGCATGTTGTTTTCGGCTTCCCCAACATACACAGATAGCATATCCCCGTTTGTAACACGCATATTCAACTCGTCGCTTATCCAGATGTCAATCGCCCAGTCAATTCCCTTGGTCGTTTCTGGGTTCACGCGGTTCGGTTTGATTGGCTTGACGAAGAAGACGAAACACATCGCCCCATGACCGACAATCGTTGTGGGAAGCCAATCTCCAGTGGGTGCTGCATCGGGTTCCAAAAGCTTGATGCTAGTATAGTTGTATCCGTACTCTTCTACGTCAATGGTTGGCGTCGTGTTCATCTTCGCCACTGTCGCTAGGAACATACTTCCCGTTTCACCACCAGATCGAACGATCTTTCCGTAGTCTGCAACCGTAGGAGTTTCATACTCGGTTGTCTTTGTCACAGACCAGTTGAAGGTGTCATCACCTGTCGTCGGGTCTACAGCTTCCATGGACGTAACGCCCTTGACTCCATTGTCAACGACCTTCGCTGTCGGAATGAGTAGTCTTGGCATCATCGAGTTTGACGTAAAGAACGCACTCGGACCTAAAGCGAACGTGAAATCACCCCTGCTTCTCCAGACTTCATCACTGATAAAGTCTGGCTGATAATCATTCGGATATGTAATCGAATCATACATATTCCAAACGAAGAATCCACGCTCACCTATGCTTAATGTCTGTGGATTGAAGTCACTATAGTCGTGATGCGTCTCACCAAACTTGTAGACGTAGATCAACTGGTTGGTGAACGACCTCTGCGACCACGAGTACCGTGTGACCTCAAGGTCTCCAGGCAGAGGGATCACGTTCGAGAATGTAACTACTGGTACGTTAGCCATTATGCCATTCCTGTGACGATGCTGGAGGATAATTCTGGATCGGTCTGGACAATCTTGACGACCTTGGCTGCAAAAACTTTATCTACGGATGTGATTTCAATGCCGATATCAATCTTTCCCTTCCCCATTCCAGTATTTCCTGGTCCTTCTGTGCCCTTGGCACCCTTTGCCCCAGATGAAAGTTGGGCATTCCCACGACTAACACCCTTGGCTGGTTGCACGCCCTCCTGGGCGACTCTTGCGGGCGTTCCCTTCGTAGCTGCCGTACCACCATAACCCCTGAAGGCATGCTTTTCAGCCAACTCATCCCCGACTACTTGTTTGTATCCTACTCTTTCATCCATGGCAGCCATGGAGTTCTCACGGGTCTCTTCGTCAAAACTCATCTTCTTCGCTACTCTTCCGTGCATATCTTCGGGAGTGACTGGAACACTTCCCGGCACACGACGACGATTCCCTACGTTCTTCCCACCCTTCTTGTCTTTATTGTACTTATCGAATATTGCTTTGAGCTTTTCTCTCTTGATTCTCAGATTGCGTGCAGAATGAGTCTCATTTCTTGGTGCTATTGCCTTCGGGTCTACTCCTGTGGACGGCGCCGGAGTAGACGTAGTTTTTGCCTTCGCCTTGATCTCACCACGTCGTCCTCCACGACCAGGAACGACAGGAAGGGATTTAGGTGCCTCGGCAGCCTTCTTCGCAGCAGCGGCTTTTTCTGCCGGGGATGTCTTTGCGGCATCCGTGCCCTTCGCGGCGGCTGCGGCGCTGCCCGTGCTTGCCGTGGCTGTCCGTATGGCAGCCGCGCCTTTCGCTGAACCAGAAAAGACAGCACTGATGAATGTAGCCTTAATGAACTGTGAGTTCACGAAAGACGTTGCTTCGTTTGCCGTTCCACCTCCACTTGTGCCTTTCGGACCCGTCATGCCAGCGCCCGCTCCGGCGCTTGTGCCAGCGCCAGCTTGAGGACCAGTAACGTTTCCGACGCCCATGCGTTGTCCGGCATTGAATCCCTTACCACCACGCCAAGCCTCGTAACCCATACGACTTGGCGTCGTACCAGCAAGACGTGCAGAGGCAGACCCACCAGCCGCGAGCTGACGCCCAGCGACATTCTCATCGAACTTGAGAGCCTTGCCACGCATCGGCATTCCAGAGCGACCAAAGGCACGCCCACGACCCACAAACCGCTCAACGGAAGTCATGTGTTTGCGTGCGCCCCTAGAACCACGAATGTCACCAAGAGCCATAGCAAGCAGCTTCTCATAGGCGTTACGCTGCGCGCCTATCGCCTTACGCTGAAGAGCGATTGACTGTCGCGTGATTTTAAGCTCCATGAGCTTCAGGTCACGTGCATATATGCCTTGATCCTTTCTCTCCTCTTTTGACAACTTGACACCGGACTCTTCCCTCTTCCGAAGTTCTTCAGAAGCCGCCAAGATACGGTCATAAGTGGTGCGAAGGTTGTCGAGCTTCTGTGCTTCTAGGTCGATGCCCTTGAGCTGCAAGGCGACCAGCGTTGAGACGTTACCACCAATGTCTTCTATGAATCCAGCCATCTCATCGACGGTTTGCTGTTCGGCGTCCAACATTTCGTTCTTAGAGTCGAGTTCGCGCTTGGCTTGCTCAACAACTTGCTTCTTCATTTCGAGTTCCTTTTTCGCCTTGTCAAGCCTATTCTTGTCGATTGCCATTTGTGTAGCTGTGCCGTTTTTCTGTAACTCCTGTAGTTTCCTGGCGTTCCTCAGAGCTTGTTCACCAGTCTTGACTTCCTTTCCGATCTTTTCTTGTTCTTTGGGGTCTCCCTTCGCGGCGGCGAAGCGCGCTTTGTCTCTTTTGATATTCCCTTCTAGTGTTGTGATTTCGTCTGCCGTCTTCTGAACCTGCTTTTCCATCAGCGCTGGAATGTTTGCCAATTGTTCGTCCAGAAGTTTGATTCCTACCGTTGTTCTTTCTATGGTAGCCGCTATCCCACGGGACGTAGATTCCGCCAAAGCTCCCCAGTTCAATGTTTCGGACCCAACCTCAGACTCGGCTGACGCCCGTTCAGCCGCCGCATCGGCGGCGCGGATGCGAAGGTCTTTCATTACATTGCCTGGTATGTCGAACAACGCCTGCAAGGATGCTAGTATTCTGTTCTGCATGTCGAGCGCATTATGGGCAGCCCTATCACCCATCTTACTGAGCATACCCTTGGCAGCTTTTTGGGCGTCTAAAGCCGTTTGACCAGACGCAGTGAGAATTTTGACTATTGCAGCCTCTAGTTTCCCTTTTTCTTCATCCGTCATACCGGCGCCTGCTTCACGAATCTTTTTTAGGACCATATCCATGCCACCGGCTGCCTTTGTTGCCCCTTTCTTGTCGCCAGACTTAGTTGCGGTTTGGTATTCCCCAACAGCCTTTTTTAAGGCTGCTAGTGTTTTTGTGTCGACAACCTTGCCGAACTCTTTCCCGAAATCATCAATGATCTTTTGGGTATCGGTGGTTACTTTATTCCACGCCGCGCCCATGTTGTTTGCTACGTTGCCCCACATAAGTATCTGTTCGTTCAGGTTTGCACCCTCATGAGCGGCAGCTTTGATATAATCAACGGAGTTCGCCATCTGTGCTTCAACGTTCTGCATTCCGTTGCCAAACATGAAGGCGGCGTCAGACTGTTCCTTCAACAGACTCTCAATACGACCAGCATGGATACGCTCGGAGCTTTTGCCAATATAATCGATGGCACTCTGCATAACTCTAACGGCTTCTCCGATATTGTCATAATATGTTTTTGTTGCCTCAGCGAGTATTTTAGCTGCGGCGTTTGCACCGTTCTGTTGTCTGAGCACTTCTTTGATGAGACTCTCTTGTTCTTGAAGTTTGTTGATTTGCTGAGATAGACCGGCATTCTTTTTACCCTCTGCGGCTGCGAATCCTGTGTACAGTTTCATAATCGTATTTTGATTCTTCATCACATCGGTAATCCCTCTTACCTGTTTCTTTTGGATTGCATTCAAGTTGGAATCTTTCCCGAGCATCGCTTCTTGCATGTCGACATATATCTGCTTTTGCTTTTCGATGTTCTTTTGGTGACTGGCTTTAGCGATCCCGACATCTACATTTGCTCCTGATAATGCTAGACCAGGAGCCGCTGATTCTCTCTCGATGCGTTTCTTCAAACTCTCATATTTAAGGGAGGCATGGGCATCACCCTCTCTGGGCTGTTCACCCCTTGCTTTCCGAGCCCATTCAGCCATTTCTGCTTTACCCTTTGGGGTATCGGAACGACCTTGTTGATCTTGCATCCACCTCAATTGCTTTCCAGCGCTCGCTCGGTCAAGACGCTTATTAGCTTCTTCCCCAGCTTTCCTTGTGTCTATGTCACTTTGTGTCATGAAATCAGAAGTTCTATGGTATTCCGTTCTTGCCTCTCTCTGTTTAACAACAGCCACATCTTTCGCTTTCCCAGACTTCGCCACATCTTCCATAACATTTTTGAGTTCAGCGAGTCGCCCGGTTACCACCTGGGCAGCGGATTGCTGCTTGGTGAGTTGATCTAGCTGGTTCTCGATTGGCTTGCCTATCTGGGCAAGAGCTGCTTGATCAATAGGCGCCCCTTCTTTAAGCCCACCGGTAGCCTTCTTGAACTGTGCGATGAACCCTCTATCACCACCCGACGCTTCCATCCTCTTTATAGAATCATTCACTGCGGAGAGACGCTTCTTGTTTTCGGCTTCGACAGTCTTTCTTGTGTCACCCGATCTTGCGACATCTTTGGCGAACGCTTGTGCTGACATACTTAGGTTGCCCATCACATTGTTGAATTGCCTATTCAGGTTATCAGCTATTTCGTCAGCAGACATAGATTCAGATTCGATTCGCACGTTCATGCGAACCTTCTCGATCTGGCTCAGAATCTTGTTTAGGGCGACGCCTGGTATCTTGTCGTACTGACCAGCGAGACTAATCATTCCTGTTACAAACGCCTTGGCGGCATCAAGTTCAATGTGATGGAGCTTCATCAACGCGACTCGGCGCATGTTGCCTGTCAACTGCGCGTCTTTCATGATCGCTTTGCGCCGCTGTTCAAGCATCGAGTTCATCTTGCCGAAGCGAGACGAAAGAGCGTCCCCCGCTTGATCGACTTGTGCCGAGAACGATGCTAGAGAACCACCCATTTGACTACCCAGGTCAATGGCAGCATCAGCAACCGACTTCTGGAAGTCGTACATCTTGAGGGCAGCCGAGTTCGAAATCGAACCCAAAGCCTTCATGTGAGATTGCAACACCAAAGCAGACTGTTGGTTGCGCTTGACGGTTGCGATAAGCTGC
>Ga0208904_1002985_pt1 | contig 10290 bp, 8 predicted proteins | sample AntAceMetag02UKB_FD_184774 | JGI IMG/M metagenome (GOLD analysis project Ga0208904, IMG submission 184774) | Saline lake microbial communities from Ace Lake, Antarctica - Antarctic Ace Lake Metagenome 02UKB (SPAdes) (version 2) | ecosystem: Environmental > Aquatic > Non-marine Saline and Alkaline... | reverse complement strand
AACACAGCTTCTTTAATTATACCGGCAATGCCTTTTATGTTAGCACCACCACCACCAAGTAAAATTTTATTAATAGGGCCGAATTGAGAAAAATGCGTATTGCTAAATTCAAGTACTTCTTTTATCCGGTCATTCAAATCTCTCATTGTATTATTTAAAATTTTTGTAATTATCTCCTTAGTCCTCTTATCATCCAGACCACAGACAATTTTAGCTTTTTCCGCCTGCTCTTGGCTTATTTTTAAACTAGTCGAAATTTCGGCCGTTATTTTTTCTCCGGATATCGGCACACTAGCTGTAAATAATATAGTATTTTTAGCATAAACTACTAAACTAGTCCGTTTAGCTCCCATATCAATAATCGCATAATTATTGCTGCTTAGATGTGGTTTAGGCAATTCCTCACTTAAAACCGCTCGGCAAATAGCCGTCGGCTCAATTTCTAAAGCTTCAACCGATAACTGCGCTTGGTCAAGCAAGTCTGTATATTGATTAACGGTTTTTTTCGGCGCAGCGCCGATCAATATAAGTTGCTCGCTTCCCTTATCTTCAATCGCCTGCCAATCATAATAAATTTCATTAATTAGCATAGGCACATGCTTCTGAATTTCTGTTTCAATCATATCATCAAAATTGTTGGGGGTTTTAGCGACTTTTATTAATTTAATAAAAGTTTTAGTTTCAGGTAAACAGGCTACCACCATATCAGAAATCACTTTACCATATTGCGGTTTATTAATTAATTCTTTAATTAAGCTAACAACCTTATCTTGATCCTTAATTTCTCCATTAACAATCAACCCCGCCGGCACATCTAAACGCCCCAGGGCTTGAACCTTTATTTTAGTTCCTCTTTTCTGCAATTGCACCAACTTTAAAGATAAATCAGATATATCAAGACCAATTGGATATTTTAAACTATTAGAAAATAACATAAAATTAAATAATTGATAATTTTCTCAACCTGTGTTAATTATACCACAATTAACACAATTCTTCATTTATAAACCTAAAATCGTCAATCTAAAATCTAAAATTAATTAGTATTCTTCTTCCCAGTGTTCAATCGTAACCACCGGAGAAAATGAAGTCTCCGCCAAAGTGTCAGATAATATATTTTCCTTAAATGTAAAATCCATTGTTTGCCAAATACTAAAAATATCAAAATTACGCGCTATAATAGTTCCGCCTAGGCTGGAATCACTAGAATAATCGAAAATGCTGATAGTATCAGCCGCATACATTATGCCATCAATACTCAGTTGGTCGGTACATAATTTAACTTCAATATTTTCTTTTGATATAATTCCTGAAGGCTGACCATCAGTATGATTAACAATTAAATCAGCGTCTTTACTATCCGGACAGTAAGGAATAAACCAAAACCAAGAATTTTGGCCAAAAATTATTGTCCCGTCTGCTATTAATATTCCATTAACAGTTAGATTCGGTTCTCCTCCAATAGTAATATCGCCGGTTACATATGTAATGGGATCATTAAGAGTTAAGGCGCTACCCGCATTACTGAGCAGAGTCGCAAACTGGGCTTCTGTATAAATTACACCAGCGCGGTTCTTAAAAGAATTGGAGTCGCTAGAATCAAAATCAACCGGAGGCATATTAAAAATTGACGGAGGACTAGCATGACCAGAGTCATAAATATCACCACCAACATTAACAGTCGAAACAAGAGATTCGGAATAGTCATCAACCGCCCGGATATCATCATCTACATTGACTGTAGAAAATAAAGTAACCGATACATCGTCATTGGCATGCATACTAGCGCTCCCTAAGCCGTCGGCTAATATATTTACCCTACTGCCAGTAATGCTTATATCACGATCTGTAAATATTGCGCTATCTGAAATATCTATGCCGCCAGGGCTAATAGCTTTATAAACGCTAATCTTTATAATTCTTTGAGTTTCTTTACCACCACCAATATCAACTTTTCCGGTTGATATTATTTCACCATCAGCCAAGCCTGAATTTATAATTGAAACTGTGTAAGAACCGCTATTGACGCCAAACGGGTTATCCCGAGTAAATTCCGCCGTCCAGGTCGGATTAGTTTCAAAATTAGTTTGATAAGTAGCGTCATTTTTTAATTTTATAATCATTTCAGCAATTCCAGCTTCGGCTAAATAATAAGTTTTAGCGCCCTCAGATTGACTTTTAGAAATTTTTTTCTCAGTTAAAGTAAAACTTAAAAAATACATAGATAAAATAAGGAGCAAATTCATAAGTAAAAGCGTCAAAATCAGAGCTACTCCATCTACTTTTTTCATTTTTAATAAATTCATTTTAATAAATATAGAACGTACGTGCTTGGATTAAATTGCTATGTTTTGTTCTAAAATAAATTTTTTATAATATTGCTATTGTCTCTATAAAACACCAACTCACATATTAATAGTATTAATTAAATCAATAAAAATATAATTATTAAAATATAAATACTACTATAATTACCAATTTCTACTAAAAACACTAGTTTCGATATCAAGATCACTACTTTTTTTATTAACGCCAAGCGAAATATGTACTAATCCATTATCTCCCCAAAATTCTAATTTATTAAAATACTCGCCCACTATTCGATTTTCTAATATCAACGTGTCTGGAGGATTACTAAATCCATCAACGCTATCCCATCTAACATAAGTAGTCGGATCAGCTGAAAAATAATATGCGATATGAGACCGCATTAAATTATTACTGCTCAAATAATATCTAACATAAGTAATTATTTCTATATTATGCCCATCCTGAAAAAATATTTCACTAATAGGCGGATCTAGCGGATCAGTATCAGCTATTGGCATAATTGACACAATCTCCTCCGATTGGCGAACTTCACGCGATATTCTGTCCAGGGAAATACGAACGTTTTGCGTTAACTCCCCCTGATTAGAACCAGCTCGATAAGCTCTCTGTGAAAGAGAAAATAATGAATTAACTAATAAAATCGCAAACACAAAAAGAGTGAGACTAACGATGACTTCAAGCAGAGAAAAACCAGATTGTTTAGATCTTTCCATCATTTTGTAAATTTAAAAGTATTTAAAGCCTTTTCAACTTGATTAACATAGGAGGATGATTCATTAGAATACTTAATAATATAATCTAGATCAGAACGAATTAAAAAAATATATATATCCTCCATTCTAGACATATTGTTAATCATAGTAAGTTTATTCCCCACCACAGCGCCTATGGTTATTGGTTCTTCAGTTAACGTTATAAAACCGGGATATTTTTTCGCTTCAGCCTTGGCCTCTGCAATTTCAGCCTCAACATTCTCACCGATTTCAATTTTTATTGCTCCCTGGCCATCTTTCGGCGGGCTAGTGCCTAGGGAGATATTATTATCACCGCGTATTTTTAACGGCCAATCAGCCGGTACAATCAGACTGTAGTTATAGGTTTTATTTTCATAATAACCATTATTGGTGGTCGGTCCGGTTGGCTTCTGGCTATCAACTGGATCTGATGGTTCAACCGGATAACGCTCTTGGGGTAAGGTTGATGTGTCTGGTAAAGGATCTGCTTTATTTTCCGATTCTTGTTCTTGAAATGTAGACTTACTTTTAAACAGACTACCGTTTTGCGCCTGTTTCTGGTTCTCGACTAATTCTGTCTGGCTAAGCCCCCCTGGTTCTAACGGCGTCTTAGCTTTATAATATTTAGAATAAGCCAAATAGACAACAATAATAATACCTAAAATAATTACGATATTAATTATAGAAAATCCTTTTTTCATAAAATTTTTTATAAAATAATTTTTATCTTCTACTTATTAACGTAGTTATATTATATGCTTCCTCTGTTTTAAAAATTGAATTAATATAATAAATAGTGGTTGATATTTTTTTCATACCAGTATCGCTCATTGACTCTACTAAATTTTCGTCAAGACTAGCTACCTCGGTTTGTCTCTCAAAAAAATAAAGGTATTCACCAGAATCATTTGATAACCGATGTCTGGGCTCAACTTCGCCCACTGTAATGCCATCATAACCTAAAGAATGTAACTCCTCAATTTTATCTTGTGCTAAAAAAGATGCTAGAGTCGCACTTTCAGCGGATTTATTTATTGATAAACCATAGGGGAAAGATTGGCTTAAAGCAATAAAAACAAGAGCTAAAATAGAAAAAGCCACTAATATTTCAATTAAGGATAAGCCTCTTTTGTCTGTAATAATTTTATTCATACTTATTGGCGGCAATATATTTAATCTATTACTCTAACCTGACATAACCAGAAGGTTTTATATTAATAACCGCAGTATTGCTATTCACATTAACTAATGTGATATCTCCAGACTCGCTAACCGCGCCGTAAGAATTAAAACGAACCTGGTTATTAGTTAAACCATCGATCTGCTGGATAGCTACTTCGGAATCAAGTTCAACCATTTTTATAGTTGAAGTAGCCGCGCTCAATTTTAAAATTTGATATTTGCCATTAAAAATATCAAACTCTACAATATGAACAACTTGCTCGGTTATAGTTAATTGTTGGGCATACCGTAAATCTGAAACCATGTCTCTAGCAGTGGCGGTTAATTTTAAATTAGGCTGATACTTTCTTAAATAAGGAATACCAATACCAGCCAGTAGTACTATAATACCAGCCACAACCAAAACCTCTATTAAAGAATAACCCTTATTATTTCTTAATAAAAAATTAGACATAAATACAATTAAATAGCTGATGAAAGAGAATACATCGGCATAACAATAGCCACGGCCATAGCGCCAACCCCACAGCCCAGCACTAAAATAAGTAAAGGTTCTATTAAAGAAGGCAAATTGTCCATAATTTTATCTACCTCCCCTTCGTAAAACTCAGCTAATTCAGCTAAAATACTATCTAATTCACCGGTCTGCTCGCCAACTGATATTATTTGGTTAACTACTGGCGGAAAAAGTTTTGGGTAGGCTGTTACGACTTCGTTTATTTGGCTTCCCTTCTTTATTTTCTCACTCATCTCTACAACCGCTTTCCGATAATGAAGATTACTTAAAACATTAGACGTTATTTTAAGAGTTTTTATTATCATAATATCAGTTTTTAATAAACTGCTGACAGTTCGTGAAAAACGAGCTAAATTTATTTTCTTTATAATTGGTGAAATTATCGGCAATTTTAAAATTATGGCCTGCCAATAATACCGGCCTCGATAAGTTCGTAAAATCTGGATAAAAATTAAAATAACAACAACTACGCTTACAGAAGTTAAAAGACCGTTATTAACAATAAAGCTACTAATCGCAATAAGAACTTTAGTCGCTAAAGGCAATTCAGCGTTAAAATCTTTCATCATGACCGTGATCTTAGGCACTACCACAATCATCATAAACGCGCCTATACCTCCCATAGCAAAAACAATAACCGCCGGGTAAGTCAACGCCCCTTTTATTTTAGAAACAAGTTCATGCTGTTTTTTAACTTGAATATACAATTGGGCTAAAACATCTTCTAATTTTCCAGAAATTTCGCCCGCTTCTATCATATTAATAAATAACTCTCCAAAAACCTTTTGATGGGGCTTTAAGCTCTCAGTTAGGCTCACTCCGTTTTCCACGCTTTCAGCCATCTTGACTATAATTTTAGCAAAACGCCTATTAGCAGTCTGCTGGGATAAAGTTTCTAAACCGTCTGATAAAGAAATCCCGGCCTTAAGCATGATACCTAAATATTGGACAAAAAATAACTTCTCCTTTAAAGGGACCCTGGAAAAACGCGCTAAAAAATCATTAATTTTATCTATAACACCCCCTTTTTTTGGATCAGTCTTTTTTCGTCTTTGAGATCTTGTTCTAATTTTTGCTTCAACCGGAAGTTCTACCGGCTCTTGCGGGACTTCGTCTTCATTATTATCCTCATTATATTGAGGAGCGTCTTCAGATGAATCATCTGCTGATTTTATCATTGATTCTTCGGCTGATTTATCAGCTGCCTGTTTCTGATCAACATCTGTTTGATCACTCTTAATTTTTTTTAAATTTATCGCCATATAATTATATAATTAATTTTTTATCAATTTTAACTAACCGCCATAACCCCCTTTAATCCCTTACTAGCTCTTAAATCATCAACGCTTTTAACTAGGCCCTGATCTAAATTAATAATCGGCATCCAACCTAAATCATTGCGCGCCTTAGTGATATCAGGCAAACAAAGCGGAGTCATAAATAATTTTTCTGACTCATAAGTAACTTTAGAACTAGAATTGACTAAACTAATTATTTTCTGGGCTAAATCAACTAATTTGATATCAATATCAGAACCGATATTAAGCGGCCCGGTTAAATCAGTTTCCATCATTTTAATAACCGCATCAACACAGTCGCTCACATAGCAAAATGAAGAAGAAAAATTCTCATCCCCAAAAATAACTAAATCTTTATTATCTAAAGCGTTCCTAATAAAATCCGGTATCATCTGGTCATCATTCAATTTCATACGCGGCCCGTAGATTCTAAATAAACGAACGATTTTTAAACCAATTTTATGAACAGCCGCATAATTAATGGCAATTGTTTCAGCAAAACGCTTGCCTTCGTCATAAGCGCTACGCTCTGACAACATATCAACCACACCTAAATATTCTTCTTTTATTTTTTCCTTGGCTGTCTGTCTAGGACCGTAAACCACGGAAGAAGAAAATTGCATAAATTTAGCTCCGTATTTCCGAGCCAAATCTAAAGTATTAATTACGCCGTAAGAATTAGCTAAAATAGTCGAAATTTTATTCTTCGTAAAATCTTTCGGTGACATCGGGCAGGCTAGATGATAAATCTCCTGAACGCCCTGAAATTCAATTTTAAATCTTTGTAATTCTGGCAGTTTCTCTAAATCAATCGGCTTAGTAATATCATGCTTAATAAAAATGAAATTAGGATCAGATAAAAGATGGTCAATATTTTTTTCATCTCCAGTAAAAAAATTATCTATGCAGATTACTTTAGCGCTCTTGACCAGCTCATCGCAGAGATGTGAACCAATAAAGCCAGCTCCGCCAGTCACTAAAACGTTTTTTTTATCAAAAATTGCCCGTTTAGACATATAATTAATTTTAATTTTAAAATTTACTAATTTCCAAATTACCAGTTACTAATTACTAATTACTCACTTTCTCATTCCAACAATTCCCACATTTACTCCACCGTTAAACTCTTCTTCGTAAGCGTAGAAAGATCCAATTAACTGACCACTAGATTCAAACGCCCGCACATGCGGAGCGCCGCCTGGCCCGGCGCCAGTAACAATCTCGGCTAAGCCGTCATTATCTAAATCGCCGGCCGCCACGCTTACGCCGCCGCGGAAATTCTCATTATAAGCAAAAAATTGGCCTAAAACATTGCCAGTTGCCTCAAATATTCTAATATGCGGCCCACCGCCATTACCAGCACCGGTAATGATTTCACTCTTCTTTTTAACAGTGCCGCCGTTAGTATCAGCCACGGCGACGTTTACCCCGCCGCGGAAATTCTCATTATAAGCAAAAAATTGGTTTAAAATATTACCAGCAGAATCAAATACCCTTACCTGCGGACTACTGCCATTACCAGCACCGGTAACAATTTCATCCATTCCATCGCCATTGACATCACCAACGGCCACATTTACTCCGCCGCGAAAATTATTATTATAAGCAAAAAATTGGTTTAAAATATTACCAGCAGAATCAAATATTCTTATCTGCGAGCCGCCGCCCGGACCAATTCCAGTAATTATCTCATCCACTCCATCGCCGTTAACATCACCAGCCGCGACGTTTACCCCGCCGCGGAAATTTTTGTTATAAGCAAAAAATTGTCCAACTACTTTGCCGGCAGAATCAAAAATTCTAACATGCGGACCACCACCACTGCCAGCTCCAGAAATAATTTCATCTTGTCCGTCGCCATTAATATCACCGGCTACGACTTGAGAACCGCCTAAAAAATTCTCACCATAAGAATAAAATTCATTATCTTGTTGGCCACTATAATCCATAATTTTAACTAGGCTGGAATGGTTAGAATATGGCGCTATTAAAAGTTTTAAATTTTTACTATTTAAAAATCCTATTGATTTATTAACCGCTTTAGCTAGATTTAAACGCCCAGTGCCTAATTGGCCTACAAAATTCGGATTAAGTCGGCTAATGTCATCAGTAGTGGATAATAAGGCGTCAATCGCTTCTTCTCGAGTAATTCCTGGATTAATCTGCTTAATTAAAGCTAAACTACCACTTACTAAGGGCGTAGCATAAGAAGTACCGTTCCAATAGCCGTCATATCTATTAACAAAGGGTTCGCCTTCATAATACTTAGTCGGCTCATAAACAGTAGTGCTGAAAATACTGACTCCTGGGGCAGTAATATCAATGCAGTCAAAACCATAACTAGAAAAATCAGTTTTTTGGTCAAGAGAATCCGTAGCTGCTACACCGATCACCATATTCTCGCCGTTAGAACCGTCATAGCATATTGGATACATGGGATTAATATCTAAATTATAGCTTTCTCCTCGCCCAGCCGCCGCCACTATGATTACACCAGCTTTATGAGCTCTGGCTATGGCTTCATACATGGTCTGACTATATTCAAAATTAAAAAAACTCAAATTAATAATATTAGCTCCGTTATTAATAGCATAATCAATCGCCCTCACTACGCTCATAACTTTGCCCTCACCTTTATCGTCTAATGCCCGAAGAGGCATAATGTTCGTTTCCCAATTTAAACCGCTAATACCAATTTTATTATCGCCAACTCCGGCAATTATACCAGCCACAATCGTACCGTGTAAAATTCCGGCACTAGTAAAACCGGCTTCAAATTTTGGTCTTGGGTCGGGTGAATTATTAACAAAATCCCAACCATTATAATCGTCCATAAAACCATTCTTATCATCATCAATTCCGTTATCGGGTATTTCACCCTGATTCTGCCAAATATTGTTAACTAAATCAGGGTGATCAATTTGAACTCCGGAATCAATAATGGCAATCACAATATCAGAACTGTTGCTTATTTTATCCCAGGCCTGTGGCGCTTTTATCTTTTCTAAATACCATTGCTCCTGATAATAATAATCATTAGGAACTTTTGCCTCAGCAAAAAAGTTTGGCAATAAAAAATCTTGCGCTAAATTCAAGCACAAAAAAACTATAAAAAAAGATGTTATCTTTTTTCTCATAACATCTTTATTATAGCATATTTTAACTGATGAAGTAAAACCCCATTAGAAAGAGCCGAGCTTTAAACCCAGCCCTTTTCTGAAAATAAAAGAGAAAAATTATGTTCATCCCGTTGAATAGTTGCAAAGCAAATTTAACGATGTTCATCCTCGCCTCAAAGAGCGTGGCTTTCTAACGGGGTAAAATAAAATGGTTACAAAATTATAAATTATTTATTTCTTTAAGTGTTGCCTGCGCACATTTTTCCCAGCTAAACTCCTTAACTCTCTTATTCCCTTTAATAATTAATTCTTGCCTTAATTTTTTATTGCTGGCAATTTCAACCATGGCCTTAGCTATATCTCGTTTATCATCAGGGTTGAAAAACATAGCCGCCTCTCCGGCTACTTCTTTTAAAACCGGAATATTAGAACATATAATAGGCACCCCGCAGGCCATAGCCTGAATAATTGGGATGCCAAAACCTTCATATTTTGAAGGAAAAATAAACGCTTGTGCTCCGCTATATATATAAGGTAAATCCTCTTCCTCTACCCAGCCAGGCATAATAATTTCTGAATTAAGATCAAACTCCTCAATTATATATTTAGCTTCATCAAAACCAAAACTGGCATCTCCAACCAAAACTAATTTTTCTTTAATTTCACTATTATCTCCCTTTAAAATAGCAAAAGCATTAACTAATGTCGGAGTATTCTTCTTTCTTTCTAACCGGCCGACATAAAAAAAATATGGCCTGGCTATACCATATTTTCCTAAAATTCTATCTATTTTTTTTTCATCTTCTACTCTCCTATAAAGTGAGGTATTATAACCATTATAGATTACTTTAATTATATCTTCATCCACACCATAGGTCTTTATAATTTCTCGTTTAGAAAAAATAGAAACCGCAATTATCTTTTTGGCTTTATTTAAGGCATGGCGAGTAGACCATTTTAAATAATCAGACGAACTGGCTTTATATTTCCCTAAAGTAAAAATTTTTATTAAAAAACTAACTATATATCTTAACCTCCGGCTATCTAGACCTGGATAATCCTCTGCATAAAATTTATTTGCTCTCTCAAAAGCGATATCATGAATTGTG
>Ga0208904_1002982_pt1 | contig 10293 bp, 10 predicted proteins | sample AntAceMetag02UKB_FD_184774 | JGI IMG/M metagenome (GOLD analysis project Ga0208904, IMG submission 184774) | Saline lake microbial communities from Ace Lake, Antarctica - Antarctic Ace Lake Metagenome 02UKB (SPAdes) (version 2) | ecosystem: Environmental > Aquatic > Non-marine Saline and... | reverse complement strand
CAGGCTCCCCCCAAGATAAACCCACTGACTCTCCCGAGGCTTGAATAGTAGTTGTGGGATAGTTAGTTATTAATTGATCTAAAACAGGCATTCGCGCTGTAGTAACGGCATTACCATTTCCTGCTGGAGCTACTCCAAAACCATCTAAAATGATTAAAACAACTGGTTGAATATTTTCAGACATAATATATTAATGATTAATTGCTGATTACTGAAATAAAATTAAGAAATAAGATACAAGGGAATAAATGACAAATGACAAATTCCAAATGACAAATAAATGTCAAATGATTAAATGCCAAATTATTTTTTGACATTAGGATTTTAGATTTTATTTGACATTTGACATTTAGTTTTTGACATTATATTCTCATATCTTAATGATACTCTGTCCCGTCATTTCTTTTGGCTTTTTAATATGCGCTAAATCTAAAATTGTTGGCGCTACATCAGCCAAACTTCCATCATTTCTCAATTTTACAGATTTAAATTCTGGACTCACCAAAATAAAAGGTACAGGATTAATGGTATGAGTGGTTTTAATTTCTCCCGTCCTTAAGTCAATCATCTCTTCAGCATTACCATGATCAGCAGTAATAATTATAGAATATTTCTCTTTTTGAGCAAAATTAACTAATTCCTTTAAATTACGATCAACGCACTCCACTGCTTTGATAGCTGCTTTTAAATTACCAGTATGTCCCACCATATCTGTATTAGCAAAATTAAGGGCAATAAAATTTGGTTGATCAATTTTGATCTCTTTACAAATTCTTTGACGAATCTTATTTGCGCTCATTTCTGGACGCAAATCGTAAGAGGGAACATCAAGCGAAGGGACAATAATTCTTTTTTCGTTAGATACTATATGATCATGTCCACCATTAAAGAAAAAAGTAATATGAGCATACTTTTCGGTTTCTGCAATATAAATCTGTTTAGCGCCATTTAAAACAATAGGTAAAGTTTTCTCAATATCTTCACTAGGGTAAGCCGTTCTAATGTCATCTAAATCTGGTCCAAAGTCCGTCAGAGCTACAAAAAATAAATTAGATATACATTTTTTTCTTTTAAAAGATTGAGGATTTTTTTTATTAAAATTTTTCTGGACGAAAGCTTTGCTTAATTCTCTAGCCCGATCTGACCTTAAATTCATAAAGAAAACTAAATCATTATCTTCTATTAAACCAATAGGTCTTTCTTTAGAATCAACTATAACTGTCGGGCTAATAAATTCATCAGTTTCTTTGCGGTTATAAGCACGCACAATTGCTTCTTGAGCGCTAGCAACTTTAAAGCCCTGACCACAAACTAAAAGATGATATGCTTTCTCAATATTCCCCCATTTTTTAACTCTGTCCATGGCGTAAAAACGTCCAGTTATACTAGCAATATGCACTTTTAGAAAACGATAATCATCAATTTTCTCTTGAAATCTTTCTAATATTCTAATTGCTGCATGCTGAGCTGAATCACGACCATCTGTGAAAAGATGCAAAAAAACTTCTTTAACTCCTTGTTCCTCCAAAAAGTCAATCATAGCTAACCAGTGTTGAGGAGAAGAATGCGCACTATTTTCTTCTGTAACCAAACCCATGAGATGGACCTTGGACTTATGTTCTTTATAATGAGAGATCCCTTCCAAAAAAGCAGGATTTTTAAAAAATCTACCATTTTTAATAGATTCATTAATGCTCAATGCATCGTCACGAACAATACGACCAGCTCCTAAATTTAAATGCCCAGCTTCAGAATTTCCGGGTTGACCAACTGGCAATCCTACTCTCTTGCCATGCGCACAAAGTTCAGTATAGGGATGTTTTTGTTTTAAAGCATCAAAAAAGGGCTTTTGAGCCAGCTCAATAGCATTACCTTCATTAGCTGACGCCACGCCCCAACCATCTAAAATAACCAACATTGTCCGTTGACTGTACTTACTTTTATCAATCATTTTCTTATAATTTATGATGTTGTATAACTGACTCATAACTGACCCGTCGGGTCAGTTTTAAGTTCGTCTTCTATCTCCATTAAACGATTATATTTAGCCACCCTTTCTCCCCTATTAGGAGCGCCTGCTTTAATAAAATCAGCATTAACTGCTACAGCTAAATCAGAAATAAAAGTATCATTGGTTTCTCCAGAACGATGAGAAATAATAATTTTGTATCCAGCTTTGCGAGCAAAATTGATACATTTAATTGTTTCGCTTAAAGTACCAACTTGATTAGCTTTAATAGAAATGGTATTAGCAGAATCATTTAAGATGCCTTTCTCTAAAAGGGCTATATTGGTAGTAAATAAGTTATCGCCAACAATTAAAAATTTTGGATTAATGCTTAAAAGAGCTTTTTTTAATTCCTTCCATCGCAACCAAGAATCTTGCACTAAACCATCCTCAATGATGGCTAATGGATATCGATGAGCCCACTCTTTATATAAGTCAATCATATCTTCGGAGCTATTCTCTCGTTTGTTAATAATATATTTGCGTTTCTGCGTATCGTAAAATCCATCAGTGGCGACATCAAGCCCAAATACAATTTCTTCTCCCAACTTATAAGAAGAATTGTTAACTGCTGTTTGAAGCAAATCCAAGGCTTCTTCATTTTTGGTAATGCTCGGCGTAAAACCACCCTCATCTCCTACGGTAGCAAAATAACCATATCTGGTTTTAATGGCATTTTTAAGTAAGTGAAAAATTTCTACGCTAGCGCGAAACTTTTCTCTAAAAGACGAATCATTAAAAGGAATAATATTAAATTCTTGAATTTCAAATCTGTCATCTGAATGTTTGCCTCCATTAATCATATTAAATATGGGTATCGGCAATTTATAACCAACAAAATCTCCTTTATAATATTTTTCTCTAATATATTTATATAAATGCAAATTACTGCTTAAGGCGCCAGCTCGACAACAGACCAAAGACACACTTAAAAGCGCATTAGCCCCTAAATTAAATTTATTGGGCGTAGCATCTAAGCCAATTAATATTTCATCTATTTTGGCCTGCTCAAAAATATCTATCCCAATTAATGATGGCGCTATGATGTCTTGAATATTTTTGCACGCTTTTAACACACCTTGCCCGTTGTAACGCGAAGGGTCGCGATCTCGCAAATCCATTGCTTCATGCCTTCCCTTGGATGCTCCAACTGGGACCGTAGCACGAGCCTTAAGACCATTGTCTAAAACTATTTTCGTTTGAATTGTTGGTTCGCCTCGTGAATTTAAAATTTCCGAAGCAAAAATCTGTTTAATTTTAGCCATATAAAATATATATTATTTTCTTTCCGGCCATTGAGGGATATGGAACAATTCATCTTCTATCTCCATCAATCTATTATATTTAACAACTCTTTCGCCTCTGTTCGGCGCGCCTGTTTTAATATAATCAGCATTTACAGCAACAGCTAAATCAGAAATAAAAGTATCATTAGTTTCTCCAGAACGATGAGAAATAATAACTTTATAATTATTTTTGCGAGCCAAAGCAATACATTGCATTGTTTCTGTCAATGTTCCAATTTGATTTAATTTAATCAAAATTGAGTTAGTTGATTTTTCTTTAATGCCTCTTTCTAATCTTTTAATATTGGTAGTAAATAGATCATCCCCCACCACTAATATTTTCTGACCCAATTCTTCAATCTTTGCAGTTAATGGAGTCCAAGGTTCCCAATCATCTTCGGCAAATGGATCTTCCAGAAATAATAATGGATATTTTTTAACCCAACTCCAATAAATCTTAGCCATATCATTGCTAGATCTATTCTTTTTCTCAAAAATATATTTCTTCGTTTTTTCGTTATAAAAAACCGAAGCAGCTACATCAACCCCAAAAAATATTTCTTCTCCCAAAGTATGTTTGGTAAATTCAGTAACCGCGACCAAAAGGTTAAATGCCTCTTGGGTATTTTTGAGTTTAGGAGCAAAACCACCTTCATCACCTACGGCAAAAGTTAAGCCTTTCTTTCTTAAAATCTCTTTCAATGCCCCAAAAACCTCAGCTCCTACTCGCATTTTTTCTTTAAATGTCTTTGGACTGACAGGAATAACCATAAATTCTTGAACGTCCAATCCTGAATCAGAATGAATACCACCATTTATAATATTGAATAAAGGAGTTGGTAAAATATATTCGGTAGAAGAAATATCATAAATTTCTCTGATATATTTATATAATGACTGACCAATATCTTTGCTTGCTACCCGAGCCACAGCTAAAGAAACAGCTAAAATTGCGTTAGCGCCTAACTCGCTCTTATTCGGGGTGTTATCTAAAGCCAACATTCTTTTATCTATTTCTATAGGATTTGCTTCTTGACCTATTAGAATAGGAGCAATTATTTTCTCTACATTCTGACATGCATTAAGAACTCCTTTCCCTGAATAACGAATATCGTTATCTCTTAATTCTAATGCTTCGTGTTTGCCCGTAGAAGCTCCCGAAGCTACGGCGGCTTTAGCTTGTATATTGTTCTCTAAAATAACCTTAACTTCAATTGTGGGATTACCACGAGAATCTAAGATTTCTCTAGCCTTGATTTCTTTAATCTTTGTCATACAAATATTTTATTAATTTTATTGTTTCATTACTCTAACATTTTTTTTACTTTTTTTCAATTAAAAATTCTTCTAAATCAGTAACTAAATCAGAATTGTTTTCTTTAAGGATTTTTAATACTATATCTAAATTTTTACGAGATGTTCCAACTTTTGGTTCCAATATATATGCTTCCTTGAATATCTCTACAGCTTTTTCATATTCTTGGGCCTCTAAATATGCTCTGCCCAAAGCATAATAAACTTGCTGTCGCTGAGGAGATAACTCTTTAGCTTGCAATAAAATATCTTTAGCATCATCAACATACTCCCGATTATATCCACTAGCTAAATTATATAACTGTCCAAGGTATAAGAACTGACGAACATCTTGAGAATGTTCAATCACGCTCTTTTTAAATTCATTGATCGTTAATTCTGTAGCTTGAGCCAAAATTTTTAAATCTGTATCAGAAGTATCTTTGTTAACTTTTTTATACTCATCATTAATCTGTTTTGCTAATTGTGTTCTAACCTCTATATTTGTAAAACAAGGTTTACTTAATGATTTACCATACCAACGCAACCCAGACCTTAAATTAATTTTAGTGGCATGAACAGCGCGTACGCCGAATTGACTTTGTTGCCATGGCTCAACATTAAATCTATACATAGCAAAGGGAATAAAAAGAATAATCAGAAATATTAAAACCGGCAAAGGAAAACGACTAATTGTTGATTGTTGATTGTTCCCACCTACGCCAAGGCTTCGGAGGGCAGGGATTGCTGATTGATTAGAACCGTCAGGTCCGACCTGCGAGGAAGTTATAAAATAAATTAAGGATAAACTAAAATAGAAAAGAATTAATGAGGCTGGAGTATCAAAAACAAATAAATTTTGAATAAAATATGCCAAAAACATACAAGCCAATAACAGAATACCAATCCTTTGATTGGCTGTATTTACATATTTTTTTCTCAACAACCAAAAAAGAATGAAAAAAATAGCCAAATACGATAATGTCCCAAAAACTCCAGTTAAAGCCAATAAATCAATAATCTGGTTATGGGTTTGATCAAACCAAGTCGCTTGTTCCCCTCTTATTAAATACCATGGATCATAGTGTTTATTAAAAACTACATTATAGTTCCCAATCCCCCAACCAAAAACAGGTCTTTCTTGAAATCCCTTTAACCCAATATTCCAAGATTTCAACCTTGCTTGATTGGATGTGGGCGTAATAGCCATTAATCGTCGGACGGCAAGGGGAGCTTTTTTCATCCAATCCTCGCTTTTGTTGGCATAAAGAAATATACTACCACCAATTACTATTAATAAAAAAACGGGTAATAATATTTTTAAAAACTTTTTTGTTTTTTTTCTAAAAATTAAAAACAGTAAAAAAACGAAAGCACTTATCCCAAAAGCAACAATAGCCCCTCTGGTAGCAGTTAAAAACAAAACAACTAAATTAAAAATTAAAAGAATAAAAGCTAAAATTTTCCAAACCTTTTTCTTTCGCCAAGACATTAATATGCCAGCCAAAAAGATATGCATTAAGGAATACACGCCGAGAAAATCTGGATTTCCTAATGTAGCGCTCATTCTCTTAGCACCATCTTTTAATAAAAAAGATAATCCTATTTTTTGACCCAAACCATAAAGTCCTAATAAAAAAGAACAAGATAATGTTGACCAAAGAAAAAGCATCCAATCTTTTTTATTTTTGAAAAGGGTTGATAAAATTAGAAACCATATATAAAAATGAATTATTGTTATAACCCCGGTCATTCTTTCTTGGGTGCTGAAAAAACTTTTTCCAATATCAACGCCCGTAAAAGATGTTAAAATTAAAAAACCGATGAATATTGTCAGGGCTAATATCAAAGGATTTTTAAAATTGGGACGATATTTTTTGCCACAATAAATCATCAAAAATAACCAAGCAACAAAAATAATTTCTACTATAATTTGAAAAACAAGAATCTTAGAAAAAACATAAGGATATAGAACTGGTCTATAAACAAAGAGTGGCAAAAACAAAATTGCCACTATTCCAATTCTAATCACCCATTTCAAAATTCTCTCTAATCTTGCATTTATCATAATTATATATTATCATAAATTAAAGATAATAACAATTAAAAAATAAACTATGTTTAAAGCGATTTTTAACAATGTTACAAGTGGAGAAAAACACAAAATAATTGAAGACCTCATTGAAAATAGTTCTCCCAGAAGAGACTTTTTTATGATGACGGCATTATCGGCATTAATGGCCAGCTTTGGTATTATACTAAATAATACGCCAATTCTAATAGGGGCTATGTTGGTAGCTCCCCTACTTTACTCAATATTAAGTTTAGGGCTTGGCGTTGTTATTTTAGATAGAAAATTAATCCTAAGGTCTATAGTAACTATCAGCAAATCTTTTGCTCTTTGCATAGCTTTAAGTGCGGGAGTAGGACTAATATTCAAAGAAAAAGCTCAAACCATAGGCAATTTCTTCCTTTTTGCTGACGATATATCAATAGGATATTTTATAGTAGCTATAATTTCCGGATTGGCTGGAGCCCTATCCACCATTAAACCAAATATGAACGAAGCAATGCCTGGTATTGCCATATCTGTGGCTCTTGTTCCGCCAATTAGTGCCTTGGGCATAGCTTTATCCCTTTTGAATCCCGTTATGATCAATCAATCCTTTAATGTTTTTATAATCAATATAATTGGAATTTTAATAGCTTCTATATTTGTTTTCGCTACTTCTAGTTTCGCTTCTCACAGAAAAACAATAAAAAAAGCAGTTAAAAAAGATGACAAAATCGTAGCACAGGAAGCCATAGACACAGAATAAATTTTATTTAGAAATAATATTTATGGATTTTCCAATCAAAAAAGCAATTATTCTTGCTGGAGGGAAAGGAACTAGATTGCATCCACTTACGTACAATATCCCAAAGTCATTAGTTCCGATGCAGGGCAAAACCTTAACTGAACTTGTTCTGGATATTTTAAAAAAATACAAAGTAAAAGATGTAGTCTTAAGTGTCGGTTATCTGGCCGAAAAAATACAAGAATATTTTAAAGATGGGGAAGAATTCGGAGTTAATATTAGTTATTGCATAGAAAAAGAACCAAAGGGAACCGCTGGTCCCCTTATTCTTTTGCCTAAATTTAAAGAAACATTTTTAATGATGAATGGAGATAATCTTTTTAATCTTGATTTTGAAAAATTCTACAAAACACATAAAGACAATAAAGCTATTGCCACCATTGCCCTAACAAAAGTTGAAGACACTTCACAGTATGGCGTAGTTAAAATAGAAAAACAAAAAATTATTGGTTTTGTAGAAAAACCAAAGCCAGCCCAAGCGCCGTCTCATTTCATAAACAGTGGTTACTATATATTAGAACCTGAGGTATTTGATTTAGTAAAAAACAAAGAATTTGCCATGTTAGAAAAAGACGTCTTCCCTCAATTAGCTGAACAAGGAAAACTATTTGGCTACTATGATTCAGGACAATGGTTTGACACTGGCACTCCCGAAAGATACGAGCAAGCCAACAAAGAATGGCGATTGAACTAAAAAAAATAAATAAAAAATAAAAGGGACCCCTCGGGTCCCTTTTTAGTTTTAAAAAGTTATAAGAGAGGTTTGCCTATTTCTTCACTATTTTCTACTAAAATCATCAAAAAGTTATAAACGAAAATCACAAATTTTATGAAAAAAGTTATAATGAGTAAAAACACACGGTTTCGGTATAAAAAAAATACGAGATATAGCCTCATATTTTTTATAAAAATCTAAAAAACTTTTTCTAAAACTGACAAACAATTTTTTCTAGATTCACTGCTTTTAAATTTACCTTTATTTTCGTTTTATTTTTTTTCTGAAAAGATGTTATCTCTAACATATTCTCAATTTCGTCACTTTTATTCACAAGATTAAGGCTTACTTTTTTGTTTCTCATTTGCTCCTGCAACTCTAATATTTCGTCAGCAAAAGACCTAGAAATAAAATTTACCTTATCAAAATCTAAGACAATATCTACATTTTTTTGTTTTAAAAAAGCAAAAATCTCATCTTTTATTAGACAAATTGCTTGACGACTGAATATAGCCTTAGCTATAAAAACAGAAAGTTTAATTTTCTTTATTTTTTTAGTCATAATTTACTGTATTTATAATATCATGTTTTAATACGATAGTCAACATATTGACTATAATCCACTCTATTTTTAGTTTTATGTAGCCTAAAAAATATTATAGTTCCCTTCCAATAACAATCTAAGTTAAATAACAACTTCTTTTTCTTATTTGCGTAATACCCTCCTTGTCCAGACAACAATATAAATTTTCCTTTGAGGGAAGAATTGATGATCAAATTTCTTGTTGAGTGCAATCCTATCCCCCTATCATCTTTTTTCGTCGATATCCCTCCTAGTGCTAGCTTAATGGCGCTTGTATCACTTCCTACATTTCTCTTTTTAGAAATAACTACCTTTAATTGATATGCCATTATCTATAATGCAAATATCCGCATATTTTTTATTTTTATAATACTGAGCCAAAAACCAACCATATTCCGATTTGGCATGTTCCCAAATATTATCAAACATTTCAGACAATGAGTAACCTAGAGCACTAGACAAAGTATTTTTACTATTCATTTTTGTCAATAAAATATTCCTCAAACTATTTTCAATTTGCTCCCTATCTTTGATTTTTTCTGGACTAGTAGACATGAAAACTATTGGGATATAAGTCTTGCTTCGTAATGTAGCAAGAGTGCGAATTCCTTTAAAGAAATTTATTGCTATTAAATAAGACTTAACATATTGATTGACTGGTAGAATAATATCAAAGTTATATCCTTTGTTTTGAAGGCTTGATAATAAAACAGCAATTGGCAAAATACTTAAAGGACAAACCCAATTAACCTCGCTCATATCAATTTTATTAACTTCTCTTTTTTTCAACAACAACAGTTTATTGATGTTCTCAGTTAAATTTGAAAGCAATAAACCAAGATTATCACTTTTTTCTAGTTTCAGTTTAATAATCATATTTTAATAATAACAGTTTTCTCATTTGTGTGAAGATATAATATCAAAAAAAAATAATACGGACCCCAGGGGTCCGTATTTAGTTTTCCACACAAAACACTACTGACACCTATTGACACCCTTAATAATGGTTGTAAAATTAAGGTATGAGTAAAATAGAACCAGACAAAATATACAATACTGCGGAGACAAGAGATTTTTTAAGAATCAGTAAAAGCACGATTAAACGCTGGCTAAAAAGCGGTATTATTAGAGCCAATAAAATAGGCGGAAGATATAAAATCTTGGGCTCGGAAATTTTAAGGTTGATATCCCCTACTTTAGAAAAAGATACACGCAAGGCCTATAGAGATTTGCGTGATAAAACTAAAAAAAGAATTAAGAGTTGGTAAAAACGTGCGGATTTCAAATTTTGCCCCTGAAACATGCGTCAACAGCAGGTTTGCGAGGCACGCAAAATGGGGACAGTCCCCATTAAAAAATAAAGAATTAAAAGATATTCTTAAAAAGAAAATTTTTAAACAAATAGGAACGGGTAAATATTTAAGGTACGAATTAATATAAGGTGGACGCGAGGTGGACGCGAAATAAAATTCTAAATTATAAAAATAAAACAAATCTTCAAAAAAATATTAGTGTCGTGATATTTGTCGCGATTTAAAAAATGATAAACT
>Ga0208904_1002981_pt1 | contig 10295 bp, 10 predicted proteins | sample AntAceMetag02UKB_FD_184774 | JGI IMG/M metagenome (GOLD analysis project Ga0208904, IMG submission 184774) | Saline lake microbial communities from Ace Lake, Antarctica - Antarctic Ace Lake Metagenome 02UKB (SPAdes) (version 2) | ecosystem: Environmental > Aquatic > Non-marine Saline and... | reverse complement strand
GAAAATCCATTATCCAAGCTGCATTCCAGGACAGGTTTAATGTCTGGGAATACTTCACAGGGAACAACCTATCTACAAAAGACGCGATTGCACTAAAACACCCAGCCATATTCCACGAAAACTTAGCCCACGACCACATAATATCATGGAGTAACGAAGGCGATACAGTCTTTGACCCAATGATGGGGAGTGGGACCACTGGCAAGATGGCGAAACGGTTAAACCGGGACTTCATAGGCATTGAAAAAGACGAGAAATACTTTGAAATTGCACGGAATAGGATTGACATAATGAATTGATTTTGCTATAAATAACGAAACGGCAAGAGGGGCGAACCTCCCACCGTTTCTAACCATTAACCCATATATAGAGGATATGAGCGTCATGGCTAAACCCATATTAAAAGATTCTCATGAAAAAGTCAAGAGGGGCGGCGGGAATAAGCTCGAACTTAAAGGAATGAAGTTCGGTAGACTGACCGTTGCGGAAGATCACGGTAGGAGTAGGTGTAGATCCGTGACGTGGCGTTGCACATGTGATTGTGGCAATATAGTAATTGTTCGGAGCGCCGATTTAAGGAGTGGAAATACTAAATCTTGTGGGTGTTTAAGAATCAGATATGGGGACATTCAGGTTGGGCATAAGTATCACTCATTAACGGCGCTAAGGTATTGTGGAAGAGACAGCCTTGGTAAAAGCATGTGGGAATGCAGATGTGATTGTGGGGAAATAAAAGCTGTCAGGAGTGATAGCTTGATGAGCGGCCATACAAAATCTTGCGGGTGTCTTCATAAAGAGCGTGTTACCACTCATGGGTTTTCGAGCCACACTCTTTATGATACGTGGAATTCAATGAAGGGCAGGTGTCTAAACGAAACTAACGCTGCTTTCAAGAATTATGGGGGTCGTGGGATAGAGATATGCGATGAATGGAAACATAGCATTGAATCTTTCTATAAATGGGGCATTGAAAATGGGTGGGAAAAAGGTCTAACAATCGAGCGTATCGATAATGACAATGGCTATAACCCATCAAACTGTAAGTTTGCAACTAGGGTTGAACAAGCTGGCAACAGAAGGCAAGGCAAACTGAACGAAGTCGCCGTGAAAGTCATAAAATATTTCCTGGAAAAAGGTGTCTCGGCGGCAAAACTTGCAAAATTGCACAAGGTGTCTCGTTCAGCAATCCAGCATATAAATCACGCTAGAAGTTGGGCATGGGTTGAGATATGAGTTATCAGGATGAGCAAACGGAAATCGAGGGGAGGATGATCACCCAATGGGCCTTGATACATAACGATATTAAAGTCATATACGAGAACTCCCCTGAAGCGGTTCCAACTTCTGGATCGTGGTTGCATTTTGAAATCCATGGCGTGGATAGCGACGTGACCGGCATAGGCGGGTCGGCCACGCAGCACACATCCACTAATTTCATATCGATCATCGTATCCGTGGAAAAAGGAACAGGATCGAAAACGGCAAAGGGTTTGGCTGATGATGCAGCGGCAATTTTCAGAGGTGCGGAGATTTCGGGGTACTTGTTTAAATCACCCTGGATAAAACGCCTCGGGAATCAGTTGGGTTGGTTCCGGTATGCTGTGACTATTCCATTTGAGAGATCGGAAATATTTAATTAAAACAAAGAATTATGTTGACTTATATGTGATAAATGGATACCGAAAGAAAAAAGAACAGGGTTTACTTCGAGGCAATGGCATTGAGTTGCCCACCACACAAAACAAAGGCGGTGTTCATAGTCGGCATCCCCCGATCTGGTACAACTTGGCTATTGTCTATCTTGAGCCAGCATCCAGACTTCCTTGCAATCACCCCGGAAATGCTTGGGATTAAAGCCAACCATCCCACGATGGAAACGGGCTTATTTATAAAGGGGTTTCCCGATAGCGAAATCTTACGGCGCTGGAATAAATTACCTGATGATAGAATCTTAGTAGAAAAAACACCGGCGCATATCGCGGAGGCAGACCGTATCAAGAAATTATTGGGTGCAAGAATCATCTTGATCCATCGCAACCGATTAGACGTTATTTGTTCCATGCTGAAGCCTAACCCATTCTGGACAGGATCTCCGAAGACGTTTGACGCAGCGATTAAGATTTACAATAAATTCAACGTACAGGTATCCGCTGATTATACGGTTTCATATGAAGATTTATGGGCTAATCCGGTTGATGAGTCTAAACGTCTCTTTGCCTTTCTCGGGGTAAGCACATCCAGCACACGGGATATTGTAACTGTAACTAATTTAGGAAAAAGTCTGCCCCTGAAACTAAAAAGCGTTTTCGATAAGGGGACCCCAGGGCAGGGGGAACATCTAAAGGAATTTACGGATAGGATTCAATAAATGGAACAAGCCATACTCCCCATATTCCCAGAACCCCGCATCGACTTAATGCACGGTGATTGCCTTGATGTACTGAGGGCATTCCCTGACAACTCAGTCGACTCGGTAGTCACAGACCCACCATACGCTCTTGAGTTCATGGGCAAGGGTTGGGATAAGGTGCTTCCGTCCATAGAGATATGGAAAGAGTGTCTTAGAGTGGCTAAACCTGGGGCCATTCTTTTAGCCTTTGGCGGGACACGGACCTATCACCGGCTGACCTGTGCCATTGAAGATGCTGGCTGGGAGATTCGTGATTGCTTGATGTACGTTTATGGGAGCGGATTTCCGAAAAGTACGAATATTTCCAAGCAGTTGGGTAAGATGGCTGGGGCTGAGAGGGTGCCTAAACTCATCCCGACCAAGAAAGGAAACCTGCCAGAGCAAGCTGGTGATATTGCTCTAGGTGCCACTGGAATGACTGATATAAGCGAGCCTATTTCACCACAAGCTCAAGAATGGAACGGCTACGGCACCGCCCTGAAACCAGCCTATGAGCCAATAGTCATGGCAATGAAACCCAAGGACGGAACATTCGCCAACAACGCTTTGAAGTGGGGTGTTAGCGGGATAAATATTGATGGGTGTCGGGTTGGGACGGAAACTATAAAAACACAAGGTGGTGATAAGTTCCCTGGTGTGTACGGAAAATATGCGGAATGCCAAGAGTCTACGCACAAAGGCCGCTTTCCAGCAAATTTTATTCATGACGGATCTGAGGAAGTGGTGTCGTTGTTTCCTGATAGTAAAGGACAGCAGGGGGATGTGAGAGGAACGGAGAAAAGCCGAACGGGTGGCGTTGGTACGAATTGTCATGGTGAATATGACCGCATTCAAACTTTAAAGCGAAATGACTCTGGTTCCGCAGCAAGGTTTTTCTACTGTGCTAAAGCATCTAATGCTGAACGGAATGATGGTTGTGAGGGGTTGCCAACGGTTCGGAAATCACACATGCAGACAAAAAATGGGACTGGTAAAAGGTCGATGAAAGAAGGATTCCCTGACACCTTCCAACAAAACAACCACCCCACGGTCAAACCCCTGAAACTAATGGAATATCTCTGCAAGCTGTCCATGCCCCCTAATGGTGGAACAGTCCTTGATCCGTTCTTGGGAAGTGGAACCACGGGCGTTGCTTGCAGAAACTTAAACCGGGACTTCATAGGCATAGAAAAAGACCCTGATTATTTCAAGATTGCACAGGCTAGGATTCAATGAATATCCTCCTAGCGACATCCTCACTCACAGAACGAGCAGGGTCCGAAACATTCCTAATGACCATGTTCGACCGGCTGTCAAAAGACCATGACGTCGATGTTTTCAGCAAGGGAAAAAACACATTAATCAACGCAGAGTGTGACCAAAATAAACGCTACGACCTCGCTCTAATCAACCACAATGTCTGCCTAAGAGCATTAAAGGGTTGGCACATAGACAAAAGGGTCTTCACGTCACACGGGCCGGGTCCTGCAATGGAACAGCCTGTTCCGGGCGCTGATGTATATGTTTCGATATCCGAAGAAGTACAGGCCAATCTCAAGGCCAAGGGGTTTAAATCTAAGGTTATCCGGAACCCCATAAATACCGATCATTTCATGCCGAGCTCTGTCAATCGGGAATTAAAAAAGATACTGTTTCTTGCTAACCATGCCCACAAACCCCGGATCAGCCCGCTTGAAAAAGTCCAGAAAGCCTGTGCCGGGCATGACTTTGATATCCTGGCAGACTTTAACCCGAATGTTCAAGAAGCCATATCACGGGCCGATTTGGTTATCACTGCGGGCCGGGGGTGCTACGAGGCATTGTCATGTGGAAAAAACGTGATGATTGTCAATCGATCATGGTTTGACGGGATGGTGACACCGGAAAACATTTTTGAACTGAGGAAGAATAATTGTTCGGGGCGCCGGTTTAATCTGCCCTGCGCGATTGAGAATATCAGGCGGGAACTTGAGATGTATGATCCAGACCGGAGCATGAGGCCGTATATTTTGGAGCATAATAATGTTGATCGGGCTGTTGGGGAGTATTTGAAATTGTAGGAAAAACGGGGGATAAATGGATTACCAGGTACACAATACAACCAAATCATTACGCATTTTAAAGAAGGCGATGAGATCCAGCGACCGGGTTTTTTATACCCGCTTCGGTGATGGTGACATTTTCCTCATGAACGACCGGGCGGGAAGTGAGGGGACCGTGGGAAATAACCGGACAGTATGGAGCCAAACCATTAGCAATGATCTCAAAGAGTCTCTGAATATTCAAGACCCCCGCTTTATGAAAGCCGTGTCCCTGGACTACGAAAAAGAAAAAGGTATGGAAAAAGGGCTGTTCGCACCGTTCGGAAACAAAGCAGATCTAATCAAAATGCTTGGTCAGGTGCTTGATACTGATGACACCCATTTTTTTAACCCGGTTCTCTTCCATTATCTGGCCTGTTTTAAACCCCAAAAGCTCAAAAACTTCTTTGCCGAATTCGTGAAACCGAAAAAGAAACTCTTCATCGGGAACTGTGACAAGGCCAATATGGAGTTGATGTTTGGGCCGATTGATTATTACGTGAAAGTCCCAGAGAAAAACGCTTATGCCAAGATTGATCAATGGTGGCCGGAAGTTCTCAAGGCAATAGACAAGGTGGACGTTGTTTTACCCTGCACAGGAAACGCTACAAGGGTCATCCAGGGGCGTCTATGGAAAATGGGGGCCAAGGTCCACAGTTTGGACGTAGGCAGCATTGTTGACGCTATGGACGGGCAGACGACGCGCACATGGTTGAAGATGAAAGGGCAGGAAGTACGGAACGCATTTGATGATTCACTCAAAATCGATGTGGTGGTTCCGTATCGGCCTGATGATCTTGGCGCGGCGTATAATGAAGCTATGTCAAAGGCCGACGATTGGGTGCTGTTCCTTGACCATGATTTCATGCTCTTGAACCCGAAATGGTACGACGTTTGCATTAATGCAATCCGGCAAACAGGTCACAAGGCCGGGTGGATTTCAGCGGTCACAAACCGTATCGGTTGCCCTACCCAAAAAGTAAACCTCGATCAAGTCACGGATTCAAATAACATCGAGGACCATATCGGCTATTCAAACAACGTCTGGAAGCAGCACGGCGGAAAGATCCACAAGGCCACAAATTCAAAGGCCCCCTTCTCAGGGTTTTTTATTCTAACTCACAAAGAGGCATGGAGGAAGGCCGGCGGTTTCGGGCCCGGCTTCCTGGGAGTTGATAATGACTATTATAACAAGCTCATGCTGGCCGGGTATGATTCATATGTTTTGCCTGGCCTTTATGGTTATCACTTATACGATGCTAAACGACTTTACAAAATAGGGGGTGCTTCACGGTTCACGAAGCCAGGCTTGAAAATCGTTGAAAAAGAAAAAGCTCTCCCGATACCGGGAACGGTTTCTGTGATCATGATGGTCAAGGATGAAGAAAAAAACCTCCATAGGTGCCTTTCTTCCATTAAGGGGTTCCATGATGAGCTGATTGTGGTGGATACCGGCTCCACCGATAAGACCATGGAGATCTGTAAGGAATACGGCGCCAAATTATACGAGCATCCATGGAAAGACTTTTCAACCCACAGAAATCAGTCCATGGGGTATGCAACTGGAGAATGGTTATTCCAGATCGATGCTGATGAGGAAATGAATTGGCAGGACACAACCCCCGGGGCTTTCAAGGAATGGCTGTTTGAACAGCCCAATGATGTGGCCGGTGTCGAATTCGACATGGACGATTTCAGGGGGGGGCGGAAAGCGGTCACGTTCGATTGTCGGAGATGTTTCAGGAATGGCCGTGGGGTCTACCGAAAAGCGGCACATAATGAGCTGATTGTTTCGGGTGAAAAGGTCAAATACAAAGATATCCGGTTTAACCATTACGGATACGATTTGACCCCTGAAGAAAAAGACGCCAAAGGTGAAAGGTCAATTCCCCTGATCAAGAAGCGCCTCAAAGAAAACCCCGCCGATTACGATTGCTATTTTTATCTGTGTGAGTTCTACGCGGATCTTAATCAGGTGGATTTATCCATTGAAAACGGTGAAAAGTACCTGAAGTATAAACCGTTCATGGGGCCTCGTTTCAATTTCACTATTTATTACTCTCTGATCAACCGATACATCAGCGTTCAAAACTTTGATAGGGCACGGGAATTGATCATCGAGGGCTTGACCGATAACCCGGAGGATTTGGATGTCAATTTGGCACGTTGCCAGCTCGGTGTGATGATCAATGACGCCGATACGGTAATCAATGGGGCCCGGACGTTTATAAATACCTACGCAAAATATGAAAGCGGAGAGATTGTAAAGGGGAATCAATTTGTTTTCAGCTTCAACCCGGATACCCTGGCTTACGCACATTATCAGCTTAGTTCGGCGTATCTACAGGCAGGGCTTCACGTGATGGGTAAGCTCAAGGACGTTCTACCGGGTGCAACCGACCAGGTGAAAGACAGGATCGAGGAAGACTGCAAGACCCGATTGGGGCCTATTGGGTTGTATGATATAGCCAAAGCTGCATTGTCAAGTGAAGGCGAAAGAAAGGTAGGTTTAAGCTTGACGTAATGAATTGTTTTTGCTATAAATGATGAAGCTGAAAGGTGCGTAAACACCGATCAGCTTCTAACCACAAAATCATATTTGGAGATATGACCTCATGACTGATCGAAGCATACCAGAAAACACCCCTGAAAGTCAAGATAAACGCTGCCCGCGATGCGAGCAGGTTAAGCCGAAGTCGGAATTTCCTAGAAATAAAAACAGACCCGGTGGCGTTGGAAGTAGGTGTAAAAAATGTGACAACGAACTTCATAAGCAACACAGAAAGAAGCATCCTGAAAAGGCGGCTGAAATTTCACGAAGGCATTACCAAAAATATAAGGAAGAGTTAAAGAAAGAACGTCAAGAAAACATTGAAGAAATACGCGAACAGTCAAGAGCGTTTTATCGTAGCAACAGGGAGAAAGAGCTCGCTAGACATAAAAGATACCGAATTGAAAATAAAGAGAAGATATCGAAAAGACGAAGGGCGGGGAGCAAGCGATATTATGAACAGAACAGGGGAAAAATATTGGCGTACCATGCAGTATATAGAAAGACTGAATCTGGGAAGAGAGCCCATGGGCGGGGTGCACATAAATATAGGGCATTAAAGGCAAATGCTAAAAGTGAATCGTTCTCCCCACAGTCAATATTTGAACGGGATGGGTACATATGCCAGTTATGCAGGAAAAAGACAAGACCGAATTATAACCAATACCACAAATTACGCCCAGAGCTTGACCATATAGTGCCGCTGTCTAAGGGGGGCGATCATACAAGAAAAAACACTCAATGCCTTTGTAGAGAGTGTAACGAAAGAAAACACAACACTGGAAAGGGGGACCAGCTGAGGATGTTTGGGTGACAGCAAGAAATAAATCAATACGTTAAGAAGTTTTTGAGGGGGAATCTGAAATCATTCAGGTTCCTTTTTTTATTTATAATGGTCGCGTTGAGGGGTGGGGGCCTCCTCAATTAAACATCTTTATAGGAGGTCTATCATGAGTGACAGCAACCGGTGTCAATTATACCAAAAAGAAGAAGAGGTCTGGGGCACAACCCCCAGTTCCGCCCTTACCGCCCTACGTTTCACCAGTGAGAGCCTGAAGTACAATATCAAGAAAGAACCTTCAGACGAAATCCGGTCAGACGGTCAAATCACCGATGAAACGATACTCGGGGCGTCCCCCGCAGGTGGGGTCAATGGAAACTTGTCCTACGGGACATATGACGCTTTCATGGAGAGTGCCCTTTTCAGCTCCGGGTGGTCAACCCCCATTGCCATTACAGGAACCATTGCTTGTGACGCTACCCAGAACGCCCTTGTTTCCTCCACTGAAACAATGAACACCAATGTCCACACTGGGCAGTGGATTTTAATAAGCGACCATTCCACGACTGCAAACAACGATTATGGGCTTGTTACAGCCGCAACCACGACCCACTTGATTCTTGCTGGCGGGCTTACCCTTACCGTGGGGGCTGGAGAAGCGTGTACCGTGGCAAGCGCCGGTATGATCAGGAACGGCACCACGGAAACCTCCTTTACCTTGGAACGTTATCACGCCGATGTGACCCAATATTTTGCCTATACGGGAATGGTGGTCAATCAGATGGTGTGGAATCTTAACGCCGGGGCAAGGATTAAACTTACCTTTGACTTTAAAGGGAAGGATGAAACACTCGCTCAGGCATCGGTCGGCACTGGGGCAGCAAGCGCAGCAAACACCAACGATGAGATAAACGCTGCCACCAATGTCGCAAACCTTTTGGAAGGTAGCACCCTGGCGGATGTGGTAGCCGGATTTTACACGAAATCCATCACGCTCACTGCGGGTAAAAACGTGAGTGAGCTGGACGGAGTGGGGTCTCTCAATAATGTGGACCTTGGCAGCGGGTCGTTTAACGCCACCATAGCTCTTGATCCATATTTTCTCAGCAACACCCTGTATGACAAGTTCATAGCTAACACGACCACGGGATTTTCTTTCCGTGCCCTTGACACAGCCGGAAACGGGTACATCTGCACGATCCATAGCGGGAAAATCCGTGATGATTCAGGGCCGAACGCCGGAGGTCAAAACAGCCAGTGCATGGAGAACATGACCATTAGTGCAATCAGAGACACTACTTATGATTGTATGTTGCAGATTGATCGTTTCGCAGCATAATTAAAAGCTGACCACCGGGTCAGGGAACAACACAAATTCCCCCTGAGTGCCAGAAGTCCCCGTCTGGCGCTTTTTTTGTGCCCTGGCCCGGTTCCTTTTTAAACCAAAAATCGGGGACATAACCCAAACGGGGAGAACAAACCATGAAGAAGCAAAAGAAAGAAGAAAAGAAAGTCACAACCATTTTCGATGCTTATGAGATCGACCTTGAAAAAGAAGTGGATGGTATTGAGGAACAACTTAATTATCTTCCTGGGAATTGGGTCACTCTTGCGAGGTTCGGGAACCCTGATTGTTCGAAAATGATGGAAAACCTCATGAAGCCGTACATAGGCGCACAGAGGGCGAATCGTAAAATCCCTGATGAAATCACAGACGATATCCTGAACAGAGTCCTTGCAAAAACGGTTGTGAAAGGGTGGCGAGGCCCTGCGTTTGTGGCAAGGAACGAAGAGACAGGGGATGTCACGCCCCTTGAATATTCCCCGCGAAATGCCCTCAGTTTATTCCGGATTCCGAGCTTGAAATTATTGAGGGATGAAATAGTTGTCAAATCAAAAGCTGAAGATGCTTTCAAGTTGTTTCAGGACGATGAGGCATCCGATAACCTGGGGGAGTAATTGGGAGATATCTCAAGCATGGGTTTGAAAAAGTCCAATGGCTTGAGAAATTGCAAGAAGAAGAGGGGATTGAAATTCCAGATATTCAACCCCCTCTTTTCCCTGATTTATCGAAATACTTTCAGGCGTTTTGGTTCCTGTCTGAAAGCCGCCAGAAATATGTGGGCATGACTCAGATCATTGACGGGCCGATCCTGCTTTCTGAAATCGAATCGTATTTCAACATCCACTACATCAACAATCTTGAGGACCGGCTTGATTATGTCCGTTTCGTTAAGACCATGGACAGGTCGTATCTCAAATACAAGCATGACAACCCCGAGAAGCCTGAAAAGACCCCTGATGAATAGGTGATTGAATGCCAGAAATTGATGTGAGCGTAAATTCAAGAGGTGCCATAACAGGTGCCCGCCAAGTTGATGGCGCATTTCGTGATATTAGAACGAGTGCAAAAAAGAATCTCGGGGACATGGAAACGTATGGGAAGCGTACCACAGGAGCATTTGACACTTTGAAGAGATCCATATTGAGCGT
>Ga0208904_1002979_pt1 | contig 10296 bp, 16 predicted proteins | sample AntAceMetag02UKB_FD_184774 | JGI IMG/M metagenome (GOLD analysis project Ga0208904, IMG submission 184774) | Saline lake microbial communities from Ace Lake, Antarctica - Antarctic Ace Lake Metagenome 02UKB (SPAdes) (version 2) | ecosystem: Environmental > Aquatic > Non-marine Saline and... | reverse complement strand
AAAAATGAAAAAATGTAAACACGATTTTAAAACATTACAACAACAAGTAATAAATTTGAATAGAAAAAGGATAGTATATGTTGATGGGTTAGTTCAATGTAAGAAGTGTTATAGATGTTTTAACTTTGGTTTAGATGATTTTAGGAGTGAGGAAGCTCATTTAAGACCAACTAAAATTAAAGAATAGTCATAACATAGTAAATTATACAAAACACATTAATTGAGGTGGTTAAATGTTAATACAAAAAGGTGGTGATGGTGAGTATTATATATGCAGAAGGTCTCCTGGTTCTTCAAGACAAGGAGGAAAGAAAGAAGAAAAAGTATTCAGAAATTGGTGGTTGGTAAAAGCAAGAAGTGGAGTTAGTGGATATGTTCCAATTGGAACCATTGTTTTCCCTAAAGAATTCTTAGGCAAGAAAGTAAGGTTTAAAATAGAATTAGTAGATGGAAAAGTTAACGAAGTAAAAGAGATAATTAAAAGAATCAGTGAAATCAGAAAAGAGCTTAATGAGTTAAAAGAAAAATGTGAATCTTGTTTTGAGGAATAGATGGAACTAACAACCTTTAGGAAATTTGTTGAAGAAACTAATTTAGTGATAACTCCTATTATGTTTGATATGCTTTTATTTATTCAAAACGCAGGGATAACTAATTATATTAGATTAGAAAGAGGACTTAAGTTAAAAAGGTCTACAATGCAGAGAAGGTTGAAGGATTTAAAAGAGTTAGATTTAATTGCTATTACAAAGTATGGAAGAGAGAAATTGATAAGGATTAAAAAAGAAACTACTGCAAAATGATTATAAAGTATTATATAGTAGTTATGTTTTAAAAGGTGAGAGGTAGGTAAAGAATGAATTTCAAGGAAATTAAGGAAAGATTAAACACACAAGATAATAGAGCAACAGCAGACCCTATTTTTATAGTTTATGATTGGGAGAGAATACCATCTAACCAAGATTATACTGATAAGAGTATGTTCGTTGATTCAGAAGGTAAAATTGCAGAAGATAAGAAAGAATTAATAGAATATCTAAAGGATAATGATTGTTGTGGTAAATTACCAGATGAACTTAAAGAAATGGATGATGATGATTTAATAGAATGGATTCATAAGAATGGTGTTGATGAAATTTATAAAGTATATTATATCAAAAAGAAGGTTTTTATTAATGTTTTCTTTACAGAAGAATCAGCAGATGTTTTCATAGAACAAAATAATTATCATTATACAAAAGAAGTTCATACTTATGTTAATTGCTTATGGAGGAATCCTGAAATGCAATTTATTAGGAAGATGATAATGTCTGGTAAACTTGACGAGATAAAGGAAGATAAGAATGAAAAGTAAAAATAAGTTATTAAGTATATTTAAATTTGATACAATACTTATTATTGTTTTAATAATAGTTGCAACTAGTATAGTTATTTTCCATATCAACCAAAAAGAGAGGAGTGATGTTTATTATGCTGGATATATTAATGGGATAGAACATAGTAAGGATTTACTTGATTGTATTTATATTCAAGAAAGAACAGTGGAAGAGTGTATTGATAGTGGGATTGGTACTATTTATTTGGAATATTTAATATCAGAAATACGACCTAAGGTGATAAAATGACAAAAGATAAAAAATGTATTGAAAGGAATTGTGGAGATGAAGCAAGATATTGTTCTAGCCATTATATGAAAGAAATAAATAAATCAAGTGATAGGGGATTTGCAATATTAATTTTGAGTTTATTCTTTATTGGGATAATTCTAGGGATGCCTGCTTTACTTTTAGGAAATGTGGATGAAGATACTTTTTGTTTTAATAAATTAAACAAGTATTTTCCTGAATATAACTTTGAATCTGCTGATTATTTTTATGATACAAATGGAAGGCATACCTGTACAGGAATTTATCAAGAAGAAAGGGTTGGTGAAACAAGAGATGGTTTAAGTGATGTAACAAACAAAGCAATGACTCTTAAAAAAGTATATAAATTAACCAGTGAGAAAGATATTAAATTCTTAAATAGAGATAATGGAAGTAATTTATTAGCTGGAATTGGTGCTTGTTTTTGGTTTATTAGTGGTTTTATATTATTCATGTATATTAAAGAGTTGAGATAATGAAATTAACTAAAGCATATGTTGGAGCTGTACTAGATACTTGTGGTTGTTTTTATCTACATAACAAGAAGTACAAACATTTTAAGATAAGGTCTGGTGAAGAAGACGTTAAGAAAGTTTTAGACAAAGTAGTTAAAGTTCTAAACAAACAAGGAATAAGATTTGGAGTATATGAATTAAAAGGACATAAACTTTACCAGATTGCAGACAAAGAATCTATGAAGAACCTTAAGCGATTTATGAGCAGATATTGTCTTGTAAGGAGGGTGAAATGAAAAAGTTAATAATAATTAGTTTACTTTTAATGAGTTTAGTAATGGTTGGTTGTAGTGATTTACCTGATAAATGTAATGAAGGCAAGAAGTATAGTGAAAAAATAATTTGTGGGGTTAGAGATGAAACTTAAAACAATTTTTAAAGATTGTAGGATTGTGGGTTTAGCTGGAGAAAAGAATGGTGGCAAGACAAACAACTTAATATCTATGTTATTAGAATATAGGAAAGGAAACAAAATCACCCCGATATATGTTTATGGGATGGGTGCAAAGGTAATAGAATACCTTAAAAAATATAATATATATGCAATAAGTAGCTTAAAGCACCTTATCGATAAAGAAAATTGTATTCTTGCTATTGATGAAGCACAAAAGCTAAAGCTTAATGATAGAAGGTTTAAGGATGATAGAGAAGCCTTTGTGGATTTTGTATACCATAATAATGTTTATGTGATACTTAGCTGCCCCAACATTAGAGAGTATAACACTATATTGGGTGGGATTATAGAGAAATGGTTACTTAAGACTATAAAAATAGATAATTGTGTTAATGGAAGCCAATTAAAGAGGGAGATAGAAAACTACAAAGGGAACTTTAAGAAACTAGGTTCTATTGTTGTTCCTAATGATAAATTACTTTTGATTAATGAGGAGAAAGAGATTATACTAGAATGTGATTATATTAAAGAAGTAGATTTCAAGAAAGAGAATATGAAATTGTTTTGAGATTGTCAGGAAATGTGTAGGTATATTGTCGGAAAGTTAATGGTTTAAGAAAATGTCATTATAAACATAATAAAATAAATGGTAAAGAATGGGGTAAAAAGATGTATAAATTAAGGATGAAGAATAAAATTGCGAGGGAAAGATGAAAAGAATATTCAAATCACTAGGAAAAATAGATATATATTCTTTAGCTTTGGTCGTATGTGGGTGTTATGGGATATTTGTAGGGCAATATTTAATTGGATTTATTGTAATTACATTCGGATTATTAAAACAGTTTGTGGGACCATCATTCAAAAGATGGATTGGATTTGATAAAAAAGAAGGTGAAGAATGACATTAAGAAAAAGGATAAAGAAATCCCCTATGATATTAATGGTTCTTATAGCAGTTTGTGGAGGATTATTTTTTTCATATGTTGGTGCAATTATAGGAGGGATAGTAGGATTTGTATTAGATATTACTATTGGATATAATATGAAAAGAAAAAATAAGGATGGAAATGGTGATAAAAATGAAACTAAAGATGAAGTATAAATTTATGGATGATGATTAAAAAAGATACTAAGCCCTGGTATGAATACATTATAACTGGAAAGATGAGGTTTGAGGTATTAAAACGATGGGTAGGAGAAGATGGAAAGCCCCATTTAACCGAATACCGCGTAGTTTTTAATAAAAAGGGTTGGAGGTGTGACCCTAAGTGTAAAGGCTACACTATGAGCAAGAAGAAGCCAAAGAACTGTAAACATATTGATTTCCTCAAAAGCCAGTTGCGTTCAGAGAATTGGGGAATACTTAGAGATAAGTCAAAATTTGATTGGTTTAAATATTTAGGATATAAAGAGTGAAAATGTATACTGGTATACTTAATAAGATAGTAAGTGAACGTAAACAAAAGCTTTATATATGAGTTATACTTTCAAAAGATAAAGTAGGTGATTATTATATGTATGTAAAAGATATTGAGATATATGAGAATAAACCAGTTAAGATTGTTCTAAAGAATTTATCTAATTATTTAATGGGTACTTTTATTATTAAAGATGACTCTACTATTTCTTTCACAGACAGGAGGAGGAAGACCTCTTTAATTGGTGTTGAACTAATTTCTTTAATTGAACCAATCGATAGAGTAAAATATATTGATGAAGGTGATTTTAATGGAAGATAAAGAAGTCACTGATAAAGGTTTAACAAAAGAGATAAAATTACTAAAGGGTTTTATAAAAGATGAAGAGATAATCGAAAGGTTAGTGAAAGACGAAGGTTTACTTAAAGGGTTAATAGATAACATTGAATTACTTAAAGCTTTAACAAAAGATAATGATTTACTTAACTATTTAACAAATAACCTTGATTTACTTAAATGGTTAGTAAAAAACCCAAATCAGTTAGTAAGGTCTATATATATATATATAAGAAATAAAAAGTATTTAGTTAGTTTACTAACTACTACATCCTTTTGCAAAAACATAAATGAAAGTGGTCTAACCTTGTTAAGTAAAAAGGATGATTTTACTAACCCTTTTAAGAGTATATTTCAAATTACTACTCATTTTGAGAAAGAATTAAACAACGAAAACAAAAGAGTGATGATTTATTTCTTATTGGTTCATAATTTGACTTACTTAAATTGCATCAAAAAAACAATGGGCCTATTAGGAAAATCAACTAACCCAGCAACTGCGAAGTATATAATTGATTCTTTTTTAGAAAAAGGAGTAATAGAAGAAGCAACAAATGATGAAACTTACCATTTTAAGAAATTCATTCTTAGGTTTCCGCTATATTACAAAACAATATCTAATAATAGATACAAAAGAGGCAATCTAGATTCAATTCAGAAAATGAGGCTCTATAAGCTAACCCCTGTTGCTAGAGAGTTTTTTGAAAATCAAGATTTAAAACTATTACCAAACATCAAAAAGATTATTGATGAAAATGCTAAATCTTACAAAGTGTTTAAGAAATCACATAAAGAGATAAAAATATTCAACGAAACAACAATAGAAGGAAGAAAACAAACTGTCAGAAAAATCTTTTGTGAAATATCTCATATCTACAGATGGAAGGATGAGGGAAAAGAATATAATAGTGCGATTAAACATTATTGCAAGATGTTCAATGAATACTACTCAGATGCTTTAACACAAGAAGAATATATGGAAAAATTAGAATTTTGGAAAAAAAATATCTTAGATGACTCTAACCTTTCTATTTTTATTGAAAAACATCATCTCCCTTTCAAGGGGTCATTTGAAAATTATCAACAAAATAAATCAGAGGAAAATAAGGATGGATGTTGAAGAACAAGTTAGAAAGTTCCAGGATTTTATTGAAAAAAACTATAAATCAGAATTGGCTGAAAGTATTAGAAAAGGAGGAAAAGTACTTGAAGTTGATTTTTCAGATTTATCAAAATTTAATCCTGAATTGGCTGAATTAATCCTTGAAGACCCAGAAAACTTAATCAAAGCCTTTGAATTAGCTGTGGAGCAATTTGATTTCTCTAAAGATATAAAGAACTTTAGAATAAGGTTAAAAAACCTACCAAAGACTCAAAAGATTCTTATTAGTGAAGTAAGAAGTAAACACATCAATAAAATATTTATAATAGAAGGAGTAGTAAGGCAAAAATCAAGCGTAAGGCCAGAAGCAACATCTGCAAAATTCGAGTGCCCTCAATGCTCTAGTATTATATCAGTATTACAATTAGATTCTATTTTTAAAGAACCAAGCAAATGTTTAAAGAAAGGCACCAAAGTATTAACAAGAGAAGGTTATGTAAATATTGAAGATATAAAGGATAAGTTGTTATGTGTTGATTACGAAGGAAATTTAATAGACTCTGAAGCAGAATTGATTTATTCCGGAAAGAAAGAAGGGTATAGATTAAATAATGAGATAGAATGTTCTGCAGAACACCTTTGGTTTGTTATGAGAGAGGGTAAGTGCCGGTTCTTAGAAACGAAACATTTAAATATGAATGATATTTTATTAAAAATATATGATAAGAAACTGTATAACATGTTCAAAGGATTTCGAAGTTCCAGTAAAAATATCTTTAAGGAAGGACAGGGGGGAGTCCAGACTAGTATTTTCAGAGAGGAAAACATGCTCCAAGGAATGTCTAAAAAAACATTTTTCCAGAGCACAAACCGGCAAGAAAAAAATAGAGATAGACGAAGGAAAGATAGTGAACCTTTACACAAAAGAGGAAAGGTCTATGAGGGATATATCATCAATAATGAAGGTAAGCAGGAAATTAATATCAATAAGATTAAGGTCACAAAAAATAAGAATAAAAACATCAAAGGAACAAAGAAGGATAGACATCAAGAAAGGAAGAATGAAGGGAATCAAGTATGGGAAACAAAGTCACTTCTACAAGCATGGAAAGAGATGTGGAGAAGTATATTACAGGAAGATTGCAAAAGAGAAAGGAATCAACCATTGCACTTTTTGCAAGTCCAAAGAAAATTTAGTAGTTCATCACAAAGACCTAGACCACCTAAATCATCATATAACAAACTTAGCGATTCTCTGCAATTCATGCCATATAAAATTTCACGAATTGATAAATTATATAAAAAAGTAGATATGTATGATTTAAAGGTTCCAAACTATAATAATTTTATTCTTTCAAATGGAGTTATAAGTCATAATTGTGGGTGTGGCCGTAAAGGAAAATTTATATTGATAAGCAAAGAATTAATTGATGCACAAGGTATCGTCTTAGAAGAAAGTACAGAATCTTTAAAAGATAACCAACAACCACAAAGGATTAATGTTTTACTTAAAGATGATTTAGTAAGCCCCTTGGCTGGAAGAAAGACCCCTCCTGGCTCAAAGATTAGAGTTATAGGTATAATACATGAATCACCTATAATTTCAAGACAAGGAGGAAAGCTTAAAAAATTTGATTTAATAGTTGATGCAAATAATATAGAACCTTTATCAGAAAGTTTTTATGATTTAAAAATAAGCAAGGAAGAGAAAAAAGAAATATTAACATTATCTGAAAGGCCAGATGTTTTTAATGTTTTTATAGAATCAATAGCACCATCTATTTATGGTTATGAAGAAATCAAAGAAGCTATCTTAATGCAGTTATTTGGTGGAGTAAGAAAAGTAAGGAGTGATAAAGTAGTAAGTAGAGGGGATTTTCATATTCTTTTAGTTGGAGACCCAGGAGCTGGGAAATCTGCTTTAATAAGAAGGATTAATGATGTTGCCCCAAAAGGAAGATATGTTTCAGGAAAAGGAGCTTCAGGTGTCGGTTTAACTGCTTCAGTTGTTAAAGATGAGTTTTTAAGAGGTTTCGCATTAGAAGCAGGCGCAATAGTACTTAGTTCAGATGGGATATGTTGTATTGATGAAAACCAAATGTTATTAAGTAATAAAGGGCTTGTTAAAATTAAAGATGTTGATGAAGGAGATATATTGATTTCCTATGATAAAGGATTTAAACATAATAAAGTAAAAAGAAAGATAGATAATGGAAGAAAAGAAGTTATAGACATTCTTCTTTATTCTGGCGATATAATTTCATGTACAGAAGACCATAAAATATTAACAAACAGTGGATGGGTACAATCTTCAGATTTAACTACAAACCATTATATAAAAATACCTACAAGAACACCAATCCTTTCAAACAAAGAAGAACATGAATTAGGATTCTTATTTGGTTTTGCAATGTCTGATATATGGTACAATACTTCTTTAAGGAAAGGCTCAAAAACATGTATTAAAAACTCCATGTCTTTTTGTGCAAGTGTATCTAATCAAGAGAGGTCAAACAAAGTAACAGAACTTCTTAAAAAACATTATAAAATAAAAAATATAAACTACAGTCCCACCAAAGAAATAGAATGTTATATAAATGGAAAGATAGCAAAATTCAAACCATCTGGTTCGTTTTCTTTTTCTGATAAAAGACTACATAAGGGTTTAAAAGATATGTTTGAAGATAACAAACTCCCCCTTTCTTCTGATTCTTTTTATTTGGGTTTCTTGGCGGGGATATTAAGTACAGATGCTTGTATTTTTCATAAACAAGGAAAGTATGGGATAAAACATGAGATTTGTATCACTATAACAAGGAAAAGGAAAAAAAGAAAAGAAGGATGGAACTTAAATCATATGAAATTAATCAATTCAATACTCCATAGTTTTGGTATCCTTAGTGTTATAAGAGAAGATAAGATTATAATTTCTTCTTTAAAAAGTTATAATCTTGTTTATGGTTTATTTTCTAGTTTGCTTGTTGGTAAGAATAAATCAAAATTATATAAAGTAACACCAAAAATAAAAATACAGAGCTATGATGATTTATTAGATAATGATTATCATAATTGGTTTAAAAAAATAAAATTCAATACAACTAAAACAGTTAAGTTAGGATTGGGTTCAAGAATATGGCGTGCGATACATAAAAACAGAGTTACAACAACATTAATGAAAACACTTAAAGTTCATTGGGAGGAAATAACAAAAGAACTATTTGTTGAACCAAACAAAAACTATTTATTAAATAAAGTAATCTCTATATCAAATAAAAGAGTTTCAAATGTATATGATTTAACTATGGAAGGAGAACCAAATTTTTTTGTTTGTGGAGGAATAGTTCATAACTGTATTGATGAAATGGATAAAATGACAGAAGAAGATATGTCAGCGATGCATGAAGCATTAGAAAACCAGACAGTTAGTATTTCAAAAGCAAACATCCAGGCTACTTTAATCGCAAGGACAACCGTTCTGGCAGCAGCTAACCCAAGAGATGGAAGGTTTGACCCATATGATATTGTTTCAAAACAAATAGATATGCCTTCTACTTTAATTAACAGATTTGATTTAATATTTCCAATAAAAGATTTACCAGAAAAGGAGAGAGATACTGCAATGGCAGACCATATGTTAGAATTGCATCATGCTCCTGATTCAAAAGAAGGAGAACTATCTACTGAGTTTATAAAAAAGTATGTTGCTTATGCAAAACAAAATATCAAACCACAGATAACAAAAGAAGCAATGAAAGAAATTAAAGCTTATTATATTAAGATGAGGAGCATGGCCTCTGAAGAAGGAGAAAGAATAAAAGCAATACCTATCTCCCCTAGACAATTAGACGCATTGGTTAGAATGACTGAAGCATCTGCTAAAGTAAGATTGTCTCACCAAGCAACAGATGAAGATGCAAAGAGAGCAATAAGACTACTTGAGTATTGTCTGATGCAAGTAGGTTTTGATAAAGAAACAGGAAAGATTGATATTGATAGAATTTCAACAGGAGTATCTGCTTCAGAAAGAAATATTTTACATTATGTTAGAGATGCAATAGAAGAACTTTCAAGTAAGATGAAAGTAATACCTATTGAAGATTTAGTTGATTATTTGAAAGTAAATAATAATATAACATCAAAAGATAGAATTGAAGAAGTGATAGAAAAACTAAAGCGTGCAGGAGACATATTTGAACCAAGACATGGTTTTATCACAAAGATATAAAAGGTGAGAAAATGAAAAAAGAAAAGACGTATATATTTAAAATTAAAAAAAACAAAGGAATATTTGGTATGTTTTACCTTGAATTAAATAACCATACAATAGCGAAGTCTGGTAATAAAGACTCACTAGAAGCGTTTATTGATGGATTTAAATTAGGATTAGAAGAAAGAATTAAATGGTTAAAAGAAGATATTGAAAAGCTGTTTGAAGGGGGCTATATTGAAGGGAAAAAAGATTTATCTTGTAAGAAGGTATTGAAAAAAATAGACGAAGCTTTCGAGGTGAGACTATGAAAAAAGAACCGTTAAAAGATAAAGTATGGTGCGTAAGACACGAAGATGAATCTAGGTCTAAAAGAAAAGAAGGTAAATGTCATTGGGTTGCTAATGAAAAAGATATTAAATCAGCAGTTGAATGGTATTTAGAAGAAACCAGAAAACCCATATTTCATGAAGAAAATAAATTATACGATGAATGGGTTAAGAGCAAACCTGAATTAAATTATGCGGTTTGGTTGGTTTTAAAAGCTTTTGAAGATGTGACAAAATGAACAACTACATAATTTTAGGATTAGGGATATTTATTTTTTTAGTAGTTTATCTTTTGTTGCCTTATTGTTATGAAAAGATTTTAGAAAGCAGGAGGAGAACGCAGAAA
>Ga0208904_1002978_pt1 | contig 10297 bp, 6 predicted proteins | sample AntAceMetag02UKB_FD_184774 | JGI IMG/M metagenome (GOLD analysis project Ga0208904, IMG submission 184774) | Saline lake microbial communities from Ace Lake, Antarctica - Antarctic Ace Lake Metagenome 02UKB (SPAdes) (version 2) | ecosystem: Environmental > Aquatic > Non-marine Saline and Alkaline... | reverse complement strand
CAAAGAGAAGAAGGAAAAGTAAATTGCGATTTATACTCTTTACAAAATCCTAGCGGTTTGTGCTATACTGGATTCATGATTACTCTAAAAGGAAGGAGGGTGTTACAATTCAATTTAACCCTAGTAATAAAGCAATTTCAATAATAGGAGATATTGACTTTCTCCTCTTCGGTAATAGTGCCACTCTTAATGCAGACTATTCTTTAACTGATCGAACAAGAAATATAAATATCGCCTGGGATGAAGTAGTAGCCAGTTTATATAAGGCTGATCCAAACTATAAGTGGGACGATACCTCAAACTCAGACTTTCCTTTTGCTACTCTTGCTCTAACTGCTGATCAAGATCATTACACTTTATTAGATACTGCTTTAGTTATCCACAGGGTGAGGATGAAAGATTCTCAAGGTAGTTGGATTACTTTAACTCCAAGACTTAGAAGTGAGTTGACAGACACAGAGTTAAACGCTACGGGGACACCAGATAAATATTATAAGTTTGGTGGGGCAGTCTTCCCTTTACCTATTCCGGATTATGGGGTTGCCGGTGGAGTTGAGTTAGAATTTCAAAGGGGTGGGAATCATTTTACTATTGCTGATGATACGGCCAGTCCTGGTTTTAATTCTCAATTTCATCAAATACTGTCAATTAAAAGTGCTAAAAGATATGCTCTAGCAAATGGAATGGATGAGAAAGTTGCAATGTTGACGACAATGGAAGAAGATATAACTAGAAAAATGATTGAACATTATCAATTGAGATCACCGGATGAAAAGCCAAGATTCAGACTTGCGGTTAATCCTACAAACTACGGCTTATGATAAACAAAGGGCTAATATCACCATTATATTCAAGAATAGAATCAGAGATAAATAATTATCTAACTCGCAAGGTTGAGATTAGCTCTGGTGTTTTCTTTAGTCAGTACAAAACTATCAATAGAATCAACAAGTTTAAGAATCGTGACTTAACGGGGACAAAGATTAATCCTGATCTTTCTTATGATTATTACTTTGATATCATTTCTCCAAGGGCCGATAGTGAAGTAAAGAATTTAAGGTTTGATACCAAACACATATTAGTCTTCTCTCAGAACCCACGTAAAGACTTTCCGGCAGTATTTGTCGCTAATGCAATGCTTAAAAGTTGGATGGCTGAGAGTGGTGAAGACTTAGAGTTGAAGTCTGCGGTTGAAGAGTTTACAAGTAATGGGAATATTGGTTTCAAGAAAATAGGCGGTGGGTATGAGAGAGTCGACATGTCAAATACATATATCACTAATCAAAAGGCTGAAACGATTAACGATACTGATTTAATTGAACGCTACGACATGACAGCATCACAAATAAAAGCAATGGACGTTTGGGATGATGAAGTTAAGGATGAAGTGATAAAGAATCTAGGAGATAAAACTTACACAGCCGAGAAGTTGACTACTCCAATTATTTCAACAACTAAAAAATATGAAATATACGAGTATACCGGTGAGGTATCTGAAAAAGAATATAACCAAATTAAAGGTTTAGAAGGCGGAGAGAAGGATAATTACTTTTTAGCAAAGGTGATTGTTGCAGGGCTTACTCAAGGTGGCACAGGTAAAAAATATACATTATTCGCTGAGAAGCTTAAAGGGGAAATATCTGATTATTATATTTATGCCCATAGGGGTCGTTATGAGGGGAGATTTTGGAGAGTTGGGATGACAGAACTTCTTTTTGACCATCAAATTAGAGCAAATGAAATCGGGAACCAGATAGCAAGGGGGATGGAATGGGCCTCAAAAGTTATCTTCAAGAGTAAAGATTCAAGAGTACTCCAAAACATTCGAGCAGACCTTGACAATGGGGATGTTGTTATCACTGACGATTTATCACAAGTGGACGTGAGAATGAAAGGGATGGATCAATTAATTGGTGACTGGAATCGTGTACAAGTTGATGCGGATAAACTTTCTAATTCTTTTGAAGTTGTGAGAGGAGAAACAATGCCATCCGGTACCCCGTTTAGGTTGACAGCTTTGATTGATGCTAACGCTGGTAAGATGTTTACTTTATTAAGACAGAAAATAACTTTGCCTTATAAAAGAGTTTTTAGAGAATGGGTATTGCCGGAGTTAATTAAAAATCTTAAAGGTCAAGAGATTTTCAACCTTCTCGGTGAGGATGAAACATTGGATCAGTTGAGAGAATTGATGGCGAATAAATGGTATGTTGATAACCTTGTGAAGATTGGCCCACATACGAGAGATATTGCTGAGGCTATAAAAGCAGAAAAGATGGATGAGTTAAGACAAAAAGACCCCGTTATTGAAAATACAAAAGAAATTTGGAAGGGAGTTTTGCCAAGATTATTTGTCACAATTACTGGTGAGAACTCTGACGCAGCCGACAATATCCAAGACATGGTTCAGTTGTTACAACTAGAGCAAGACCCAATGAGAATTGCTTTTCTTTTAGATTCTATTTATAAAATTCGTGGTATTCCTGTTCCTCCACTTCCTGAAGAAGCTCCGGCAGAAACCCAATTAGGACAAAGAACTGGTGGAGTTGAGACACCTGAAAAAAGAGAGATTAAGCAACCCGTAATACAATAAAAGTAAGCGATATGATATAATAGAAATATGATAAAAAAACATTCTCATAATTTTAAAGATTTGACTGGTAAGGTTTTTGGAAGACTAATCGCAGAAATGTATCAAGATAATGATAAACAAGGATCTGCGAATTGGTTGTGTCAGTGTAGTTGTGGCAAGATGGTGGTCGTACCTAGTAGGTCTTTGATTCATGGGAATACAAAATCATGTGGGTGTTTTAGTAGAGAAGATTCTCGGATGCGTTTTGTAAAACATGGAGATGCTGGAAAGAAGACTCGTTTATATAATATTTGGGTTGGGATGAGAAATAGATGTTTGAATGAAAACAATCACAAGTATAAAGTTTATGGGGGAAGAGGGATTATTGTCTGTAGTGAGTGGTCTGATTTTGTAGTTTTTAAAGAATGGGCTTTAAAAAATGGTTATGAGGAGGCTTTGTCAATCGAGCGTGTTGATGTAAATGGAAATTATGAGCCAAAAAATTGCACTTGGATACCACTTGAGGATCAAGCAAAGAATAGGAGAAAGCGTGACTGATACAGATTTTAAAATTGAATTTGAAGGATTCAATGAGGGGAACTCACCTTTGAGTCATTTAGATAACAAAACATTTATTGGAAATAAAGGACAAAGTTCAGATGCTAAAGCTGACATTATCTCTGATCCTAGTTTTCTAATTCAAAGTCCTGCGCTAGCCGACTTAACTAATGGTACCCAAGCCGGTGTAGTTGACCAATTAATTAGACATATTTTAGATAGACCAACCGCAAGCGACACTACTTTTGCTATTGGGACAACTAAACTTTTTAAACTAAGTTCAACGGCTGTGAATGATGGCGGTTCTCCTAGTTGGCCACAAGCAGTAACAAATATGACTTCTGGTGAAAGTGTTATTCGATTAAAAGCTAATCTTTATGGATTCTTTAATAAAGCTTCCGGTGGTGATATTTTAAAGATGCCACTAGCAACAGAAGTAATTGACCATACTTGGGGATCTGTTACTGATCAAGCTCTTGAAGATGCTCCACATCCAGTAGCAGTAAAAGAAGATGTAATGCTTTTTGGTAATGGTCGATATGTTGGAGCTTATGTAGAAGGATTAGCTATCTTAGATGTTCAAAAGTTAGACTTTGGAGAGGGTAGTGAAGTAGTTGACATTGTATTTAATGCAAATGTTTGGTGGATCGCTGTAAATTATGGAGAGGGTAAAAGAGGGCAGGTTTATCTTTATGATGGTTCCGCTATCTCAAGTATTCTTTCTGATGAGGCAGGAATTGGTGATCAAAAAATAGGATTCTTATATGTTCTTAATGGACTTATCTATATTGCCTATGATGATTCAAGTTCTGATGGGTTTGCTATTGGTTGGTTGTCTGGAAGACAAATTAAACCACTTAGATATTTTGGTGGTTCTTTACCTGATCATAGACAAAAAGCTTTATATAAAAATACTATTATCTTTGCCTCAAGTACAAGCATTTTTAGTGTTGGAGCCTCAGTAGAACAATTACCGCTTCAAATTTCTACTCTTGCAGATGGTGGCCATGCTACTCTTGGTGGGATTGCTTCACCTTTTGGCACTCCAATGATTGCTTCAACAGATGGTAGTACTAATCATAGACTAGCAAAATTTAGTGGGTATTCAGTAGATTCTAATTGGAAAAGTGTGTTTGTTGATATTACCAATGGAAAAGATTTAGGGAAAATTCATACTTTAATTATTATAACGAAACCTTTAGTTGGCGATGCTCAAGCTGATATTACATTAGAAGGTAATCAAGGTGATGAAACGTCAAATACCTTTGAAGTTAAAACTGCAGATAAAACAAGGCATGTTTTTAAAGTTATTACTTTACCTACTGTTGAGGACTTTAGACTTATAGTTGACTATGCCAATGGAGATACCACTAACACTTGTCCGATAAGAAAAGTAATTGCTTTAGGTAAGTTTATAGAGAGGTAATATGGTAGAATTAAATAAGTATGAACAAAAAAAAGAATTGGAAAATATTTATAATATTAATTATAGGGGTTGTAATAATCATGTCTAATATTCCAAAAATCAAAGACTTATCACCAAAATTTAAAATACCTACTGCTGAAAAGGAGCTAGAATCTTTATTTAGTCAAGAAATGATGGGCGATAGGGTTGGTGGCCTTTCTCTATTTTCTGATTCTTTTAAGCGAGGTTATGGGGATGCAGTATTTGGGTCAGATTCTAATGGAATTTGGCTAGGTGCTGCTGATTTTTCAAGTGCCCCTTTTAGGGTTGATATGGATGGAAAGGTAGTTGCTAGTTCTATTGTTCTTGGGAGTGGCTACACTAAAATTAATATTTTTAAACAAGATGGTATCCCTACTTCTATTTCTATTGGTGACTTGTGGTTTGATACAAATGACAAAAATAAAGTTTATATAGCTGAAAGTGTCGGAGCAGATGAAATTACTGCCGGTGAGTGGGTTATTGTCAGAGATACTGATATTGCACAAGCTATTTCTGATGCTGCCACGGCTCAAGGGACTGCAGATGGTAAAGTAACAACTTTTTATCAAGCAACTGCTCCTACTGCTGAAGGCGTAGGAGATTTATGGGTAGATACTGATGATGATAGATTATATCGCTGGAGTGGGGCAGCGTGGGTTGAAATTCAGGATGCTGATATTGCCACAGCGATTGCTAATGCTGGGACAGCTCAATCAACTGCAGATAGTAAAATTGTTACTTTTTATCAAGACGGAGTACCAACTGCTACTGATGCTGGGGATTTATGGGTAGATACCAATGACAATAATAAACTTTATCGTGCTACTGCTATTGGTGACGATCAAGTAACTGCTGGAGAATGGGAACTGGCAACACTTGAGGGAGTCGGTCAAAACTTTGTTTCAACATTGGTGTGGACGGCGACTGATGCAGATACGGCAACATGGGCCTCTGGAACGATAAAAACTTCCGATGGGGTGAGTTATTCTATAGCAGGTGGGAATACAGGAAATATTGGGGCTAAAACTTATATCTATTTAGATCCTGCAACCTCTGTTACAGTTTTGCAAACTTCAATTACTGCCACTGATGCCGTAGGGAATGGAATAATTTTAATAGCAATTGTTCAAGAAGGTGCGGTTGGTGCAAAATGTATTATTGATGTTGTTGGTTCTACTGGTACAACAATTGACGGAAATAGAATTATAACAGGAAAAATTCAATCAAAGGATGGTAGTACTTTTTTTGATTTAGATGGAAACCAAATACAAATTCAGGATGGAACCAGTACAACAATTATTGATTCGACAGGGTTGGTTAGTACTGCAAATTTTATTTTTGATAGTGAAGTAAGTATTAGCACAAGGGATATAACTTCTATTGGTTCTTTTGTGGATGTCTCTGGTACAACCATTGTCACTCCTAACTTTAGCAGAAATACAAATGTTCTTATTTTAGTTGATATTGTAGCAAGGATGTATTTACCTTCTACTGATGAAATTCAATGGGGAGAAATAGTTTTAAGGATTGATAGTACAGATAAAACAGGGACACATTGGGATCAAGTTATCCAAGATACAAGGATGAGTACATCAGGGGTATTCTCTTTTGATTCAAGAAATGCCCATATATCAGTTAGTGGGGTTGAAACTTTGGGTTCAGGGACTCACACTTTGAAATTAAGAGCCCAAGTAGGCGGTCAAACATTGAGAATTTTACAAACATCAGTTATGTATATAGTACTAGGGAAATAAAATGTTTAATATGATAAAATAAAACTATGGCAAATCCAAAAGCACCACCAGGAGGATTCAAACAAGGAGGCTGGTACGAAGGTCGTCAGTATTTTAACGGCACATTTAGCCAACCAGGTCAAATACATCCTCAAAGTGAACAACAAGGTGCAGGGCAACAGGTAAGCAAAGAAGTAATTGCTCAAACTGCACCAGAAAATGTAGCCTTTATTCAAGGTGAAATTCAAAGTGAAAGGATAATGGCTGATAAAATACAAGCCCCGACTCAAATTGCTTTACCTAGTTCTACTCCTCAAGGTGACTTTGTTACCGGAGTAACTGCTGAGGTTGACCAAACTAAAAAAGCTTTGGAAGATTCTATTGCACGTCAAAAAAGTGAAGCAGACCTTAAATTGGCTGGTTTAAAAGAAAAAGAGAAAGAGACACTTGACAAGGTTGGAACGCTTGTTACTCCATTTAGAGAAGATTTAGAAAAAGCAGAAAGAGAAAGACTTAATATAAACAAAAATTTTGAAGAGAATCAAGTTTTGATAGATGAGCTTGATACTCTTTTAACTGAGGGTAATGAATTAATTAGACAACAAAAAGAAGTTACCGGATTAGCTGCAGTTAGAAATCCTCGTATTCAAAAATCTATGGATGATGTAGCAGCAAGAACTGGTGTTATTGAGGCAGTCATAAATGCTAGGAATGGTCAAATTTCGGTAGCGGAAAACATGATTGACAGATCAATAAATGCCATTGTTGCAGATAGAAACGACCAAATCTCCTATTATGAAACTATTTTAAATTTGAATAGACAAGATATTATTAGTCTCGATAAACAATCTCAAAAATTAGCTGAAGAACAGTTGGCTATTAAAAAGGGTGATTTGAAGAGAGCAGAAGCAACTGCTGATTATGTAAAACAATTATTAATTGATCCTGCAACTGCTGGATTGATGGGTGAAGGTGGAGTTAAATTAACTGATTCAATTGGGGAGATAAACTCGAAACTAACACAAGCCACTTATGCTAGAGAAGTTAGGGATATGTCCAACGAAATGACTTTAGAAGGTGCACAAGCAGTAGTTAGCCCATCAGGTATTCCTGCTAAAGAACTTAGGACTTTGATTGATTCCAGAGGAAATAAACATTTCTTTGTAGTTAAAGAAAAGGCAAGGGTAGGTACTGTTAGTGATAGAACTGTCGCTGGGGCTAGTGCTTCAATATCTAATCAAGCGATTAATTTTGCTGATGCAGTAGTATCTTATGCTAATCAATTAACACTGTCTGAAATTTATTCTGCATACAACCAAAGTGCAATGGGACAAAAATGGGGTCGTCCTAGTGAAAGCTCCAACGAAATAGCTTTACTTTATAAGTGGGCAAGGGGAGAAATAACTGAAAACGAATATAGATCAGCATTAGGAGGATAAAATTATGGGATTACTTATAGACAATTATTTAAAAAAAAAAGATAAAAATAATATTGATTTAGGGCAACCTAGAGAGTTATTGATTGATAGATATTCTTCCAGAAAAGAAACTCCTTTTGAAATTAAACCTGAAAAAGAATCCTTGTCACTTTTTGACAGAATAAAAAGAGCTGGTGTCGGGGCAGGTAAATTTATTGCTAGAACTGGTATTGAAGCGGTTAATTTATTGACAGGAACCCTTGATTTTGCTGCTGATTTTTTATCAGGGCAGATTGAAGAGAAAATTAGGAAACCATCAAAAATTGGCATTTCATTAACTGGTAAAGAAACGGAAAGAAGTAAAAAGGTGGCTGATAGATGGAAAAGTTTTTATGATACTACTGGTGGTGAAGTGACAGAAAAAATGAAATCTTTTACTCAAAACTTGAGAGAGATTGATTTTATTAAACCATCTGAAGAATGGACAAAAGCATCAACTAAAGATAAATTTACTAAAAAATTGCCTGAAACAATTTTAAATATTGGCCCAGGGGTTGTCTCTTCTTTAGGAATGTTTGCCATAAATCCTGCTTTAGGTTTTGCTGCTTCTGCAGGTTCGGTTGCTGATGATGTAAAAACTATTGCTGAAGAAAATGGAGTTAATGAAGATAGGGCTGAATTATTAGGGCTAGGAACTGGTTTGCTTGTTGGTTGGCTAGACAAGATAGTTCCTGATGAAGTTTTCTCACCACAACAGAAGAAACTTTTTGTCAGTGGTCTCGCCAAAAGGATCTTAAAGACTGGATTAAAGGAAACTGGCACAGAAATTGTTCAAGAAGATATTCAGTTATTAGCTGAGGCCACAGTAAGAGAAGATATCACTAAAGATGAAGTTATCCTCAGAAATTTGATGTCTGGTCTTGGTGGTCTTCTTGGTGGTGTTGGTGTCCAAACTACCACTACTTTTGTTAATGGAATCAGAAGTGGCGATATTGGTGGTCTTGACCCTAGGGATGAGCCTTTTAAGCCTATTGTAGAGAAAAAGGCGATTATAAAACCTAAAGAAGATATTAAAAAAGGTGGATTATATGACTTGAAAGGGTTTTCAGAAGCAACAGGATTAAAAGGAAAACAACTAACAGAAGCATGGCAAGACTTTAATAAAACATTAAAAACATATAAAGGGCCAGAGAGTGAAGTTTTTGAATACTGGATGAGAAATAAAGGTAGAATAGGCGACATAGGGAAAGAAACAAACAAAGGATTTGAATCAATTCGGAAAATAGGAGAGGCTCAAACTAGGATAGACAAGAACTGGCGGATTAGAGAGGCACAAAGACTAAGCCCAAATGACAGGATGAGGGGAATAAAAATAGAAAAAGAATTGCTAGATAAGGCTCTTGTAAGTAGACAGCGTGGGATGGATGATCTTTATAATTCTTTAGAACCTAAGCACAAGATAGGAGATATAGTTGAAGTTGAAAGTAAAGGGTTATTAAAGAAACAAATGGTAAAAATAGAAGGAGCTGATTTTAATATTCAGCAAAGCATGGATCAAATTAATAAAACAGGATTTCCATCAAGTTTTAGGTTTGAAGGTTTAAATGCTAGAAATATAAAAACAGGGGAAGGATTGGAAATATATTCAGACTATATTGTTAATGGGGAAACATTATCTAGCACTATAAAAAAAGATTCAGAAAAAATATTATCTGAATTTTTAGCAAGAAAGAAAGACTTACCTAGTATCGCACAACCACCAATTAGCGACATAAAACCAATCAAAGTTGAACCTAAAAAACCAATTACTCCTAAAAAACCAATCTTAGAAGAAACTTCAGAAAAAAGAATAAGAAATACGAAAAATATTGAAGACACAAAATCGACTCTTAGGAACATCCAAGAAGAATTAAATGAGGCAGTGATAGAAGCAGAGGCATCAGCCATTATTGCCCAAGAGAAAAGGGCTGGTGTAAATGTTGAAAACATTAACAAATTAAAGAGAATTTATGCTTTAAATAAGAAATTTCAAGAAGGAGATATTGAAACTATCAGGGCAAGTAAAACTGGTGATTTGCTTAATCGTGTTGTAGAGAATGTGCAGGAAACACATCCTGAAATGAGTGAGCAAGAAGCTTTTGATTTTGCTTTAGAGTTGCCAACAAAGGCAGAAGAGTTGGCTAGAACTCCAACTACTCGTGAATTAGGAGAAAAAGAGAAAAAACTAAGCAAGTTTTTGGATTTATTGAAGGCAAAACAAAGTGAGTTGAAAATTCAGGAAGATGAAGAACTTTCAAAAGAGTGGAGGCAAGCTTTAGCAACACAAGAAAAGTTAATCTCAATTGTTAAAGTACCGGGGAGACAACTTCCGGTAGGGGAGGGAGTAGAAAAAATCTCTAGGTTGCAATCAAGGTTGAAAGGTACTTTAGAAACTGCCACAACAGAAGATGCTGAAGAACTTGGTTTAACAAAATTTAGACAAATGAATCAAGAGGATCAAATAGCTGATGCTGTTGAATATGTAACAAATAATACTGAGGAGGCATTAAAGGTTGTTAGGGGAGAAATT